>Ga0193753_10000810_pt1 | contig 29061 bp, 26 predicted proteins | sample H1c2metaG_FD_144925 | JGI IMG/M metagenome (GOLD analysis project Ga0193753, IMG submission 144925) | Soil microbial communities from a riparian zone of the East river system, Colorado, United States - H1c2 | ecosystem: Environmental > Terrestrial > Soil > Riparian zone | place: USA: East...
CGCGGAACCGACATCAAGCTTACACCCGAATCCCGGGCCGCTGGTGGTTTGGCAATTATTGGCACAGAACGTCATGAATCACGACGTGTGGACCGGCAGTTGCGAGGTAGGTCAGGTCGGCAGGGCGATCCGGGTACCTCTCAATTCTATGTTTCATTGGAGGATAACCTCATGCGCCTTTTTATGCCTGAACGCATCGCGCGCGTTATGGATAAGCTGGGACTTAAGGAAGGTGAGGTCATCCAACATTCCATGGTAACGAGCTCGATCGAACGCGCACAGAAAAAAGTGGAAGAAAATAACTTTGGCATCCGGAAGCGATTGCTCGAGTATGATAACGTAATGAACTCACAACGTGAGGTCATCTACAAGAGAAGAAAGAACGCCTTGTTTGGAGAACGCCTGGAGCTTGACATTCTCACCATGTTGTACGATACCAGCGAAGACATGGTCATCAACGCAAAAAATGCCAATGACTACGAGAGCCTCAGACTTAATGCGCTGAGCGTTCTTGGACTCGACTACGAGATATCCAAGGATACGTTCGACAAGACTGATCAGCTTAAACTAACGGAAGATCTATACAACACAGCACTCAATCATTATCACAAGAAGAACAAGGTTATTGCTGAAAAGTCTCTTCCTATAGTGAAAGATATTTTTAAAACACGCGGCGCAACAGTTGAAAATATACTGGTCCCATTCAGTGATGGTAAGAAGCAGATCGGCGTACCAGCCAACCTGTTGAAAGCTGTCGAAACGAATAATGCGGAATTGATCAAATCGATGGAGAAGATGATTGCCCTGGCAATCATCGATCAGCTTTGGAAGGAACACCTTCGCGAAATGGATGACCTGAAACAGTCCGTGCAGAATGCTGTATATGAGCAGAAGGATCCATTGCTGATTTACAAGTTCGAAGGCTTTGAATTGTTTAAACGCTTTATCGCAAAAGTAAATGAGGATACGATTTCATTTTTATTGAAAGCAGATATCCCCGTTCAGCAGCCTGAGCAAGTGCAGGAAGCCAGAGCACCCAGAAGCAAAGTGAGGCTTAATGAACAAAAAGAAGAGACAAAATCTCTGCTGAGTGGCGGCGAACGCGCCCCCCAGCCTCAGCCGAACAGACCTCCGCAGGAAAAGGTCATGCCGGTGAAATCCGAGAAGCTCGCCGGACGGAATGACAAAGTAAGCGTTCAGTATACTGACGGAAAGGTGGTTCGCGACGTTAAATACAAAAAGGTAGAGGACGACATCCTCAACAACCGATGCATAATAATCGACTGATCATGCGACAACTTTGGAGTACGTTCCACATTTGCCTCCTGGTCGTGGCTCTGGCAGGCTGCGCGGCAAAAAAACCAGTCGCAACTTCCGCGCCGGGTACAAGGTATTCTGAAGATCTATCGATTTGGCGGCCTAAGGTTGAGCCACCTGCAACGGGAATCAAAACAACAACGCCTGCTGAACCGGATGGGCGTAAGCCAACAACCTATGTAGAACCGAAATATGCTGTCAACAAAAAGCTGGATCCCATCCTCGACAGCATTGATCGGTATAATGTGCAACGAAATTATATCGAAGGATTCACCATTCAAGTCTACTCAGGCTCTAAAAAGGATGATGCCCTTAATGCAAAGAAATCACTCGCGAATACGCTGCCCGACCTTCAATCGGAGGTTCAGTATGTGCAACCTAACTTTCGCGTTAAAGTCGGTAAGTATTTTAACAGAATCGAGGCGCAAAAAGATTTCCTCGATGTAAAGCGGTTGTTCCCGTCCGCCATTGTCATTCCTGATAAAGTGTCGATCAATTGATCGTGCTTCGCATGGAATGAGTCATCGCAAGAAATCAGCAGTCGTCGCCAACAATTTGCCTGTTATCGGCTTGATTTCAATTCCATCGCACTAATCGATACATTTGCTGCTAAATCGTTGAGAAAGATGGCTCTGCTGGATCGCATCAAGTTCCTGTCCACAACATACACGCATGATACCATCGCGTTTCGCAGGCATTTGCATGCAAACCCGGAGTTATCATACCATGAATACAATACTGTGAAGTATGTTGAAGACCAGCTTCGCGCAGTTGGTATTGACGCGATCGAGCCGATTGCCACAACGGGCTTGATAGCGGAGATAAGGGGAAGAAATCCCGAAAAAAAAATGGTTGCGCTCCGCGCAGATATGGACGCGCTTCCAATTCAGGAAGCCAACGAGGTCACTTATAAATCAAAAAAACCGGGCGTGATGCATGCGTGTGGTCATGATGTGCATACGTCATCACTGCTCGGAACAGCGAGGATACTGCATTCCGTTCGTGAAGAGTTTGAAGGTACGATCAGATTCTTATTTCAGCCGGGAGAGGAAAAAAATCCTGGCGGTGCATCTTACATGATCCATGAAGGTGCGTTGCAGAATCCAACGCCAGCGGCTATCATGGGGCAGCACGTGTTTCCGTTGCTACCTGTTGGTAAGGTAGGCTTCCGTGAAGGTATGTACATGGCGAGTGCGGATGAGATCTATCTTAAGGTGATCGGTAAAGGAGGGCATGGCGCTGCTCCGGACCTCTGCATTGATCCTATTGTCATTGCGTCACACATTATTGTTGCGCTGCAGCAGATCATCAGTCGCAATGCTAATCCAAGGCAACCCACCGTACTGACCTTCGGAAATATTATCGGACACGGCGCGACCAACATAATTCCAAACGAAGTGAACATTGCCGGCACATTCAGGGCAATGAATGAAGAATGGCGCGAGTCGGCCTTGATCAAAATAAAGAAGATGGCCGAAGGCATGGCGGAAGCCATGGGTGGAAAATGTGAAGTGGACATTTCAAGGGGTTATCCATACCTGGAAAATAATCCTGAACTGACAAGAAGGATCCGCGCATCAGCTGAGGAGTACGTCGGCAAAGAAAATGTTGTTGATCTCGATATCTCGCTCGGAGCAGAGGATTTTGCCTACTATTCCCAAATCGTGCCCGCTTCATTTTACCGGCTTGGCACACGCAACGATTCCAAAGGAATTATTTCCTACGTACACACCCCAACCTTTGATATTGACGAGGACGCGCTGGCCATCGGCCCGGGTCTCATGGCATGGCTGGCCCTAAAAGAACTCGCCCTTTAAAAATTAAGCAAATACCTCACACTGGCTGTCCGCCAATTCAGAAGTCATATTTCACTGTTGTCCGGGGAATAGTTTTACATTTTATATTTAGAATTTTACATTCTAACCGCAAAATGTAAACACCGAATGTAAAATGTAAAAGTTAGTTCAGCTCGTGACTCACAATTCATAATTATTTATTCCACTGTAACCGACTTGGCAAGATTGCGCGGCTGATCAACGTTGCAACCACGCAGGACAGCAATGTGGTAAGACAACAACTGCAGGGGTATTACGGATATCAAGGGCATGAAGGCGTCGTGAACGGCCGGCACTTCGATGACGAACTCCGACATCGGCGGTATGATCGTGTCGCCTTCTGTGATCACTGAAATAACGCGTCCTTTTCTGGCCTTTACTTCCTGAATGTTGGAAACTATCTTCTCATATGAGCTGTCTCGGGTAGCAATAAAAACAACTGGCATCTCCGCATCAATGAGTGCGATGGGTCCATGCTTCATTTCAGCAGCTGGGTATCCCTCGGCGTGGATGTAGGATATCTCCTTAAGTTTCAAAGCGCCCTCGAGCGCTACGGGAAAATTGTAGCCGCGACCGAGGTATATGAAATTCCGCGCGTCTTTGAATGTAGCGGCGATCTGTTGGATCTTATCGTTCAGCTGCAGTGCCTTTTCGACGTGACTTGGAATATTCTCCATTTCAACCAGCAACTCATGTAATTTCTGCTCGGTTATCGTTCCCTTGCGTTGGGCTACCGACAAGGCGATCATCGTCAGCACGGTGAGCTGTGCGGTAAAAGCTTTTGTGCTGGCCACACCGATCTCCGGACCGGCATGTGTATAGGCTCCCGCATGGGTTGCTCGGGCGATAGAAGATCCCACGACATTGCAGACTCCAAAAATGATCGCGCCTTTTGATTTCGCCAGCTCGATGGCAGCCAATGTATCGGCGGTTTCTCCGGATTGCGAGATCGCGATGACAACATCACCTTCGTGAATTACAGGATTACGGTATCTGAACTCCGACGCATATTCAACCTCGACGGGAATTCTGCAATATTCTTCAAAGAAATATTCGGCCACGAGGCCGGCATGCCAGGATGTTCCGCAGGCTACAATAACAACGCGTTCGGCATTTACCAGTTTGTTAATGTAATCGCGCAGGCCACCCAGGACAAGTCTTCCAGATTGCGAATCAAGACGCCCGCGCATACAATCGTTGATAGACCTCGGTTGTTCAAAGATCTCTTTGAGCATGAAGTGATCAAAGCCGCCCTTCTCGATGGCCTCAAGCTCGAGGTCAATGGTTTGAATGTATGGATTGAGTGGAAGATTCGCAGTATTGCGTACGGTCAGCTTGCCATCCTTAACCATGGCGATCTCCTGGTCGTTGAGATAAACCACCTCGTTGGTATATTCAATGATGGGTGTTGCGTCGGACGCCATAAAGTATTCGTCCTTGCCTACACCAATTACCAACGGGCTGCCTTTCCTTGCTGCAATGAGGGAAGATGGATCATCTTCAGACATGACGACAATGGCATAGGCGCCAACCACTTTCGTGAGCGCCAATCGTACAGCCTCATCCAAAGAACAATCATTGTGTGATTTAATGTCTTCGATGAAGTGTATCAATACTTCCGTATCGGTGTCGCTATAAAAACTATGACCCTTTTTGATGAGCTCCAGTTTCAAGGAGCCGTAGTTCTCGATGATGCCGTTATGAATGATCGCTAACTTCTTATCGGAGGAGTAATGAGGATGGGCATTGCGATCATTTGGTTCGCCGTGCGTGGCCCACCTGGTATGCCCCATGCCTATTGTGCTGTTGAGCGATTTGTCGCGTATGAACGCTTCCAGCTCAGTGACCTTTCCTTTCTTTTTATAAACGCTGAGTCCGCCATTCAAGAGCGCAATACCGGCGCTATCGTAGCCGCGATACTCAAGGCGCTTTAGACCTTTAATGATGACGGATTCGGCCTGTCTGTGGCCAACATAAGCAACGATTCCACACATAAGACCAGAGGTTTATTGTGCTGTGAGAGGTTTCGTATAGTAGATCTTTAGCTTTATCCCGCTCTTTGGAAAGACAACACGGTTTAGGGATTTGGCGCCGCTTTGAAATGCTGGGCTCGTACTGGCCCCGGATGCCGGATACAAAACGAAGTTCCGGAAGTGTGTTCTGTCATCCGTGTTAATGGTTAGTTGTTGACAGAAAAGTGACAGTACGGTGCTGTATGAATTATTTGAGGAAGAATAGCCCAAAAGCGGAGAATGATCTCCAGCAACGTAAAAAACTTTATCATTGTCAATGAGCGCGGGTGAAGGTGTGCCTGTGGCTGATAACGCGCTGGCCACATCAACTGCCACACGCCCTCGGTACCGCGTGATATCGACGCTATCCTGGGCCCTGTCGGAGGAGTACGCTCTGAATCGGTTATTCGTTTGACTGAGAATCCTCATCACAAGAGCAAAAGGAGGCGACTGATCTGAGGCTTCCACCGATTCAATGACCAACTCCGCGGAGTTAATGAGGATATTGGGAATCGTATCGACAAAATTGTAAAAGGAAGTAAAATCAAGTTTTGTCAAAATGCCAGTACCCGACTGAATGTACCGGCTGTCGCTTTCCTGCAGAAAATCCTGGTAGTACTGGTTTACCGCGGAAAGAGGTGTGCCAGAGCGGTCGGCCGTGATCTGGTTGAATCCAACGGCTGGGGTAAGCGCAAATAACAAACCAAGACTGTCAGCATCAGCCTGGTGGTAATGGAGGATAATCCTGGATCCGACACCAGCGGGTGAGAAACCAACAACTTTATCACCAGATACTGATTTGATGACAATTCCTTTGAACTCCTTAACAAACTCGCTGTAAAAGTAATATGTCGAGTCAGCCGTGGAAGTGGCGTCGCGAAACTTGGTAGCACTCGCAAAAAGCTTCTGACCAAACGCATAATTAAGTGGCACGTTGATCGTGACCACCGTGTCAGCGGATGTTGTGCTGGATGCGAAATTGTCAAGATCACTTGTATTGACTGTGAAAGTTTTTGAACCCAGCAGATTTGATCCGGGCATTGAGGTTCTATTGAAATAGTTTACCAGGCTGTCGAATTTCAACTCCTTTTCCAATTCGTATATCGCGATCATCTGCGGCGTAACGGCAGTTGATCCGTAGTGATACAGGTCAAACTGTAGCTGCATGGTGACGGAATCATAGACCGCGCTGGAGCTTAGTGGTGTTCCTGTTGTTCTAAAGTATTGGGTCGCGGAATGGGCAGTGATGGTTCCAAAATTGTCGTCGTGGTAGGTGCCCACCAGCAACCGGCTGGGTTCGGCTGCATAATAATAGTTGGAGGTTCGCAGCGAATCGCGCAGCATTACACTGCTTGCTATCGGAAGCTCAACATACGAGACTTTAAATTTCGAATTTGGATTTTTGTACCCTAGAACGCTGACTTCTTCATGGCAGGACAAAAAAAATAGGGCAACTGCCAGCGTTAGCAGTTGCCCTATGCGGTTAACCCATAAGTTCATTATAAAGATTATAATACGATTCGGTTGAGTTTTCGTCATTGTCAAACGTTTCTACTTTCTTCTCTTTGTTCTTTTTGAACAGGCCCTCCAGCTTCTTGTTCTCGCCCGCAACGATAACAGCGTCGGAGAATTCCATACCGAGCTTAATAAAACCTTCAAAATCGGCTGACTTCAGGTTGCCGAGCATATTATCTTCAATGTCAATCATTTTGACCTTGTCCATAATATCTCCTTTAAACTTGTGAGAGAAGGAATTATTGTAAATAGTGAAAACTGTTTTCGCGTTCTTGAACAATGGATCATTCTTGTAGGTAGTCTTCAAATACAAGGGTATGAAGCTTGTGATCCAGTCGTTGCAATGCACAACATCAGGGGCCCATCCTAATTTCCGGACAGTCTCTATAACACCCTTGCAGAAGAAGATTGCACGTTCATCGTTGTCCTCATAGAAGTTGTTTTCCTTATCGTGAAATACGGACTTGCGGTGAAAATAATCTTCATTGTCAATGAAGTATACCTGTAGCTTTGCATTCGGTATGGACGCAACCTTTATGATCAGGGGCTTCTCTTCATCACCTACCGCTATATTTATTCCCGATAACCTGACAACTTCATGTAACCTGTTCTTACGCTCATTTATAATACCAAACCTGGGCACCAGGATCCTGATCTCCATTCCCTTTTCTTGCATGGCCTGAGGAAGTTTGCGCACAAAGTCCGCTACTTCAGAGGTTTGCAGAAACGGGTTGATCTCGCTGGCTACATAAAGAACTCGAAGTTTTGACATATAGATTGGATTTAAAGTAGAATGGAAAATTGAGCCACAAAAATACAAAAAAATACCCCGGTGATCAACTTATTTTCAGTTTTCCCTATATCTTTGCGACCCTTGTCAAATTAGCGTAATATGAAGATTTTCAAGGAGATAGCTATTTTAAAAACCTTCTTGGATGAAATAAAAGGCGCTGGGAATTCGATCGGCCTCGTGCCCACCATGGGTGCCCTTCACAAAGGTCATATTTCGCTGATTGAGGCCTCCAGGGCGCAGAATGCCTTTACCCTAACAACGATATACGTCAATCCGGCTCAATTCAACAATCCTTTAGATTTACAGAAGTATCCCAGGACGCTCGAACGCGACCTGAAAATCCTGGAGGAGAGCGGCTGTGATGCTGTTTTCTGTCCATCAGACCAGGAAATGTATGAAGAACAGCCGTTGTTGAAATTCGATTTTGGTCATCTTGACAAAGTGATGGAAGGTAAATTCCGACCAGGACATTTTAGCGGTGTAGCACTGGTTGTGGGTAAGCTTTTTAACATCGTGGGCCCCACAATTGCCTATTTCGGTCAAAAAGACTGGCAGCAGGTTACGGTAATTAGGCGCATGGTAGATGAACTCAAGTTCAACTTGTTAGTTCTGAGCGTCCCTATTGTTAGGGATACTGACGGATTGGCAATGTCTTCAAGAAATTTAAGGCTGACCCAAGAGGAGCGCGTCCAAGCTGCGGTGCTTTACCGGGCCTTGTCAATGGCAAAAGAGAGCCTTAAGAGTGGCCAGGGTTTGGAATTCGTGAGAATGGAGGTCAAGGCCCTCGTAGAAGGGCAGCCCGCCATGAAACTTGAGTATTTTGAGCTCGCAGACAGTCAAAACTTAACCCCTCTAAGCAATGTTAAAGATGGAGGCCGGCCCATCATGTGCATAGCCGCTTTTGCAGGGGATGTGAGACTCATCGATAACATGTTTTTGGATTGAAGTTTGATAAGAAGGAAGACGTTATAAATAATACTTGTCACAGTTGAGAATCGAAGTTCTAAAGTCAAAAATTCACCGCGTGAAAATCACGCAGGCAGAGTTACACTACGTCGGCAGCATTACAATAGATGAAGACCTTATGGATGCAGCCAATCTCCTGGAGGGTGAAAAGGTTGCCATAGTCAATGTGAACAATGGAGAACGCCTCGAAACCTATGTAATCAAAGGTGAGCGCGGATCGGGTATGGTGTGTCTTAACGGTCCGGCCGCACGCAAGGCCCAGGTAGGAGATATTGTCATCGTCATCTCCTATGCTTCTATGAAAATCAAAAAAGCTAAAGCCTTCAAACCTACAATTATATTCCCCACTCCGGATAATAAGCTACCTTAGACGCAAATTATCACCAACGGCTGTGTCTTCACGTTTCCGGATCTTTATTCAATATGCTGTCATCATCTTGGCGACAGGCCTTTTGATCTGGTTGTCACTTCGTGGCCTCCACGTGGGGGAAGGGGGAAACAAATGGGAGTATCTGGTCCAGACCTGGAACAATGCGAATAAGGAATGGTTATTATTAATGGCGGCCATAACCATGGTTAGTCATTTCCTAAGGGCCGTGCGCTGGCGCATGCTGCTGGAGCCCGTAGGCTACAAACCCAAATTCGTCAACAGCTTTTTGTCACTTATGGTTGGTTATCTCGTTAATCTCGTCGTGCCAAGAGGCGGCGAGGTTTCGCGTTGCTATAACCTGTACAAACTTGACAAAACTCCTGTAGAAATTTCTTTTGGAACGGTCGTCGTTGAAAGGATTGTTGACGTCTTGTGTTTGTTGATCCTCATTGCCCTGGCTTTTCTGCTGGAGACTAAGAAACTATTTGCATTCATCGATACGCTGCCGTTGCAGGGCAATGCTGGGGGCTCGAGGTTGACCACTATAGTATACGTTGTGGGAGTCATAGCATTGATCGGCGGCATCGCATATTGGCTCATCCGACGAAATCAGCGGATTAATAAATTCTTCAAAAAGACCTGGGATGGATTTAAAGGCGGGTTGATGTCTGTTTTCAAACTGAAAAACAAGTGGCCTTTCATTTTCTACTCCATTACCATATGGGTACTGTACTTTGTAATGAGCTATGCAGTAGTACGCGCCTTCCCGTCCACCAGTGAGCTGGGCTTTGAGGCTGTACTAAGTCTCTTTGCGATTGGCTCAATCGCAATGGCCGCACCGCTACCCGGTGGTGCAGGGTCGTATCACGTGCTGGTTCCGCAGGGACTTGTCTTTTTGTATGGCATTCCCAGAACGGATGCCGTTGCTTTTACCTTTATTTTTCACGGCTGGCAAACCGCGATTCTAATAGTAGCGGGGGCGATTTCGCTCATCCTCACGTCAGTGCTCGTGAAAAAAAACACTAAGGTCGATTAAACCTTCCTTCGCGGAGTTCATCTAAGGTGCATCTTTCAAAAGAAGAAGGATATACCGAATTCAACCTGGCCAAGTTTTGAGTTCTTGAGGATAACAATCAATTGGGACTTAAACATTAAACAAAATGAAAACCAAATTTCTGAAATCAATCTACGCTGCATTGCTCGTAGCGCTTTTCGCAACGGCTTGCGACAGGGATGAACGCATGTCAGAGGGCACGGATCAAGAAGAGGAACAAGCGCTGGAGACTTCATCCGTCGGTGAAGACGCATCTGATGATGCATTGGAGATTGCCACGCAAGCAGAAGCTCAACTGACTGCTGATGGCGGACGCGTCAACGCTCTTTGTGGTACAGTTACCAAGGATACAGAGAACAAAATAATTACCATTGATTTTGGTGATGGATGCGTCGGCCCTTATGGGAAGGAGCGAAAAGGTAAGATTATCATTGCATATAGCTCTACGATCGGGGATAACATAGCGAACCGGATCATCACGTTTGAAAATTACTTTGTAAATAATAAGGGTGTGACCGGAACAATTGAACTCCGGGATATTTCAATCAACGAAGCAGGAAATCTGCAATCAGTTAAAAGGCTTGTTGACCTGACAGTATCTTTTCCAAATGGAGAGCGTGTGGTCTTCAATGGTTCAAGAACGCGTGAGTTGATATCAGGCTATGCAGATGAAGACCTGTTCAATAACGTGTATCGCATCACGGGATCCGTCACGGGTCAATCAACCACGGGCAGATCGTTCACCCAGGAAATCACTGAACCTATTATCGCCGATTGGACGTGTGCTGCACAGGGGAATTTTGCGAGGATATCGGGCAAGGTTGAATTGACAAAGTTGAACGGCTATACAGCCCGGAAAAGAACCGTGGATTACGGAAATGGCGAGTGCGATAACACAATTACCATAACCACATTCCGCAGAACATATGTTGTAACCGTCAATCAATAGAAGAAATTTGTGAAGTTGGCTTTAATAGTCTGCGCGGCTTGCCGTGCAGACTATTATCTTTTTGGGCAGGTGAGGATCTTCTTGTTTATTTTTGTGCCAACGTTAATGAATTCTCCATGGTGGTGAAATGTTTACGTTCGCATTCGCAAAGCTGACCGATGCATGACAGACCGCCGAGGGTAGATATATAACGGATCGTTAAAAAACATTGATCCACATGACTGAGCAGATGGAGCTTTCGGGCAATTTTATAGAATCTTTGCTTAAGCTAACTCGTTTTGGCAATCTTGTGATCATCGCATTCGCGCAATACTTTGCTGCGGCGTTCCTGATTAATAAACAAACACTATTCGATCCGAGACTGCTGCTCCTCTCGATTTCAACGATGCTTATTGCCGCTGCAGGATACATCATCAACGACTACTACGATGTAAAGATTGACTACATCAATAAGCCCGACCGTGTCGTCATCGGGAAAAGCATTACCCGCAGATTCGCCATATTGTTCCATGTGCTGCTTTCTTTTGGTGGAGTTTTGATAGGGTTATACCTTTCCTGGAGCCTTACGGCTCTCAATCTGGTTTCCGTTTTTTTGCTTTGGCTCTATTCAAACAATCTGAAGAGACTTCCTTTGATTGGCAACCTCGTTGTCGCTCTCCTTACCGGAGCGTCGATCTACAGCGTGGAGATATTATATCGCACTGGAAATCCGTTGATCATCATCTTCTCGATCTTTGCATTGTTTATAACACTGGTACGCGAGATAATCAAAGACATCGAAGACCTTAAAGGCGACAATACTTTTGGATGCAGGACACTCCCCATTACCGTGGGTATACGCCGGACCAAGCTCATCCTCTATGGCGTCATAGCACTGTTCTTCGTTACTGTGATTGCCATAAATCGTTTTTACCAGGCCTTGCCGTTCGAATACTACCTTGTCTTTCTATTTATTCCGCTGTTGTTATTGGTTTATAGGCTAATCCGTGCCGATACTAAAAGGGATTTCACATTGCTCAGCACATTTTGTAAAGTGATCATGCTCCTTGGCATTTCGAGCATGGCGTTTGTTTAAGCAACGGTTTCTTTGTTTTATTTGCATCCCTTTCACTATGACCAAGTCAAGAATAGCCATATTCGCTTCAGGTAGCGGATCAAATGCCGAAGAGATCTTTAAGTATTTTCGCCAGCATCCTACCATAGAAGTGGTGTTGTTGTTGTCGAACAATCCCGATGCATATGCGTTGGCCCGTGCTAAATTGTTTGGTGTTCCATCTAAGGTATTCAACCGTCAGACTTTCAAAGAATCGGAAACGATATTAGGATGGCTTGCAGAATATGGTGTAACACATATTGTCCTTGCAGGATTTCTATGGCTAATTCCAACGTGGCTGATAAGATCCTATCCTGACAAAATCGTTAACATCCACCCGGCACTGCTGCCGAAGTATGGCGGAAAAGGAATGTATGGACCACGTGTTCATGAGGCTGTGAGGCAATCCGGCGACCTGGAAACAGGTATCACGATTCACCTCATTAATGAGTTGTACGATGAAGGGCCATTGCTCTTCCAGGCGACATGTAAGGTTGAACCAACAGACACACCAGAAACGATTGCTGGTAAAGTACAAACGCTGGAATACAGGTTTTATCCCTCGGAAATAGAAAAATTGATACTGAAGAAGTGACCTTCGCCATGAACTACCATCCAAGAAGAGAAACCCTTGCTTCTCTTTATGGAAGGCATGCCAGTACCTGGGCGATATATACGCAGTTTTGACGGGCTGCGAGCACTGGCTATTTTTTTGGTCATGATCTTCCACGGGACATACGGCCTTTTTCCTGGGGGATTTTTGGGAGTCGACTTGTTCTTTGTGCTCAGCGGGTACCTGATCACTTCAATCTTGTATGGCGAGTACGCGAACACAGGTCGGATTTCATTCACAAAATTCTATACGCGCCGGGCGCTGCGGCTCTTTCCCGTACTGATTATCTGCATCCTGCTGTCTAATCTGTTGTGGTCATACAGTGTACTTGATTTGCGCAGTGATCGAACCGTGGCTTCCCTCGCAGCTTTATTTTATTTTACGAACCTCGTCGTTGATTACCTGTGTGGTAACATGAATCACTTATGGTCGCTGTGTGTTGAGGAGCATTTCTATGTCATCTGGCCGCTTGCAGCGAGTTTCTTCCTCTTCAAGCTCACCGATATAAAGAGGATCAACTTTCTCATCGTGACGATTATTTGTCTGGCAATTGTCAGGGGACTTGCCTATACCTTTCATGAACAATTGGTGTTCGGTATCTTCTGGATCGATCCCTATGCGTTTACGCTTTGCCGGATTGATAGCATCCTGATTGGTGCTTTGTTATTCTTTTGGATATCCAGGCGAGACACAAATAACATACCTACCGAGCGCCACGATCTCCTCTGGATCTTCGTTATTTTCCTATTTTTTATTGCGTTCGGTCTAACCGTCGGTCTTTCCAATGTCTATTGGTTGAAGGGTGGATTTCTGATCTCCAACTTAGTATGTGCCTGGGCTGTTCTCATTGCAATCAGAAATCCCAATCACCCACTCCTTGCTAACAAATTAATGCGTTGGATTGGCAAACGGTCATATGGCATTTATGCCTACCATCTGCCTGTATTTTATGCTCTGGAGCCATTCAGGGAAGCGCACAGCATCGGAAATTTCGTCCTCGTGACGCTCGTGCGTATAGCCTTGTCTTTGGCGCTTGCCGAATTGTCTTACGAGTTCATAGAACAACCGATCCTGCGCTACAAGAATCGTTACAAGGTGAAAAGCGGTGGTGAATTGAGTGTATAAAATAGTCTGCCGAGCACCCCGGCTGAGGCATAATAAACTTTTCACTTTTAACTATTCACTCTTCACTCTTTGATTACATTTTATGCCTGTCAAGTTCCGTTGGAATGCGGTCGAAGAGTTTCAGCGCCTGTAAGAAGATCTCGTTTGTTTCATTCATAACCGGGAAGAAGCCGTCGTTGCTCCAAAGTTTTCTCGCGATCTGTGCTTTGATGTGGACACGAAAAAGTTTTTTCTTATTTGCGAGCTCCTTTCGGTCCGCCTTCACCTTGTTCCGTTCTCCAACCGCCACCAAGTCGGAAAGCATTTTATCTGACACCACGAAATTTTTCAAAAAGTATTCAAACCCTTTTTTCTCTAGCTCTGCTTTGTTGTTCTCGGCGTAGCCAAACGTGTATTCCTGTATGGAGGTCGACGTATAAAGTTCATTGAGATAATGACTATTTAACGTAGTGTCCAGTGGAACAAAATAATCGGGCATGATGCCGCCACCGCCGTAGACGGAACGACCGTTTGCCGTCGCATATTTTAATGAGTCATTGAAATGAATACTGTCGGCATGAAAAAATTCGCCATGGTTATATCGGCTGATGATGTCACGGGAATATTCGTCGCCATCTTCATACGGTTTTTGTATCGATCTCCCGGTCGGTGTATAGTATCGTGAAATTGTGAGCCTCAATTCAGATCCATCGCTCAACTCAAACGGTGACTGCACCAGCCCTTTTCCAAAGCTTCTCCTGCCCACAATCAATGCGCGATCATTATCTTGAAGGGCGCCTGCCAATATTTCTGAGGCGGAGGCACTGCCCTCGTTCATCAGGACGATAAGATTACCTTCTTCAAATTCTCCGCGGGCCGTGGAGGAAGCATCGGAATTATACTTTTTTTCCTTTCCATTGGTAAATACAATTTTCTTACCCGCAGTAAGAAAGTCATCAGCCATGTCAATCGCCATGTTCATGTAGCCTCCGGGATTACCTTGCAGGTCCAATACAAGCTTTTTCATTCCCTGGTCCTTGAGCTTTTTCAGCGAGGTATGAAATTCTTCGAATGTGGTTGCGGCAAACCGATTGACTTTGATATATCCGGTTTCTTTATCAACCATGTAGGCTACGTCTACCGAATATTGAGGGATCTTGTCCCGAATGATCTTGTACTCCAGCTCCTTTTCGCGACGCAATATGGTGACCCTTACTTCGGTTCCCTTAGGCCCCTTTAGCGCCTTCATGACGTCGGGAGAGGTCACCCCAATGCCCGCCAGCAACTTGTCGTCAACCTTGATGATCTTATCTCCTGACTGAATGCCCAGCGCTTCTGAAGGGCCACCACTGAGGGCAGAGACCACGACAATTGTATCGTGGAAAATATTAAATTCAACGCCAATGCCATCAAAATTGCCCCGGAGATCTTCATTCGCCGCAATACGGTCCGCGGCAGGGATATAGGCAGAATGCGGATCCAGCTTATTCAGCATGTGTTGTATCGCATCATCGACTAAAACGCTGGTATTGACTGTATCCACATATTCGTTCTGAATCTGCGTCAGCACATCGCGGAATTTCTGAACGTCCTTTCCGACATCGGCAGAGCCCTTTTTGGTATTGAGGCTCGCCCCTACAAAAACTCCCGCTGCAAGCCCCAAACACAATACCAAGGGAAGCCTTATCTGATATTTTGAATTCTTAGTCTCAGTCATTCGAAAAACCCTGTTTTAATCTATTTTAATCTATAACGAACTGTAAAAATAAATGTTAGCAGCCAAAGTCAATAAACCTCATAACACATGGAATGGTTTCTTTTGGCAAATAAACCTTTAATACCCCTGGAGGGTGGTTTTGGGGCCCGTCGGAATGAGTATGTTCTCGATGGAATGTGACACTTGGCCGAATTTTCGGCTATATTTACCTACTCATGGGTAAGTTGACATTCAAAGATACGCGCATCTCCGAACTGGTTGATCAGAACTATGTCCACGCTTATGTGCTGTTCTACTTCGGCATCAAATTCTATGAGTACTCTACGTTTACATTAGAGCAGGTTTGCAAACAACGTGGACTTAAAGTCGAACAGGTCATCCGTGAAATGGAGTCGCCTAGTTACTTACGGGAAGCAGATTTGCCGTTAATGTCTTACCCAATCGATCTTATCATTGAGTATCTCAAACATTCCCATTTCCTATTCATCAAGCACAAGCTCCCGTACATCGTTCGGCTTGTTGAAAGCTTTAAAGCCAATCATCCCGACTACTTCAATGTGGAACGCGATCTCAAAATTGTGTTTCCCCTGTTTGTAGAGGACTTCATTGAGCACATTTATGAGGAAGAAGACACGCTCTTCAGCTTTATTCAAGCCATGGAACGTGCGACCAAAAGCAACCAGCTTTCAACCAAGCTGTATTATCTTTTAGAAAAGAACTCCATTCAGAAGTTTGCCATGGAACATGAGGCACACGACGACGAAATGGAAGGCATCCGGACGATAACCAAAGATTATAGTCTTGGCACTACGGCACCGCTGCACGTCAAGGTGCTATACAATGAATTAAAGAATTTTGAAAAAAGTCTCATCACGCATGCGCGTATAGAAAACGAAATTCTTTTCCCAAAGGCCATGGCGCTGGAGAACAAACTAAAACTAGCGTTCTCCGAAAAAATCAAATTCAATTGACTATGATGGGACCATGATAGTCCATGATGGACTATGATCGATCTTGTCGGTGTGATGAAGAGGTAAACTATTTTGGCGATGGCGATGAATGTAAAGTGGTTAGTTGGAGTTCGTAGGACGTTTATCATAACCCCTCACCCATCATAGCCCATCATTAGTCTATCACTTTCATCATAGTCCAAAACCCATCATAGTAAAAATTCGTATGTAAAAGCATGCGAAAGGTAATCTTAAATGTAGCAGTCAGCCTCGATGGATACATCGCAGGGCCAGGCGGGGAATATGACTGGTGCTTCACTGATGCTGACTATGGAATGACGGATTTTCTAGACTCCATCGATACAGTTATCATGGGCGGAAAATCATACAGAATGTTGCTCCAGTATGGTCCCCCCTATCCCGAATTCAAAAATTACGTGTTCACACGGACGGATGAAACGAGTCCTTATGACAACGTGTGGTTCGTCTCCGATAACATACCGGCATTTGTTGCAGGGCTGAGGCAGGAATCTGGTAAAAGCATATGGTTGTTCGGTGGCGCTGAAATTGTCAGCATCCTTTTGGAGAATGATCTTGTCGATCAAATGCTACTGGCAGTCCATCCCCTTTTGCTCGGTGATGGTTTATCGCTTTTTCCGCGCCTTGCAAATCGAAAGACCTTTCATTTGAAGGATACGATCCAATATCCAAGCGGACTTTCTCAGTTGTTCTACAATAAATGAATGGTGAACCGTATTTGTTTGCATCGCGCCGGGCTTTTAGCTTGCGCCATGGGACGAATAGTAGCCATTGACTACGGCACAAAAAGGACGGGGATCGCCGTAACCGATCCGTTGAGGATCATTGCTACGCCGCTCGAAACAGTTATGTCATCAGCCCTGCTTTCGTTCCTGAAGGTTTATGTTTCCAAGGAACCGGTCGACGAGTTTGTGGTCGGAATGCCTAAGACACTGATGAACGAGGACTCAGACATTACACCACAGGTCAGAAAATTTGTTGAGATCCTGAAATTGACATTCCCGGAAAAGGCTGTTCATATCGCTGACGAACGTTTCACCAGCAGCATCGCAAGGCGGGCAATGATAGAGGGAGGAATGAAAAAGAAGGACCGCCAGGTCAAGGGGAATGTGGACAAGATAAGTGCAACGATCATTTTGCAATCGTTCTTGTCAAGTGTCAAACCTTCATAACGAGGCGAATACTTTCCGGGATAACATTTACATTTGCACGATGATCTATCCCATCATAATGTACGGCGATCCAGTATTGCGCCAAAAGGCCAGCAATATTGAGCGAGGTTCTGATATCGCCCAGCTCGTAGCAGATATGTATGAAACCATGCACAATGCCAGTGGCATAGGCTTGGCTGCCCCTCAGATTGGCAAGCCGATCAGGCTTTTTGTTGTTGATGGCACCATCATAGATGACGAGCCAGCCATGGAGGATTTCAAAAAAGTATTCATTAATCCGACAATTCTGGAAGAGTTGGGTGAACTGTGGGAATATGAAGAGGGTTGTTTAAGCATCCCAAACATCCGGGAAAAGATAACACGCAAGGAAAAGGTCAAAATCCGTTACTACGACGAGGGGTGGAATTTGAAAGAAGAGGAATATGATGGCTTAAGGGCAAGGATCATCCAGCATGAATTCGATCATATCGAAGGTAAAATGTTTGTTGATTACCTCACGCCTTTGCGCAAAAGACTCTTAAAAGGGAAGCTTGCAGACATATCCAAAGGAAAAGTTGACACTGAATACAGGATTATTGCACCATTAAAAAAATGAGGCACTTTCCCCGGTCAGTTCTCACGCGATGCAGGAGGGTCAAGCAACTATTCGCCAATCAATAATGAGCCTGCAGCCCGTCTGCATTTCATAGACATGAGCATCACTTCAAAGATCCCCGATGTCGGCACGTCAATTTTCACGGTCATGTCGAAAATGGCACTCGATCAGGGTGCTATCAACCTTTCCCAGGGATTTCCCGATTTCATGATCGATGAAAAGATTATTGATCTGGTTCATCGCTATATGTTAAGCGGACATAACCAGTACGCGCCCATGCCCGGCACGCCCGCATTGAGAAACGCAATCGCCAGTGTTATTGACAGTTCATTCGGAAGAAAGGTTGATCCGGAAACCGAAATCACTATTACTTCAGGCGCTACTGAATCAATATTCTCGGTCATTTCGGCACTCGTTGGTCGTGGCGACGAGGTCATCATTTTCGATCCCTCTTACGATTCGTATAATCCCTCCGTTAGACTGAATGGTGGTATCCCAGTTCATATTAATATGAACAGTGGCGATTTTTCAATACCCTGGGATGTCGTCCGCTCAAAGATCTCCCCTTCAACCAGGATGATCATCATCAATACACCACATAATCCGAGTGGTGCTATACTGCGCGAAGCTGACTTGCGGGAGCTGGAACGAATTGTATCAGAACATGGTATTCTGGTGCTCAGCGATGAGGTCTATGAAAGGCTGATCTACGATGACGCTGTGCACCAAAGTGTGTTGCGCTATCCCTCGCTTGCAGCGCATAGCATGGCGGTATTTTCCTTCGGAAAAACTTTTCATGCCACGGGATGGAAAATGGGATATGTTGTCGCATCTCCTTCCCTTACCGCTGAAATACGAAGGGCTCATCAGTTCATCGTCTTTAGCGTCAATACACCTGTACAGCTTGCATTGGCCGAATACCTGCAGGACCCCTACACCTACCTGCGCCTTGGAAACTTTTATCAGCAGAAACGCGACTTCTTTTTGTCACAGATAAAAGGATCATCCTTCGAACCCATCCCAAGTCACGGATCATATTTTCAGCTACTTTCCTACAGGAATATTTCCAAAAAAGATGACGTGACGATGGCAGAAGAAATGACAAAAAATCTTAAAGTGGCGTCAATTCCGGTATCAGTATTTTATCAGGATAGGAGCGACAACAGGATTCTTCGCTTTTGTTTTGCCAAGAAAGAGGAAACTCTTGAAAAAGCCTGCGCGATCCTACGCGGATTGTAAAGTATTTCGCAATGATCAATTTTAGTTGGAGAAATTGCCGCTCATTATGTTTCTTTGCGGGCTGAACAAATGGCGGTATGCAGGACTTAAAATTTACATTAATTCAGTCGGAGCTTCATTGGGAGGACCCAGAGGCCAATTTATCGATGTTTGAGGAGAAAATTTGGCAAATAAGCGGCTCCACTGACGTAATCGTTTTGCCCGAAATGTTTACCACCGGATTTACGATGTCTGCTTCCAAAATGGCCGAGCACATGAATATGCGGACATTTAAATGGATGAAGCACATGGCAGATCAAACCGGGGCATTGGTTCTCGGTAGCTACATTGTTTCTGTGCACGACCGGTACTACAATCGCTTACTGTGGATGGAGCCTGGAGGAAACTTCAAGACATATGACAAACGGCATCTCTTCCGCATGGCCAACGAGCACAAGACTTTTGCACCGGGTGAAAGCTTGCTGATCGCGACCTGGAAAGGTTGGAGGATCTGCCCGTTGGTGTGCTATGACCTGCGGTTTCCGGTTTGGAGTCGCAACCGATGGGACGTAGCTGCCAAAAGGCCATCATATGATGTTGCTGTATATGTTGCAAACTGGCCCACGGCGCGTGTCGATGCATGGGATACGCTGCTAAAGGCCCGCGCTATAGAAAATCTAAGTTATGTAGTAGGTGTCAACCGTGTTGGCCTGGATGGAAATGGTATTGAATATAACGGACACTCTTCGGTGATAAGTCCGAAGGGCGAAGCGATCTTCAGCAACGAGGGTGTTGAGGTAATGCGTACCCTTGAACTAAGTTCAAATTCGTTGCATGCATTCCGCGACAGGTTCCCGGCATTTCTCGACGCCGATGACTTTACCATCGAGTTCGAAGAATTCGAAGAACCGGATTATGTTCCAGGGCTGGGCTGATCTTGCTTTTACTCACACGCATAACTTCACCAACTGTATGGCTGTACCTTGTCGTTAATGCCGCAAGGTCTGAGATCGAATTCGAAGACGTTACCGGCTCAATCATAATAATATAAACATTGCATTCATGCCGATAGGCAGCACCCTTCTCATCTTATATTCCAGTATCTAATGTCACAACGAAAAATTGCCAGGGCCCTGATCTCTGTTTATTATAAAGACAACCTCGAGCCTATCATTCATTTATTGGCAAAGTCTGGAGTTGAGTTTGTTTCCACGGGTGGAACTCAGGAGTTCATCGAAAAGCTGGGATATAGCGTTACGCCTGTAGAGAAACTTACAGGTTATCCCTCTATTTTTGGCGGACGGGTCAAGACACTGCACCCAGCGATTTTTGGTGGCATCTTATATCGACGGGACGATAAAGTCGATGTCCGGCAGGCTGAAGAATTTAGCGTACTTCCTATGGACCTGGTCATTGTAGATCTTTATCCATTTGAGGAAACCGTGTCGAAGGGAGGTAATGAAGAAGATATCATTGAAAAGATCGACATCGGAGGAATATCACTGATCCGGGGTGCGGCGAAAAACTTCAATGACGTTTTGATTGTCGCGTCGCGTGAACAGTACCCTGATATTTTGTCGCTGTTACAAAGCGGTTCATGCACTTCCGAACTCAAAGACCGGAAACTCTTTGCCGCTAAAGCATTTGATGTTACTTCGCATTATGATGCTGCCATCTTCAATTACTTTAACGACGAATTCAAAATACCGGCATTTAAAAAAAGCATTTCTCCCGGCAGAAAGCTTAGATACGGCGAGAACCCGCACCAGCAAGGTGTATACTACGGCCAGCTTGACGGTCTATTCCAGCAATTAAATGGAAAGGAATTATCGTACAATAACCTGGTGGATGTTGATGCTGCGATCAACCTCATAAGTGAATTTGCCGGCGCAAAAGCGTTTGTCATCATTAAGCATACAAATGCCTGTGGGGCGGCGACAGCGCCAACGTTGAAAGAAGCCTACCTCAAGGCATTTCAGGCTGATACCATTTCGGCTTTTGGAGGAGTGCTTGCAACCAATCAAATTGTTGACCTGGAATCCGCGAAAGAGATCAATAAACTATTTTTCGAGATCCTCATCGCTCCTGGCTTTGACGACGAAGCGCTTGCCTTGCTAAGATCGAAAAAGAACAGAATGGTCCTCCAACAAAAGCAACCGCTCCAAGAGACGAAACAATTTAAGAGTATACTTAACGGTGTGATCGAGCAGGACCTTGATCTGAAAACGGATGCATCTACTGACCTCAAGGTGATGACTGAAAGGAAGCCCACCGACAAAGAGATAGAAGCCATGCTGTTTGCCAGTAAGATATGCAAGCACACAAAGTCAAACACAATAGTGCTGGCGATCAATGGCCAATTGCTTTCAAGCGGTGTCGGACAAACCTCACGAGTGGATGCTTTAAAACAGGCGATAGAAAAAGCAGCCGCGTTCGGTTTCTCACTTCAGGATGCCGTCATGGCTTCAGATGCATATTTTCCCTTTCCGGATTGTGTAGAAATTGCCTCAAAGCAAGGTATCAAAGCCGTGATTCAACCAGGGGGTTCAATCAAGGATCAGGATTCGATTGACTTTTGCGATAAGCATGACATGACGATGGTGTTCACTGGGATCAGACATTTCAAACATTGATAGCTTAATATCTACCAACGGATGTGTTGTTGTCATTGGGCTGGTTATAAATCAACTGCATGTCGGTTAAAATTTTACTTAGCTGGTAAAAAACCTACATTCTTGAAACACAAGTGATTATTTTAGTAAATTGAATCCAATTTGCGACATAGTCCCATTTTCACGCAATTCATATTTTTTAAAACTTTTGGGTATTTTTAAAACTTTTAGGTAATACACTAATACATGGCATTTTTTGATTTCTTCACTAGCGACATCGCTATAGACCTTGGAACGGCAAATACCTTAATCATTTACAAAGACAAGATCGTCGTCGATGAACCTTCCATCATCGCGCTCGATAAGGTGAACAACAAAGTGCTGGCTATTGGCCGAGAGGCCATGCAAATGCACGAAAAAACGCACGATCATATTAAAACCATTCGTCCGTTGAAGGAGGGTGTGATCGCGGATTTTCAGGCTGCGGAAATGATGATCCGTGGTCTGATCAAAATGATCGATACGGGAAAGCGTCTGTTCCCACCCTCTTACAGGATGGTGATCTGCATACCTTCCGGGATTACGGAAGTTGAAAAACGGGCCGTTCGCGATTCCGCTGAGCACGCCGGAGCCAAGGAAGTTTATATGATCTATGAGCCTATCGCTGCAGCTATTGGAACAGGCATTGACATCGAAGCGCCAATCGGAAATATGATCGTGGACATTGGAGGCGGAACAACCGACATTGCAGTAATAGCGCTGTCGGGGATAGTTTGCGACCAATCCATCAGGGTAGCCGGCGATACATTCAACCGCGATATCCTTGATTACATGAGACGACAACACAATTTGCTGATCGGCGAGCGTTCCGCAGAACGTGTTAAAATAGAGGTCGGTTCCGCATTGACGGAGTTGGATGACGGTCCTGCCGACTACGAGATTCGTGGCCGCGATCTGATGACCGGAATTCCAAAGACAATAAAGATTTCATACTCGGAAGTAGCCTTTGCGCTTGACAAGTCGGTTTCAAAGTTAGAGGAGGCCGTTCTCAAGGCGTTAGAAACTTCTCCCCCCGAATTGTCTGCTGACATTTATGAGCGCGGCATATACCTTACGGGCGGTGGAGCATTGCTCCGGGGTCTTGATAAGCGCCTCGCTTTGAAGACAAAGCTGCCGATCCATGTTGCTGATGATCCGTTGCGCGCTGTTGTGCGTGGAACCGGCCAGACGTTAAAAAACATAAATCAATTCCGTGCTGTGTTGATGACATAAACGAATGGAGCGGCTCATTCTTTTTGTTTTTCAAAACCGGGCTTTTTTTACTTTTCTAGTCTTAGAATTATTCTGTGCCTGGCTGATTGTCGAGAACAATGCCTATCAGGGTTCCAAATTTTTTAATTCTTCCAATGGCGTTGTAGCGACGATGAATGCGTTCTCGCAAAGCGTGCGCGACTATTTCATGCTGAGCGAGGTCAACCGTACGCTGGCAGAGGAAAATGCCTTGCTCAAGAAAAAGGTGACGCAACAACGTGGTCAACTTTTTCCTCCCCAATCAGTCATCACCGACTCCTCTTTTGTAAATCAATACGACTTCGTCAGCGCTAAGGTCGTCAACAACCATGTGGACATGATGAAGAACTTTATCACCATTGACAAAGGCAGGGATGCAGGCGTCGAAGCCGGCATGGCGGTTATCAGCCCCCTGGGTGTTGTGGGTAAGGTGAAACTTGTTTCGGAGCACTATGGTGTGGTGACCTCCATCCTGCACGTTGATGTGATGGTTTCTGGAGTCCTCAAACGTACGGAGCATTTCGGTACCATCCGTTGGGATGGCGTAAATCCCGACTTGGTAGATTTTAAATACATACCACCCCATGTACATCCCGTTGTTGGCGACACGGTCAACACCTCGGGATACAATGCAATATTCCCGGATGGAGTTATGATTGGCGTCATCGATCAGGTAGAACTAAAGAAGGATGCGCTGTTCTATGATATTAAAGTTCGGCTCAGCCAGGATTTCAGGAAACTGTCATTTGTGACCATAGTTAAGAACCATCGCCACGTTGAGCAGGATTCACTTGAACAGGTCATTCAAAAATTGGAGCGATGAGCAGGCTGAGCATATTACAAATCATCTCTTTCTTTATCTACCTGTTATACCAGGTACTGATCCTTCAGAACGTTGTACTTTTTCATACTGCTTTTTGCTTCCTCTACATTGCCTATCTGTTGCTTCTTCCGGTAGAAACCAACCCGCTAACGCTCATGGGCATTGGATTTATTATGGGGCTTGCGGTCGACATGTTTTACGATAGCGTCGGCTTACACGCCTTCGCGTGCATCATGATCATGTATCTGAGAAACTATTGGCTGAATAACCTTACCCCCCAGGGTGGTTATGACAGTGGCGACAGCCCATCGCTTTCTCTCAATGGGCTTCAATGGTTCACCGTCTATGCGGCGCCCCTGGTGTTGATTCATCACGCTGCATTGTTCTTTGCCGAAGCGGGCGGCTTTTCGATGTTCTGGTTCACCCTTTGGAAAATAATCACAAGCACTTTATTTACATTGTTAGTAATTTTAATCGCGCAATTTTTGTTTCCAAGCCGACGGTTGAGATGACCGTCGCTATTTTTTAGGTTCTAGTTCCAGACAACAACGCGTATGAAAAAATGAATGAGGGACGGAAAGAGATAATTCAGATTACTTTTATTTTCGTTGCGGTCATATTCCTTGTCAAACTGTTTTTTATACAGGTTTTGGATGATCGCTACGACAAACTGGCCTACAGCAATGCCATTCTGCGCGAAGTTGACTATCCGGTTCGGGGGTTGATCAAGGACAGGAACGGAAAGCTCATCGTCTATAATACCCCAGAATTCGATCTTCAGATCATTCATAAAGAGGTCAAGTCACTCGACTCGGCAAAATTTTGTGAGGTATTTGATATGTCGCCTGAAGAACTCAGACAACAATTCAAGGACCTGAAAGCCAAAAGAGAGTACTCTCCTGTCAAGCTAACAACATTCCTCAGTCAGCTTTCAACCCTGGATTTTGCGAAGATCCAGGATAACATTGACCTTTTTCATGGATTTTATATTCAAGCCAGAACAACCCGCGCCTACCGTGCGAAGGCTGCGGCCAATGCCATTGGATATGTCAGCGAAATCTCAAAAACCAAGCTGGCGAAGGACAAGACTGGCATCTACAAGCAAGGAGATTACATCGGCCAGAGCGGCATTGAGGCGTACTATGAGCAGTACCTCCGCGGACAGCGAGGGGTGAGGTTCAAGCTCAGAAACGTCGACGGCGTAGAAAAAGGATCTTTTCGCAATGGAGCGATCGACACGCTCTCCGTCGCTGGACAGGACATCACGAGCACGATCGATCTCGATCTTCAATCTTATGGTGAGTATTTGCTGAAAGGAAAAGCAGGAAGCATTATTGCAATCGAGCCATCAAGCGGCGAGATTCTCGCGATGGCGTCAGGTCCCTCTTATGATCCGACGATGCTTACTGGAAGAAACTACAGCTCGAACTACGTCCTGATAAGCAATGATACGAATAAGCCGCTATTCAATCGCCCTTTAATGGCGCAGTACAGACCCGGTTCGATTTTTAAAATAGCACAAGCGATGGTCGCGTTACAGGAAAAAGTGATCACAGAAGAAACTCGCTTTCGTTGCGATAGGTCGATCATTAATTGCCATGGAGCTCATTTCAACGATGACCTGCGAGGTGCCATCACCCATTCCTGCAACCCGTATTTTTGGAACGTGCTTAAACGGATGCTAAATCAAGGCCAGTCCAACAATCCTTTCGATGACACACGCATTGGCCTGGCGGCCTGGAGCAAACATATCAGCAGTTTTGGGTTTGGGAAGCGACTGGGAATAGACCTACCCAACGAGAAAGGTGGGTTAGTCCCGGACCCTGCTTATTACGACCGCGCCTACGGAGGAAGGCCATGGAAGTTCTCAAATATTTACTCTATTGCCATTGGTGAAGGTGAGAACATGGTGGTGCCGTTGCAAATGGCAAACTTTGCCGCAACCATCGCCAACAAGGGCTATTACATCACGCCCCATCTTGTTAAATCCATCGGTGACTCTGGCGCCCCTCTGCCCCAGTATGTTGAGAAGCATTATACGACCATTGATCCTTCCTATTTTAAAGTTGCCGCGGATGCAATGGAGAATGTTGTCGAAGAAGGTACTGGTTCTTACCGCGCCAAATTAAAAGACATCATTGTCTGTGGCAAGACGGGATCAGTACAGAATGAACCTCATCCAGATCACTCGGTTTTCATTGCCTTTGCACCAAAAGAAAATCCTAAGATCGCGGTTTCAGTATATGTTGAGTTTTCTGGAGGAGGTGCGCGTGCAGCTGCTTCCATTGCCAGCCTCATGATCGAGAAATACTTGTTGGGAGCAACGCAGCGTCCGCAGATCGAAGAGTACGTATTGAAAGGGAAATTTTTGGATTAAGAATTTATGAGCAGGCAGGAGATCATATCGGATAAAATGGATTGGATAACAGTAGCGCTGTTTACCGCCATTGTATTTTTGGGATGGCTCAACATCTATGCGGTTACTTACGATCCCGAAAGTAAGATCTCGATCTTTAATCTTACGATCAATTCCGGCCGCCAGCTGCTTTTCATCGCGGGTGCCGTTGTCATCATCATGGCTATTCTGATCATCGACATGCGGTTCTATGAAACCTTCGCATACATTATTTACGGACTCATACTATTTCTATTGCTGCTGGTGCCCATTATCGGTAAGGAAGTAGGCGGTAATAAGGCATGGCTAGGCATTGGATCGTTTGGCGTGCAGCCCTCAGAATTTGCCAAGTTCGCTACGGCACTGGCCGTCGCCAAGTTCATTGGTTCCATTGGTTTCAGAATGGATCAAATGCGCAATCAGATCATCCTTTTTGTCATGATCGGTGCACCCATGCTATTGATATTACTTCAAAAGGATACAGGGACCGCGCTGGTATTTACAGTATTTACTGTCGTCTTCTTTCGTGAAGGCATGGCGCCATTCCTCATCATTGCCGGAATCATTGCAGCCATCATTTTTGTACTTACGCTTCTGGTGAATGAGTATTATCTGTTCGTTGGCATCGGGGTTATATTGATCTCCGCAATTATCCTGGGAAAAAAGAAGCCGAAAAGAATTGCGTACCTCACCGCTGGGGCAATTGCCATTTGTGGGATTATCAAAAGCGTTGACTACGTGGTCACGGATGTCCTTAAGCCACATCAACAAAACCGTGTCAAGGCGCTCATTAATCCGGATGCGGATCCATTGGGATTCGGTTGGAATGTAACGCAATCCAAGATCGCTATTGGAAGTGGTGGATTTTTAGGCAAGGGGTTTCTACAAGGAACTCAAACCAAGTTCAATTTTGTGCCTGAGCAAAGCACCGATTTCATTTTTTGCACGATTGGAGAAGAACACGGTTGGGTAGGAAGCCTTTTTATCATGGCACTCTTTATGTCACTGATGCTTCGCATCATCTATTTAGCCGAGCGACAGAAGAACCGATTCGCACGCGTGTACGGCTATTCCGTGGCCTGCATATTCTTCTTTCACTTCGCGGTTAATATTGGGATGACTGTTGGACTTTTTCCAGTTATCGGTATCCCACTTCCATTTTTTAGCTATGGAGGATCAGGCCTGTGGGGCTTCACCATCCTGCTCTTTATTCTGTTAAAGCTGGACGTGCACCGGATGCAGGTGCTGCAAAGAATCTGAGGTTCAATTGAACCGTTTTTCCACCAGTTCCATAAATTCTACGAACTCGTCACTATCACGATCCCAGGCTCCTGCGTGCTCTTCCTCGATGTAACGCATCGCAGCTTTCTTGCTGTCCATCTTATCAAGGTGATCAATCGCCTGGCTGAATACTTCAAAGTCGCCGTGAAAGAGGACCTTGGTAAACATGAACTTTTGGTTGATTGTCAGACTGTCACGGATCTTGCCGATACGCTGAAAATTGTCGGCAAGGCTGGACCGACCATGACGCGTCAACATGTCGTTCACAGTTGCGCGAACGGGAGGTTTATTTTGCGCGTAAGCAGGTTCTGGTTTTGTCTTTGCGGGCTGTGGTTCCGCTTTTTTCTCTACCACCGGGTGGGGCGCAACAGGAGCAGGAGTTTCTTCACGCTTTTCAACAAAAAATTTGTTGGCATCCAGCGGAATAATCGCTGAAAATTTTTCGAGATATTCTTCAACATCTTCTGGAGTGAAACTTACTTCCTCCAGGATCTGATCAAGGATGGAAAAAGCTTCATTGCCGGAAATTTCTTTTACACCTTTTTCCTCAAGTTTTTGAAGCATCTTTTCCAGTGGCGCCTTGTTGACTTTCAGATACTTTATCTCTTCTTTGAATGGTGCGACATCCAGCTTATTATCCTTACCGGTAATAACCATGGAAAAGAAATCGTAAGGATCAAATATGGCGAGCAGCGCATGGCCAACAGCCTTTTTTAGCAACGGGGCAAAATGCAACTTGCTGATGGAAATGTTTTGGGACAAAAGCCCCATAAGATTTTCCAACGCCACTTTCACTTCCGGCAGATCGTAATTGAAATAAGGACTCTGGAGCTTCTTTGTTTCCTCTTTCCAGGATTTGAAGAGTTCGCGCGCGACGAAAAGATTGACCTGCTGAACGTTGCAAAGCGTCAAAATTTCCTGCCCCGTTATCTTATCTTTTGAAGCGAAAAATCCATCAAGCACCTTATCCCCATAAGCATCTGCATATTTGGTAATCGCTTCCAGACTAATCTTTTCGTCCATACGGTTGGGTGCTGATTGTTTTAAATCCAACGCTAAAGTTAATGGATATTCAATAATGTCCACAGTCATTCAGCCGGTTACGCGGCAGTTTCCAGCCTCAAATTGCAGGTCCGGAGATGTGGACAGCCCGACCATGGGGAGATAACGCATCGGCGTTTGGAAATGGTCTACTGGATTTCTGCCCGCCAAAGCTACCTGCCTATTAGGCCAATTTTATCAACGCGCGTCATGTTGGTCAGGACGAACGTCTTAACTTTAGCGCATGTTTATTGAACCGCATCTGGGTGGAACACGTGAGCGCACGGGTTGGATCGAAGTGATTTGT
>Ga0193753_10000811_pt1 | contig 29058 bp, 42 predicted proteins | sample H1c2metaG_FD_144925 | JGI IMG/M metagenome (GOLD analysis project Ga0193753, IMG submission 144925) | Soil microbial communities from a riparian zone of the East river system, Colorado, United States - H1c2 | ecosystem: Environmental > Terrestrial > Soil > Riparian zone | place: USA: East...
ATGCGACGAGGACGGCTTCTTGCTTCAGCCAGAGCGATGGCGTCGAGGCTTCCGGTTGAGCGTCGCAGGCCGTGACTTCTTGGACAAACACGGCTTCAAGGTGGAGGTGCATCGTGGGTGAAGTGAAGACTCCGGGACAAGCGGACATGGAGCAAGCGGCCGAGGACGCGATCAACGATATCGTGGACTGCTACCCGCAGCTCGACACCAATGAGATCCTGGACTCTCAGGATGCGGATGCGCGAGAGGTGTTGCTCCGCTATTTCGGCAGGGTGAGCGCCGCAGCAATCGAGGCCTCGCGCGAGAGCGGGGACAAGTACCCGACAGGTTGGAACTCGGCCAAAACACTGGACGAGATTCTCGCGTTGCGAGAGGCATGTACGTTGCGTTTCCCTCACGGCCCTCACGCGTATGAGTTGCCTGGGCCGGATTCACTTGACCCAGAGATGCAGCAAGCCACTCGAGACTTCTTGTTCGCGGCGCACCGCGTCGTTCCGGACATGGTTAGAGACCTACAAGCACGCCAGCCCCCGACCCAGCCCGAGGCGAGCGAGGCGGAACAAGCGAACAACGAACGCGCGCACTGCTCACGGGAGGCATACAAGATAGCGCAGCCCGGGACACAACTCGCATGCGATATCGCGAACACGCTCCTCTCCGAACGCGCCGCAACCCGGGCCGAGTGTCAGGCTGAGATTGAGAGGCTGCAGCGAGCTGCAGTACCCGGCAACGGTCCCGAGATGCTGCGCATGCAAATGGCATTGCACCGCGCGGAGGACGAGATTGAGAGGTTGCGCGTGCGTGTACGCTCTCTCGTTGAGAATCTGGAAGAGGCATACACGACCAACGAGACGATGGACACAGACTCCATCGGTAACCTCTGCGATTTGTTGAAAGAAGCGATCCAATGACAGACGACAAGAACGAGCGCGAGCACAGGTCCATCGAGGTCGGACACATCCCGTCGTTAGCACCGTACGTGGGCGAGGATTTGATGGTGCGCATACACATATTAGAGGCGGAAGATCTCATCCTCTCCGAACGCGCAGCGGCCGACAAAGCCGGGTACGAGCGCGGGCGAGCGGAGAGCATTCAAGAGGAGTTCGATGCTCACCAAGCAGAACTGGCGCATGAACACGAGTGCAGCATGCAGGGGCTCGCGGTGCGCGACACCTTGCGGGCCAGGCTGACCAAACTCCAGTCCCGGTACATGACCCTGGCCGCCGCGGCGCACAAGCTCTTTGACGAGGTGTGCAAGAACGAAGGCAGGGTTTCTGTCGGCGTGTTCCGCGACATGAAAGCCGCCCTCGAGGCCTCGTCCGTGCCTGAGAATGAAGGGGAGGACAGGTCGTGAGTCAACCAACAGGATCAGACTGGTACGCGGGATACGAGTGCGCTCGCATAGAGCTTCAAGCCGAAAACGACGCCCTAGCGACCAAACTCCAGGACCTGCAGACACGTCTGAAAGAAAGCAGCGAACGCGAAACAGCGATCGCCGCGACGACGGGCGGGTACATCCGCAAGCTCAAGGACTTGATCGAGGCGGCGGACGCGGTGCACAAGATCTACCACGACGGCATGCTGAGACCAGCACTTGCAAATCTCCGCACCGCCATCACCGCCGCGCGTGCGGCTAGCGAAAGGACAGGGACGTGAAACCACTGAGCACCCGGCGCATGACGATGTTAGTTATGCCAGACGGTACCTACACCGTGCCTTGTCTCATCCACAAGGAGTATCGCGCGGAAGCAAAGCCGCCGTTTTTCTCAACGTCCAGGCCGCATCGAAACTGCACGTGCTGGTTGATTTGGTGGGAGCGCGAGAACATCGACGTCTCAGATGAAGAAGACGAACTCCTCGAAGCAAGTTGGGACGAACTATGACCCCTCCTCCCCGCAGCCTGTCCGAGCGCTTGGCCGAGTGCTTGCGGCTGAGAGACGAATACAGTGCGCGCACCGAAGGTTTGGTCTCAGTCCGTAAGTTCGGCGAGGCCGCACACGCGCTCCTGCCCGAACTAGCGGCCGAGTTGGAAAGGCTGCACACCTCAATAAACCAAGCGCTCGTCCTCCTCGAGAGCGGGCGCGCGGCAGGCGACACCCTCCGCGCCGCAATCGAAAAGGCCGAGCCCCAACCCTCCACCCGCTTCCAATCCACCTCCACCCTAAGCCCATGCCCGCGCTGCGGCGAGACGGTGCCGACCACGTTCAAAGCCGGCGTGCTGACGTATCAGTGTTTGAAGTGCGCGGAGGATGGGACGTGAATCGCTGCAAGACGTGTAAGCATTGGACTGGTGAGCTTCACGATCAGGGACGGTGTTCCGTGAAGATGGGCGACAAGGTCGAGGTCGAACTCAAGACTGGCTGGGATGGCGGCTACGTGCGCTACATCCTGACCGACGAGGACTTTGGTTGCACCGAACACGAGCCACGCGAATGACGCGGGTTTCATTGTTATACTTGCTCTGCCAATGCACCACTACCACCGAGCTCGAAGTGATGGCGCGCGCACTCGGCTGCAGTGAGCAGCGGTGGCTATACGGCGCGTGCCACGTGGTTCTCCCAGATGGTCAGCGAGGGGCGCTTAGGCCAACACGCGACGGCAAGGGCTACGTGTGGTGCGCATCAGACGCGGCGGAGTGACACAACTGTGAAGTGCGTCACACTCGGTTGGCCGAGTTGGTTCATAGATTCTGTAACGAAACGAAGGGAACGCGAGAACATGAAGACGATTGCAGCAGTTGCTACAGTGTTGACACTTTTGATGGGCCTGAGTGCGGTGGAGGCGAACGCGGAAGGTTGTACCTACGTCACGGATCCAGGCGAGTCCTACACGCCAGACCTGACAACCGACCGGTGCATCGTGCTCACGATGAGCAGTCAGTTGACAATCAACAACCCGGTGAACGCAGCCGACGGCACCATCTGGACCCTCATCATCCACAACGAGGGTGCGAATCCGATCTTCTGGGACACGGCGTACAAGGCAACAACGCTCTTCGGCGGCTGGGATGGAGGCATGATTGTCGGACGCGTCGTGTCGGCTGACGGCGTCCAGTATCTGAACGCGTACCCGGCGACCAACTACATCCCGAACTAACGGGCGATCACTTCTCGATCCACAGGAACTGGCCGTCATTGGGGAATGCGAGTACGCCCCAGACCAACCCGCCAGACCATGTGCTTGCAGCACTGAAGGCCGTGGCGGAGTTCAAAAACAACGCCCCGCCGCGGCCGCCGTCACCCTGAGCCTGAGCCAGCGTTGGCTTGGTGCCGCCGTTGTCTTCGGTTCGGTAGCCTGTCCAAAGGTGCGTACCGACTGTGACCGTCGTGTTGAACGCGGAACTGTTCTTGAGTACGCGTGGACTGCCTGATGTTGAAGTGGCGGTCAAGCCAGAGATGATCTTGGTCAGTGTCTGGCCAGCGCCGTTAGGTGCGCTCGGTGTAGAGAACAGGCCAACCTCTACGATAACCGCTCCAGCCCCGTTGATAGTCAACCCGGCCGCGACGTAGTTGGCAACAAAGGCTTCTCTGACCGTACCCATGTACAGCCAGTACCCACGCTGAGAAGTGCCAGCGTTGGCCACGCCACCCATGGTCTCCCAAGCGGGCTGCACAGTGTTGCTAGGCGAGCAGGGAATGAGCCCGCCTGTCGCGACATCGTCCCCGCTCGGCAACTCCTTGACGGCACCGGCGATGACGACGAGTGGTCTGCGCGTGGTCATGCGAGCGTGATCGGCACGTTCTTCTCGAAGTCGATCTCGGTCGCGATCACGGCGACGCCGATGCGCTGGACGAGATGACCGGTGGTGGTAGGCGCAGTCTCGACGCTGTCACCAGTGGTCGATAGAAACTGAGTCGCGCCTGGAGTCTTCGAGCTCACCGCAGTGTTGCGGCCCTCGAAGTAGACGACGCATGCTGCAGCGCTCGACGCGCCGAGGATCGAGAAGCCGTGAGCCTCACGTCCGTTCGAGCAGTCAGCCAACCGCACCTTCGCGCCGGTGCTGTTGTGAATGTTCACGAACTTGCCGGCGCCGATCGTTTCACTCGCGGTGATGGTGGCGCTGTCGGCACCGATGCCGACCGGCATCATCGTCGAGTCGATGCGACCCGCGCTGTCGAGTGCGACAACCTTCGCTGCATCGCCAGCCCCAGCGCTTGACGCTACCGAGTTGACGATCGTAGCGGCCAGAACTCCGCTGCCATTCAGTGCGACGATCTTGCCAGCGTCACCAGCACCAGCGCTCGAGTCTTTCGAGATGACCTCGGTGATCGCGCCGGCTACGTTTGAGAGGTATTTGTTCCCAGCCATCTGTCTACCCTGCCTGAACTATCGGCTCTTGCAGCCGCACCAACATCTTGTCCGTGTCGACCGCAATGCCGACAGGGATCACGTTGTCCCAACCCGGGTCCCACGTTTGCGTGAGAGCACCGTCAACTCCGCAAAGGATCAGTTCTCCGACCGCCCAGTTCCAACTGTTGTCGCTGAACCATCCGCCGCGCGCGACCGTGACGTCCGCTCCTGACATGGCCGCGGTGGTTGTGACTCCAGCGATGGACCGTGATGCTCGAGCGCTGGACGGGTCTGCGTAGGCAACCGTCTCTTGCGTCACGTAGAACACGACCCTTAGTGCTGACAGCGTCTCAGCCGCCTCGAGCGTGACCTGCTCGCCCTCAGCGACGACGGTCTCCTGCACGAAGTCCGTGTCGAGCCCGAGAGCGCGCTGACGCCACAGCCACCAGGGAGAGAGCGCCATCAGAAGTCTCCGACGTTCACGATCCGCATCGGCGTGACCAGCGTGCTGTTGTCACGCGATGCGTCCATCGTGAGTTCGCCGCCGACATCTTCAGGATTCACCACTCTGACTGGAGTGACCAGAACGCTGTTGTCCAGCGAGGTGTCAGTCGACGCGGCGCCGCCGAGTTCATCCGTGTTTACAACTCGGACCGGTGTATACATAAGACTCGCGTCACGAGCTGCAGTCATTGTGAGTTCACCACCGATGTCTTCTGGATTCACGATCCGGACAGGCGTGTAAAGCGTGCTGTTGTCGCGTGATGAGTCGGCGGACGGATCGCCACCCATATCTTCCGAGTTCACGATCCGCACCGGTGTGCACAAGACGCTGTTGTCCCGGCTGTTATCCATCAACGCTCTCCAGTTGGCGTTTGCTCGTCATCGTCCCAACGGATTTCGAGCGGAGTTTCTTCGTCGTCCCACGGCCCACGCGTTGACGGCTTGAGCGTTTTCTTTTTGTGGGCAAGGGTGACGCCTCGCTTGCAGCAGGCGACTCCGTACTGAGCAAGGCACTCGGCGATCCAGAGCGGCAGGCGCTCTTGCCTGAGTCGCAGCGCTTGTGCGAAGTGCGCAAGAGCGACTTCGTACTCCGGTTGAATAGCGTCGCGTTCTTCACTCATGTGCTCCGCTGCTGGGCGGCACGGTCGTTCTCAGAATCTCAGCGACCTTCGCATCCACCTTGGCTTCGACGTGCTTCTCCGACGTGTCGCCCTTGCGCGGGATGTACTGCGAGAAGATGGCTCCCAAGCCGACCGCTTCGAGCAGGTCACCGAAGTTCGTTGAGTGCATGATGATCGAGATGTCGAACGTGCCTGTGTCGAGGTACTGCTTGCCGACCAGCATGGTGATACCGAGTAGGGCGATCCCGGCTCGGATGTATTGATTCTTGGTGAGCTTCATCGGCTTCTCCTAGAGATGTTGTCGACCTTGTTGTTCAGCACGGCGACGTCAGATCTGAGTTCGGCAATGCGATCCTTGATCTCGCTGTTGCGCTCCATCGAAAGCATTCTGTTCTCGAGCTTCTCGCAGCGCGCGTTGAGGTCGACGATCTGTGTGATGCGTAGGTCATTCGCATTCTCGAGCGTGTTGAAGCGCACGACGATGGTTGCGCCGATGCTGAGTAGCCCGACGACTCCGACCACGATCGTCAGTAGGTGCGACGACTTCTGTTGCTGCTCCACTCACACACCCACCAATCGGTACGAGCGGGCGACAAGGAACACGAAGATGCAGAACGCGATGATGCAGATGACCCAACGGTCGGCGCGCTTCGACTCACGGATCGATTGGAACGATAGGTCCTGAGCCGTGCGTAATCCTTCGACGGTAACTTGCAAGCGCCAGATAGCCTCGCGCGACGCGTCTTGCTTCGTGATGAACTCGCTACGCAGCGAGCGCATGTCGTGATGCAACTCGGCAACGTACTGATGGAGCGTCTTGATCGGCTGGTCGATCAGCGGTTCAGGCAACTCACCGCTGTCACGCGGTGGCCGCGAGCTGCGCCGAGTCGGATGATGAAACCCTGGCCGGGTATCGCCGCCGTCAGCCGCGCTCATGAACGACCCAATGCGGTACGCACCGCGGCAACAAGTTTGACCATCGGGAAGCCGGGGCCAGGATCGGTGTGGCTCGATTCGCCCCACGCGATGCTGACACTTGCGTGCGTCGTGATGCCGCCGCGGTTCGCCATGAGGTCAGGCGACGCGAGATGAACGGCCGGTATGTTGTGCCGCGTGCACAACTCAGCGATGAGGCGAGCCGCGATGGATAGCATCGGCAGACTCAGTGCGTCGTGCCATTGGTCGTACGATTGGTTGGCTCGACCGCACAGTTCGATGCCGATGCCGCGCTGGTTGCCAGTACGCCCGCAGTGCCAGGCTTCGAGGTTGTCGGGCACGCACTGGGTCACGCTGTCCGTGTCGATGACGTAGTGAGCCGAGCGCCGCGGCTTCAGGTCGGGGTCGGCAAACATCGCTGCGACGTCGCCGTCCTTGGTCGGACCCTCATGACCATCAGTGCAATGCACGATGATGAGCTTCGGAACGCGTTCGAGGTGTCCGTGGTTCTTCGGCGACGCTGGCTTGCGCTTGATCTGGACCGACGGCGCCGCAACGATGAGCGGCGGGATGACTTCAGGCAACTGCGGTGGTCGTGATGTCACAGGAGTTGGCTCGTCATCGAAGCCGCCGAGAGCGGCCGGGTAGACCGGTGGCAGCCTATTGACCGCCATTACGTCGACTCGCTCGCTCACGCCGCCGGTCCGCGATGCGCTGGCGTTCCTTTTCAACCTCGAGCTCACCGATCGGCTCTTCCAGCTTCGGCTCTTCATTGTCCCCGAGCACGAAGCGACCGATGCCGATGACCGCGTCGATGATCTTTTCAGCGATGCCCATCACTTCACCGTGCACGCCGCGCCGTCAGCCAGCTGCGTGAGTTGAAAGGACAGTGCCGTAACCGATGCGTAGACCCATCCGCCGACCTTCGAACTCAACGTTGCCGCGTGCTGCCCGAGCGCTCGCATCGCATCGGCTCCGCATGCCGCGACCTCCTTGGCCATGCGGCCATCGTCAGCGCCGGACTGCCACTGGTCGATCGCTAGGTTGAGCCCCTGCTCGACCTTCTTCGCGCTGATGAGCGCTTCGGCAATCGCGTTGTACGCGGCCATCTCGACGGCGTAAGCGACCTCGTCATCCGGGTACTTCGCGTCCGCAGCTTCGACAGCGGCGCGGTACATCGGAGTCACCGCGTCGTCCGCAGCTTCGACGACGTGTTTCGCCGTGTTGTGGATTGCGATCGCCTGCGAGAGCGACGGGCCGGAAGCGCATCCAGCCAGGAGCAACGTGGCCATCAACACCCTCATCGGACACCTCTGCGCGAGCTACGCAGGTCACAGTGTCCACGGGTGTTACACGCACAGACAGGGACGAACGGGTATCAGGGACCAACGGGGGTGTCATCTGGTCGGTCAGAGTCTCTGCTCGATCTCGCCTTCGATGTGAACCTTCGGCTCGACGAGTCCTGTCTCGAGCGTCGCGGTGAACTGGGCGAGGAACCTGCACGGCGTCTGCATGTTCTCGAGACTCGGCCGGTACGTCAGCACTCCGCCGGCTACCGACTGGCATGCCTCGTCGTCGACTAGGGTTGTGCCCGTGTCTCGGTTGATGAGCGTGAAGGTAGCGCTCGCGATGTCGGTACGCGCCGACCCGTTGCCGTCGTGCATCGTGAGCGTGAACGGCGTTGCGGTCTCGCCGGTCTGCCAAGCACGGGTGTAGCGTTTGTTGATGGCCATCGTCTTATCCTAGGAATGCTGCGGCGTTGTCGGTCTGACGGTAGTAGTCGACACCGAAGATGGTCGAGAAGGTTCGTGACGACCCCGAGTCCATGAAACGAAAGCCGACCCACACTGTATCACCTGCTGTAAACCCGGCCGTCGCCAACGGGACTTCGCCAACCAGGATGCTCTGACCGCGGTTGCCAACGAACATGTAGACCTGGCCGGAGCTGATTAGGATGAACACCTCGTCCATTGGCAGCGCTGTAGACGCTATGTCGGATAGCGTTCCTAGTGACGAAGCTCCTTGCATGGCTTCAATGTTCATGACGTGCGAGTCGGCTTCGTAGCCAATCTCAAGCTTAGAGGTTTGCGACGGCTTGCTTGACGACTGCGCGTACACACCGAACAGGATGGTTGACTCGTTGTTGTCGATCAAACCAGCCAACCGCATGATCGTCGTCATACTTGCGCGGAACACATGGCTCGATCCAAGCGTCATCGGAAACGCGTAAATCCATTGCTGGACAGCCGCGCTATGCGGCTGCAGCAACAACCAACTGGGCCGTGATGCCTGGCCAGCTTGCACGCGGCATGTGCCAGTAGCGACCGCGCTACCGAACATGGAGACGCCGCTTAGGATGCTGCCGGTCTGATCCGTGTTGTCCGATTGCCGGAACAGCTTCCATGCGGATGGAAGCGTAGCGCTGTCGAACTCGACGTCGTTCGCGTGCGGACTGGACGGCACGGCCCATCGGTTTGACAAAACGTCGCCGCCGCTGCCGCCACCCGTCGGATCCTGCCAGGTCGCATGCGTCGAGTCGGTCGCGGTCAGAACTTGTCCAGTCGTAGGCGCTGTGGACGCCACGACGTCGATGTCGGTCGTCGCCGATCGCAAAGCTGTCGCTGGCCCGATGAACCGCGTCGAAGTCATGGTGCCGCTGCCAGCCGTGTTGCTGATGCTGCCGGTGGTGTCGGCCACGGTGACGGCGCTGTTCTGTGTCAACTTGCCGCTTGTCCCGTCGAAACGAACGATGGCGTTGTCTGTTGCGCTCGCCGGCCCGTCGACCCAGTTGGTGATCGTGCGAGTGTTGAGCGTGCCGACTCCTGCCATGTTGCCGGTCGAGTCCGCGATCGTGACCACCGAGTTCTGAATCAGCTTGCCCGACGTGCTGTCGAAGCGGGCCACTGCGTTGTCGGTTGAGCTGCCTGGCCCAACGACGTCGCCGGTCCCGCCTCCCGCCTCCAGGACGTCGAGACGATCCTCGTGATCTGCAACAGCGTTCTGCAACGCATTGCTCACACGAATCTTGTACGGCGTTGCTCCAGGCGATTGCGTACCAACCACCTCGAGCGAGTCATCGTAAAGGGAGTCTGCTAGCTCGACGTCGGCCATGTGGTTACCTCTGTGCCTCCGGACGTGACAGTGATTGGAGATACGACGACCGGAGCCTGAATCGAATCGGTGCCATTCGCATCGAACAGGAACACTGGATCACCGTTGTCAGTCACCTGCTCGCCTTCATCGGTGACAAGACTGATCGGCACGTCGGCCAACACGGTTAGCGACGTGACAACCACTGGCGTCGGGACTGTGACGATCATACCCATGCGGCACCATTCCAAGTCTCGAGCGCATTCGTGGTCGTGTTGAAGATCGTCCAACCAACAGCGGGTGCGAGAGCGTTGCGTTGGCCCGTCGTGCGCGGCCAGAACTTCATAGGCCCGCCGAGTGTGAGCGCAGCGCCGCCGGAATACGGCGACTCAGGCATCGCGCCGATCGTAACGTTGCCCGCATGAACGAATGTCGCGAGCTGCAGCGTCACCGAGTCGAAGTCGTAGCGGGACGGGTCGGCAGGGACCATGTCGCCCCGGAACAAGACGCCGCTTCGCAGCTTCGCAATGATGGGTGACAACCCCTCGTAGCTCTCGAGCTCTGTCGTAAAGAAGTCAGCATCGAGGAAGGTGTTGTTTCCGTAGTCAAAGCAGTTGCTGATCTTCAGGCGCCCAGCGTAGGAGCCACCGGCTGAGTACGCTTTGAACGTTGGCACACCGAGCACTTCGCAATGCAAGTCGCGCGCACGGAAGTCGATAGAGTTTATGCCGATCGGGCGAAACTCAAGCGATGCGCCGCCGCCTTGAACCAACCCGCTGGTCCACGAGAACTGTCCGCTGACGATGACGCCTTGTGCGTTCGAGCATTGGTTGATGTTGAAATGATGGAACGCAGCCTCAGCGCAGCCCTCCGCATGAAACCCGTTGTAGTTACCCTGCGAGTGAACGTTGAAAAACGTCGGGTGCTGGGAAGTGAGCTCAACGTTTTCTCTATCAATCCTGAAGCCGACGCCATTGACGCCTGTAAACCCAGAGGCGGTGACGTTCTGGAGCAGCGGACGATACGTGCCGGTGAAGCGCACGGCTGCTCCAGTCGCGGTACCAGCGACGTTTACGATCGATACGTCTCGCACGCCGCCGCCGACGTAGCTACCACCCGGTTTCCAAAAGCGCATGCAGTCGTCGTCGAGCGATCCCGGATCCCAGTTGATCACGCTGATGCCGTCGCCGTCGCCCTCGACAAACACGGGTGTGCCCCACAGCTCAGCGCCTGAGCCGAACGTGGAGGATGAGAATGTGTAGCCCTCAGTAATCAGCGTCTTGGGCGGGATGCCGACCTTGCGCCCCTCAGCGTCGGCAGCGGCGCATGCTGTCAACCATGCGGAGGTGTCGTCGGTCGAGCCGTCGCCGACAGCGCCGTTGTCGAGCATGTGGATCGTGCCGATTCCACGAGCCTTGCCGGCGATGCCGGTCACAACATCCGGATGCAACCGCGCCTTCCCACCGGAGTGAGTCAGCGTTTCGCCATCCATCAGGTCGCGCCAGTCGCCCATGCTTCAATCTCCCGGTGGGTCCCAAATGCTGATTGCGTAGATCGACAAGTTTTGACCGGAGCCGGCCCGATACTCGAACCGTACGTCGTCGCGTAGCCCGCCTCGAGTTCCGCCGTCCGACTCCCATAACTCGGGGTCATCGGTCTCAACGTCGAGGTCGGCAACGATCCACGTCGGCGTAGTGGCCGTGATGTTGAATGTGTGCGTATCGCCGCTGGTCATGGTGACTCGGATGTTGCCGGTGCCACCCGATACGTCGGCGCAGACGGCGACCTTTACTGGCCGCGTGAGTTCGCCGTACATGATGCGCGTCTGGATCGCAGGGTCGAGCAGCGGAGTCAGATCCTCGTACGAGGTGTTAGTAGCCGCTGCCCCGTTCATTCCGTCTTCGTACCCACTGGTCCAGTTGAACAGAGTACCGCGTCGAAAGTACAGCGTACGTAAGTCTTCGACAGCGCGCTCGAGCCCAGCGATGGACTCGCGATCGTCGTGGCCGTCATATACCAGCGTTCCCGGCTCGATGCCGCCAGCGCCGCTTGTCGCGAGGAAGATGACCGGTGACTCGTAGATTTGGACGTTGTGAATCTCGAGCGTATTTCGCGCTACGACATCACCAGCCGCCCATTGAAATGTCAGCGCGATCTCAACATCCGCATCACCGCCGATGTTCGGTAGACCGAAGTGAATGATAGTAGCATTGTTGCCAATCGTGTATGTCGTGCCGTTGATGCTGACTGGCACGAACGGGTTGGCGCACGAAGCGACGATGAAGACGCCGTACGTTGTATGAACGGCGTCGAGGTGAAACTTGTAACGCAGCACCTTCGACTGGGTGTCGTCACTGCCAGGAATCCAGCCGTGCCCACCGTCTACTGCTAGCGGTGTACCGCGTCCTAGTAGCCAGTTCGCTGCAGACGCAGCCGACTTGATAGGTCCAGCAGCGACCGGCCAAGCGGCCTTCACTTGGCCGAGGCTCATTGTGCCAACAGGCGCGTAGAAGTTGGACCCTTTGATTGTCACGGCGCCACCACCAAGAACTCTCGAACCTGAACGCCGCAGAGCAGTGCGTTAGGTCCACCCTCACTGATCTGATAGTTCCACTCAACAATGAGTTTCAATAGAACCATACGACCGATCGACACATCGCCAGTTACAAAGTTGGCGGCAGGCACGTCGTTGATTGGGCACCGTGACGTATCAGTTTCATCGGTGCGAGCGTCGACCACCCACTCGACTAGACCGCTGTCAGGGGAATCACCGTGCCAATAACCGAGTACTCCCGCGTCGTCGGCTGACCTGACAGAACCAGACACGCTCGGAACTACCAGTGCTACGTGTGTTTCAACCTCGTTTAGACCTAGCCCCATCGCTACTCGCACGTCGAAGCGTGGGTAGCGACCGTTCTCGGTCACCTGCGTTAGGAAGTAGAACTCCTTGTAAGGGCCCCTCAACAACGGGAACCCGCCAGGATAGTTGTGCATGAAGTTGATGCGGTACTTCGGCGACTCATCGATCATGTGCGCGACGTTGTCGATGAGCGTCCACACAGACCCAGCATCCATGGGTTGTTCGCCGCGGAGTGATGCGTTGCCGGCGCCGCCGTTCATGCGTTCGAACGCCTGCTTCTTCGAGTACGTCATAGGAAACTCCGTGCCGCCGCGCCATCCAGCAGCACGCCGTCTTCATCGGCGACCCAACAGTAAGCGAGTTGGTGGTCGCTGCTAGGCGAGCCGGCTGCGTACCGCATGTTCCAGAGCGCACCACCAGGCGTCCACGTAGAGTTGAACGTGACCTCAATCTGATTCGACGTCGGCACATCGGTGATGATGCCAACCACTCGCGACTCTGAAGCAGCGTCAACCTCGAGCACCTCGACCGCGTCGCCGACCTCGAAGTGCTTCACGACGTTTCCGTCAGAGTCTTCGGACCACGCGATGTTGCGCGCGGCGGCAGTTGAGAACGTCAGCACCCATACGTCGCCAGTCGTGTTGGACTGACCAGTAACTCGACCTGTCGGCGCGTAGCCTGCGACACGGCCTACGTCACGCGGAAACCAGAACGTCAGCGTGCCCATCGCGTTCTGCTTTGGGTCTAGGTTCCACTCACGGCCGACACAGATAGCCTTCTTGCCCGACACGCCGCGGCCACCGGTGCCGTCTGGAATCTGCGAGCTCGTAATGCTGACGATGTCTCCACACAACACACCGAACTTCGTGAACGGAACACTGATGGTAACCGTCGCGTAGTCCTTCGACAGCGTCTGCAGGTAAGGCAGCACCATGTCTGTGATGTCGTTGGCTGGAGGTAGGTTCTTCAACCGCTGCTTGAGCGTTTGCGCGCCTGACGGCCTGGACTTCGGACCGATCTCACGCTTCGCCTTGTCGCCGCTCTTGTGCTCAGCAATCGACGACGTGAGTCTGACCACGAAGTCGAAGTGCGAATCGTAGTCGTCATCCCACGGCGAGTACCCAAGTTTCAGGTACGCGATGTTGACGAGGCCATCCTTCTGCGCTTCCCACGTCGGCCAGCTGCCAGCCATGCCGCCGGCCGGGTAGAGGATGTCATCGTCCGTGATCGTGTGCGCTGCGGTCCGCTGCGGCGATACGAAAGGCAACTGAGCCACGTCGACCTTGCCGTCGAGCGCGAGCCTGGCCATCCAACCGGTCACCATGAACTCAGGCGTCAGCACATCCTTGATGCGCACAGGCGTAATGAACGAGTAGTTGCGCTTACGCCAGTAGTCGTGAAACGGGTAGATGGTCCAGACGTCTAACCAGTTTGTGATGTTGACGTCGTTGGTTGTGATCCAAGGCGTGATGCCCAGGTTCGTGTCGACCGACGCATCGATCACCGCATCCATGAAGCCGGCCCAGTTAGAGCCGACGGCATACTCGGTGATCTTCATGAGCGTCATGTCGCTGCTCAGGTAGAAGAAGCCTGAGTGCGACAGGTCGAGTTCGAGGTAACGATCCGTTGTGTTGATGCCTGAGATGATCAGTCTGAGCGGTTCGCGCGTGTCGTCTCCGGAGTCCTTGACGATCAGCTTGTCGCCAACCTCGAGCCCGACAACAGACTCGAGGTAGACGCGGTTGTTTGGCCACGTCGTGTCGGTCGGGTCGCGGTAGTACGCGGTCAGGATGCCGAGTTGCGCGAGCGAACCACCAACTGACCCTGTGAACGGGAACTCGGGCTTGCCGACTACTGACCGTCCTGCCGGCAGTGGATACGACCACGGCGGCAGAAAGATAGCCGACCACATGAAGAAGTCACCGGACGCGTCACCGCATGTGACTTGGAACGTGCCGTCAACAATCTCGCCGCCGTTGGTCTTGGCGTCGCCCGACGTGTCTGACATCGGGCTGCCAGCCATCGTGTCGCCGTCGAGCGCGTCTTTCACGACGATGGTGAACCTCGCGTCGTCAGCGATGAAGCCTAGGAACTCCGGATGCTGGTCGGTGTGCGTGGCCAAGACCAAGATAAGTTGGTCCGGCAACGACTCGGTTAGGATCGCCGCATCGATCACTTCGTTCACGTGTACGAGCCAGTCACCATGGCTCTCGAAAAAACCAGTGATGCGAATGACTCCAGTCGCTGGGTAGTTCTGCGCACCAGCTTTGAACCACATCGTCATTGGCGCGCTGCTGCTGTGATAGACGCCGCGTACCCGGTACTCAGTAGTCTCGCCGCCGCCGACGTTCTGATCGAAGATGGTGGTGATGGGATCGATCTGAATCGTCCAACTCAACCCGTCGCCCATACGAGGCGGCCTAGAGACCACGCCGCGCCAGATGATGTTGCCATCACCGTCGCCGTCATCGGCCGTACCGTAGGCGTACAGATAGGCGCGGCGGCCTTCCATCGAGGGCGGCCACGAATAGATGGGTACCGGGTTGGAGATGTCGCCGACGGTGGTGACGTGCTTCTGAGCGCCGGTGTTCCAATGGCCACGGGTGATGTTGTTCGACCCGTCGCAACTCACTGCCTCGGTGGCGAGGTGGTAGATGCCAGGCTGCAGCGTCGCCGGCAGCGTGACCCAACTCGAGTCACTATCAGCGAGGTCTGCTCCAAGGTTCGCTACGAAGCGCGAGTCGCGCGTGAATCCGCTGACTGTATCCTCGGCATCGTCAGTCGGCGTGATGGTGACCGTGATGCCGCCGACCGTCGGCCACGCGTCTTGCAGAACGATGCGCTCGCTGATCTTCAACCCGGTGTACATCAGGCCGGGGTAGACGATGCGTTCCTGTTTGTTGGTCAGGTGCGTGATGCGCGGCGACGTGACCCATTCGTGAGGCCAACCCTCGACCATCAACCGGTAGTCGACGGCACCTGAGCCCGTGGTTGTAATGTCTGACCAGTAGCTCATCCGTTGACCACCATCGGGAACTCGTTGTTCTCGGATGCGAATCCGTTGACGACGAGCCTGAAGCTTTCATCCTCGCCAGACTCATCGAACACGCCAAGCACTTGGGTGTTGTACGAGACGTCGAATAGCGCGTCGTCCATCTCGCCGCCGGCACGCTTGCACGCACTCGTCGACCACATGCTCGAGTCGGGTCGTAGCTTGCAAACGTAGTCGTGGCCGTCACCGAAGCCGTCTACGACCACGAACGGATGCACCGAGCGACACCGCTCGAACAACTCCTGATGCGTGAACGGGTGCGTCGATGCCGCGGCCAACCGTTGCGTCTTAGCCTTGGGCTCTGACTGCTGCGTCCAGTCGCGAAAGATGGGAGCACATTCCCGAGTGATCCCGAACACGCTGCCGTACTCGGACACGCCTTGCATCGAGATGCCGTCGGCGCCGTAGTTCACGCCCTCGACGTCGTTGGTCGTGACGTCTGATAGTGACGGTTGGATCGCGAACGACGGCACGATGTCGCCAGTGATGGACGATGAGCTGCCGCTCCAGCTGCCAGAGAAGCCGAACAGACGCGCTGTCGCCGTGTTGCTGAAGTTGATGTGCAACAACGTGCCGCCGTAGCCGAACGTGTAACGCATCGTCGCCGTGTCGTACGAACACGTCAGCGTGTTGCCGTTGAGCCACGATGCGGCGACAGCGCCCTGCCTGATGCGCTGTTGGATGAGCGCACCGAACGACTGAGTTGCAGCGGTGAACGACAGCCCAGCGTTCTCTTCCGAGTCCTCACCCACCGCATTCGCAATGCCGGTCGGGTAGTGGTTGAGGATGCGCATCGTCAACCACTACCCGACCGGCATTGCGAATGCGGTGGGTGAGAGGTTGAGTGAGAAGTTTCCGAGCGGAAAGCGTACGAGTTCGATCGAGCCAAAGTTGTTACGCGCGTCAGTGATGTCAAAGCTGGCCAGGTACTGGAAGGTCATGGATTCACCCATGCCATCGCGTACGTCTTGAACGGGATGTGAAACTGGTTCGAGTTACCAGGTGTCGCCGGGTTTGCGCGGAACGACTCGCCGCCGTTGCGAAGGATGTAGGCCTGGTACTGCTCTTCACCAAAGCCGCCGTACACGCCGAACGGATGGCCCGCTCTGCAGTTCTCGAACAGCTGTTCGAACGTGAACTCGTCGGGCACCGCTGCAGCCGCCTTGCGGAACGTGCGCGCCTTGGGCTCGTACTGCTGGGTCCAATCACGCATGCGCTTGTTCGAGCCACGTGAGAGCGCGTAGCCGCGCCCACCGCCCGAGTACGCAGACGATGAGATAGCCTCCTGCTCGTAGATGTGGCTCGCGCTTGACGCGCCGTCGCAGTCAGGCACAAGGATGTACTTGGGCACCTCGCTGCCGGTCACACTGCTCGAACTGCCTGAGAAGTTGCCGCCGAAGCCGAACAGCCGGCGCGTCTCGGTGTTGCCGAACGTGATTGCTGTGAGCCCCGTCGGGTACGCAATCGTCAGGTGCCACGTCGTCGTGTTGATCGATAGCGCGATCGAGTTCGGCGACGTCCACGTCGCAGTCGACGCGGCGGAGCGGAGGTACAGCTGCACCGCGACCATGAAGCTGTACGACTTGAACAGCAGCGGGAAGTCCAGGTCGGGCCCGAAGCCTGGCCAGTCACGTGACACGACGTGGTTGAACACCGTGTTGTACGCGGTCTCTCCCAGCGACACCGGCGACTTCATCGTCGCGATGTTGACCGAGATGTTCGACTCGCCGGGTGTGCTCAACGTGATGGTTGATGCGCCGATCCGTGACACGTCGAAGCTGCTGAAGTACGCCATCGTCATCAGCCGTACACACGCATCTTGGCGTCGAGTGCTTCTTGAATGCGCCGGCCATCTTCGGGAGACGGTGACACCACGGTCGGCATGTTGATGTTGATGATGGTGGGACCTTTGTCCTGATTCACCGGCGACGTCGGGTTGCTGTAAGGGTTGGCGCCGAGAGGGTTGGCCGATGCCGGTGCGCCACCAGCGGAGGAGCCACCGGGGGCACGTGAGCCAGCAGCGCCGAGCCCGATGCCGAATGCGACTTCAGCAGCGCCGATCCCGAGCAGCGCCGGGCCACGCGCGTCGAACATGATGGACTTGGCGAGACCGTCGAAGATCGTCATCGTGCCCATGGCCACAGCCTGATCGCCGACGCCTTCGAGGACCATCCCTATCTGGGCCTTCTGACCTTTCGCCATTGCTTGGAATGACTTGATCGCTGAACCGGCAACTATCTGTGAGCCTTGGATCGCAAGGTCCTGGTAGACCGAGTGTTCCTTGGCAAGCTTGTCCTGGCTCTGCTTTATCTGTGTGTCTTTTGCTGCGCGCGCATCGAGTTCAATCTTCAGGCCTTCGTCGATGGCAGCGTTGTTTGCGGTGACCTGGTCTTTGACCTTGAGCATCGCGTCGTTAACCGTGTTCTGATGCTGCTGCCGTGTGTACTCAGCAATCCGATCCTCGGACGCCTTGACCATATCTTCGTATTGCTCTTGACGGCTCTCGCGCAGCGCCATGCTCTTGGCGAAGTCAGCAGTGTCCTTCTCTGATGTGTCCTTCGGACTCTCCGGCAAACCACCAGCTGCAACGATGTCGCCTTCGACGTCTAGCTTGTTGCTCTTCTGCTGCTTGATCAGTTCGAGGTTGCCTTGCGCGTCCTTCAGGCGCTTCTTGATCTCAGCGATGTCGTTGAGGATGGCGCGCGCTTCACCCTTGCGCGTGTCGAGCAACGCGTCTCCCATCGACGGGTCACCGGTTCGCAGCGAGAGAGCGCGGGCTTCTTTCTCCGCGCCTGTGTAGTACGGGTCCTTCAAGCGAGCGCGTTGAGTCTCCAACTCCTTCGCGATGGAGTCAGGATTCTGTTCCTCACCGGATAGGATGCGGCTACGGATATCCTGGTTGTTCTTCTTCTGGTCGTACGCAGCGCTGACTTTGGACCGAAGCGCGTCGATGCGGTCGAGGTACGTGCCCATCGCTTTCGCGTTGGCCTCGGTCGACTTGACGCGCTCGTCTGCCTCTGTCTTCGCAGAAGCCATGTACGTCGCTAGCGCGCCGATACCGGCAACAAGTCCGCCGATGAGTACGCCCGGCCCGCCGCCAAGCACGCCCAGCATCTGGCTGCCGGCCATGCCGAACACTTGCAGCGCCTTCGTCGCGCCGCTGGCGCCTGGCATCAGTACGGAGAACTGGTTGCTCAGGTTGCCGACGAGTGCGGCTGCAGGTGACAACCGTTGCCGCAACGCCTGACTGTTGACTCCTACGCTTTCGACAGCCTGTGCTGCCTGCCGTGCCGCCTGCTGATTCTTCTGCAGCGCCGCGGTTACACCATTGACCGCCTCAGCTTCTTTCTTCAGCGCGTCGACGACGTTCTGCTTCTGAATCTGCGCAGTCGTCGCAGAGATCATCTGCTGCGTCTTGCGCTGCCGCTCGAGGGACGTTGTTAGCTTGTCGACTTGCGCAGCCGCTTGCGTCGCGCCGTCGAAGCCAACCTTGACCTTGATCTCGCTGTCACTCACCGGCGCCTCGTCTGTGCTTCTTGCTGAGTCGCCGTCGCCTCGGCCTTGCGCTTCGCGATGTCCAACTCCATCTGCTTGGACTGCAGGCGGTTATTGACCTGACTCCAGAAGCCCAGCGCCTCGACAAGCTTGTGGCTCGGCTCGGGCAGGGCAACGTTCAGGTTGCCGGACTCGAAGAACTGGAAGGCTTTGAGGACGTCGGTCACGAGCGGATAAGAGAACGCGCGCCACGGACAACTGACAGGTTCTATGCCCGTCATCTCCTGCACCACTCCTCGAATCGACTCGGTCATCTTGTCGGCTTCTCGTCCTATGGGTCGCTCACCAGCGCAGTCACAGAGGTACGAGAGCCGCACCCGGCGGCGACCTTGTCTCAGGCGCTCGCTGTCTCCGGTGTCGTTACGGTTGTGCTTGAGGGCGTCGCGCTGGTCGTTGTCGCGGCAGTGCTCAGGCTCGCATCCACAGATAGGAACTTCCGGTCTGCCAACAGTGCGACACACATACGCGGCAGCTCCCAGGTGAGCGTATTCCTCAGGGGCAAAAAAGAGTGTTGGAAGATCACCGACCCAATCTCGAGCACTTCGCTCGGAGCGAACCGGTCGTTGATCTCATCCTCAGTGAACACCTTGATCGCGCCGATCTTGAGCTTCGGTTCGAGCGTGATGGTCGTGCCATCCTTGCTCGGCAGATCCTCAACACGGTCGATGCCGCACATGAATGCGCGGCGATACTTGACCGATTCGTGGTCGCCACCAGCCATCACGTAGCCTTCCCACATCGAGTGGTGCACGGCGCGGACGTGATAGGTGATCGGCTTCATGCCGGGCTTGACGTACTGAGCGATGAGTTTGATGTCACGCGTCTCGACGTATTCCTTCATGACATCGAAGTCGATCGACTCAGTGTCGATCGCTTCGTCGCATGTCACAGCCCAGGCTTTGAATCGTTCGTTACGCATAAACGCCTCAGAAGAAACTGATTTTCAGGGGGCTCTTCGACAGCAGCGAAGTGCCGCTCGTCTGGTCGTCAGGTCGCGCATACAGTGATACGCGCTGACCAGCCAGTCCGCCAACAGCTTCTCGTTGGAAGTTGTCGACAACAACGTGTGGAACGGAAATCATGAAGCCGCCGTTAGCTACCGAACTACCTACTTGGTAGGTCAGCGCGAATGGAGTCTCAGCATCACGAGCCGTTCTCCACGTGACGCCTTCGTAGGGCACGAGAAAGTTGGCGGTGACCGGCGGACCGTCGACACGCGACGGCACCCACTGCTTGATGTTGTTCGTTCCACCGGGCGTGATGTGAGGCTCGAACGCGATATTCGGTACAACGTTGATTTCACTCGCGTCAACGTTCGTTCCGGCCAGCACTGACGATGCGTGAGGTGTCAGCCTGAACTCCGAATCCATCACAGCGTTGATGCTGGTGTCGGCGTAGTTCTGATCCGCCAACGCGGTGTTCAGGTTCATCGTTGTCTCAGTGCCGTCTGCCCGCAGGTGCTGCGCGTACTGCCACGCCCAGTCGATCGTAGGAATGGTTCCTGGCGCCAGTTTGAAGGCTGGTGGTGCCGAGATCTGACCGCCTTTGAGCAACCATCGGTCGATGGTGCCGAGCCCCTCTACGACCGTCTGGAGCGACAGCGTAGTGCCGCCATCAACGGCAGCGAGATAGAACGTGCTGGATGCGTACACGACAGAGTCGTTGGCCGGAGCGCCTGTCAGCGCCAGCTTCAGCGTGACCGCGTTGGTCGCGATGGACTTGATCTCGCGGAACTCTAGAGCACCACCAACGCCAGTCGCCAACCCAACCGCCTGGCCAGGCAGCAACCCAGCCACACTGGTCACGTGCAGAACGGTTGTGCTGGACGTGGTCGCGATGGTCGTGCCGGTGCCTGACGACAGGTTACCGAACGAAACCAGGAACGGGTAGCACTCGTAGATGCCTGATGAGCCGTGCGTTTCTTCGCTCCCAGCTCGACCAGTCACGCCGCGCATCGGCGTCGAGAAGCTGAGGCTTGCCCGCTTCGGCATGAACACCTTCGACGGGTAGCCGTGAAGGTATTGCTGCAGCAGTTTCGGCGACTCCATCGGCCGGTCCATCACGAGCGTGCTCGAGCCTTCAACCAGAGCGCACTCGAAGAATCCATCGATCGATTGCTCGACAGCGAAGGAGCCGTTGCCTTCAAAGATGTGGCGTACGCGCCCGACGTTCTGAACGGTTATCGTCACGCTACCGCCTGTTGTTGGATGACAGTCGCCTCAGCGACGATTCGCGAGCGCAACAAGTGCTGCTCCCAGTTCTCTTCGACGAGTTCCCAGACGGGCGAACTCAAGTCACCAGCGCCTTTGAGCATCCCGCTCACGATACCGGTCAACTGCGCGCCGTTAGTCGCGAGCAGGTTGTTCGGGTAGTTGAGCGCTTGGACAGCAACGTCACTGTCGCCCATCACACGCGCGCGCTGTTCTTCCCGCTCAGCATCCAATGTGACTGCTTTGAGCCGCGTCGTGATGTTGACGATGACGCTGTACTGCTCGATGCGGTACGAAGACTTGACGCTCTGAGGTGTGGCTGCGTTGCGGCCGAGGCCAGTGATGACCAGGTCGAAGCGGTGCACGAAGCGATGGTCGATCGCCTTGCTCTGCTGAGCCACCTTCGGCTGTCCGGTGAACACGCCGGGCTCGAACAGGTTCATCGGCACGATGCGGACCGACCCGATGCTGCCGCGTAGCAACTCGGTGATGGCGGTTCGAATCGCAGCCGATTGCTGGTAGCTCATGCCGAGCCGCCGTAGATGTGAGCCGTCACGTACTTGAACAGCGACGCCTTGGCTGACTCGCGTAGGATCCACGCCGACCCGTTCCACTCGAACGGCGACGGGTTGCGCTTCGGCAGCTTGCCGTCAGCCGAGCCACCCATGTGGTAGCCGAGGTAGCCGACCGCACTCCAGTCGATGCCGTCTTTGCTCGTCGTCGCGTGACACGAGTTGCGTGCGCGAGCCGTGTCGACGAGTGGCTTGATGCCGCCTGGAGCCATCAGCTTCGAGCGGAATGCTTGTGCACCCTTCGTCAACTTGCCGGACTTGCCACGCTTGTTGGCCGCCTTGAGCGATCGGACGCGCTTGTCGATGGTCGACTGCGTGAGTGGTTCCCACGCCTCACCGTCGTAGCCCTTCGAGTTCTGAAACGAGTCGTCGGTCTTCTTCACGAACTCGGCAGCCGCCCGCTTGTAGGCCGGCTCGAGGTTCTTGATCTTGGCCGACTTCGCCTTCAGTGCCGCGATGGTCTGGTCCAGTCCTGTCGTCTCGATAGTGATCATCTCACCACCCCGTCAGGTCTGTTGCGCGTGACACGCTCGAGCCGACAGTGATTCCACCCGGCGCGTTCTTCGTCGACTGCGGCAGGCTGAGTTGAACCGTGCCGGACAGGATGCCTTCGAGCGCGAGCCTGTACGTACCAGTCGCCCAGTTCTCAGGCAGCGGCAGCGAGTTGAGGCTTGAACGACACAGCGCCTCCCACACGAGGCACATGACCGCGTCCTTGACGACGTCGTCTTCGATGTCCGCTGGGTCCTGAGTCGCCGGGCATGTGTAGCCCGAGTTCCGCAGGTACCCTTTGACGAATGAGGTCTTGCGCTCGATCAGCCGAAGGAGCTCGTCCGCGGCAGCCTCGTCACCGATGAGCGATTCGCGGACCGTGCGGTCGATGCACGTGTCCACGTACGCAACGTCGATGTACCGGTCTGCCACCACGATCCTCCACGGTCAGCGCTTTTGGTTCTGAGTCTGGTTGCCGCTGCCAGCAGAGAGCACGCCCTCTGCGACAAGCTGCTTGATGCCGGCGACGAATGCCGCTGCGAACGCAGCGCTGAGCTCGGTCGAGTTACCGCCACCAACAACGCCCTTGACGAGCTCGGCGGTTTCTTTGGCGCGCTGCATCACGGCCTCGTCCTTCGGAGCCGGGATGCCTTCCTCGATCACAGTGACGCGATTGAACGGAGGGATTGAGCGCCCGACGTTGTGTTGTGTGAACAACAACTCTGGTGACCCGCCGTAGCGTGAGCGGAGCTCCTGGTCCTTCAGTTGCTTCTGCACACCATCGAGCCGACCCATGTTGTCTTCGATGTATTTGTTGAGCAGCCTGTCGTGCACCTCGGTGCATCGAGCCAGTTCTGCGCGATCGTGATCGGTGATGAGCTGACCTTGCAGCACGGGCAAGAAGTGCTTCTGCAGTCGGTAGCGGTGGATTCCTTGGTAGGCGATCAGCCCGCCGGGGATGACTTGCGCCATCACCCGGCAGTCGATCTCGACCACCATCAGGCTCGGGTCTTTGCCAGCCGGAATCGTTTCCGGCTTGTCAGTTACCGGTGAAACTTCATCCACCGTGAGTGCTGCTGGCTCGGTCATTGTGTGTGTCCTCAGTTCAGTTCAATCAGGCGGTGCCGGTCGCGCGGTGCGTGCCGAACGGGAAGCCAGCTTCGGTCGTCCAGTCGCCTTCGATCCCGAACCAGAACTCGTCGTTGATGAATCGGCAGAACGAACCCATCTGGTCCTGGTGGTGCGGCTCAGGCGCGCGGTAGACGTGACGCATCACAGGGGGCGGCAGCTTGCTGTCGCGCAGCTCCCAGTAGTACGCGCCGGGGCCTGAGGCAGGGCGGCGGTTGTCGACGATGACGGTGTAGCGACCCTTGAAGATGTTCGTTGTCGCAACTGCCGCAACAGCGGTAGACGCGGCAGGAACTTCCGCGCCGCTCGCGTTGACCGCGACGACACGAAGGTCAGCGTTTGCGCCACACAACGCGATCGCTCGGTTGGCCAACGCTGGGCCAACGATGAGCGTGTCAGGGTCTACGCCTGCAGGCTCACCGTTCTCGAGTCGGAGGCCGCGCATGGCAACATCGACCGTCTCCAGTGACGCCGCGGACAGATTGGTAGTAGCCGACAGGTTCGACTGGTTGCCGCTCGGCCCGTGCGGATGCGACGTTGAGAAGATCGGCACACCGTCGAAGCCGGTCGGGCCTGCGCCGGTGTTCGAGAAGAACACATCAAACGCGTTCTTGTCGTAGATGCCGGTCTGTGCGCTGAGGAAGTTCTTGATGCCCTCAGCAATCACACCCAACTGATCGCCGGTTTCCATCTGACGCCGCTTGAACGGAATCGTCTGGACCCACGCCGGACCGAGTGTGATCTGGAAGTTGTACTCGCGGAGGTACGAGAACTTGCGCGCTCCGATCCAGCGCTCCATCAGCGGGTAGTTCGCCAACCAATCCCACCGCTTGGTCTCGGTGGTCATCGGCGACTCGCCGCAGTAGTACTGGTGCATGCCAGGCAACTTCTTGCCGGCGAAGTAATCTTGATAGCCGACATCGAACGCCGTATTGCTTGATGCGAGTCCGGCTTCGAGTGCTAGTGAGGTACCCATTGCTCTTGTTCTCCGAGTTCAGAAACAGGTTGAGATCAGGTTGCGAGAGGCAACGCGTTCGCTCCGAGTCGAACCCAGATCGATGAGCCTTCGACTTCAAGCAGCAGACCGCAGCCGGGACCGGCCGTAGTCGCGTCAGTGACCGTGTCGTCGGTGAAGCAGTAGGCCGCCTTACCGTTGTCGGCCGCGGTCACCGAGGACTCTTTTGGCAAGAGCACTTCATGACCGGTCTCGTACTCGGCGACGATCGTTCCGTTGCCGACAACAGCCGAGTCAGTGAGTGGGCCGGTCAGGTAGTCGAAGCCTGTGCAGATGCCGAGGAAGATGGTCGCGCCTGCGCCGCCGTCAGCTGCCACCTTCGATAGGCCCGTCGTCGCGTCAGCGACCAAGAGCGATCCGATGAACACCAGTGCATCGGACTCAATCAAGCGCGCGCCTGGGATAACCTTGTCCCGGATACGCGTCTTCGGTTTGCGGTGTGCAGTGAGAGCCATGGTGACGTGAACCTTTCAGCCGCCAGTGGCGGCACAGAATCTCAGTTGACTTGCGACGCCGCCGCCTTCTTGGCGATGTACTCGAGTGCTTCTTGCTCGGACTTCCCGTACACACGCAGCGCGGTGAACTGGGCCTTCTGGCGGTGGTCGAGTTGCGACATCAACAGCGGCTTGCCGTTGGTGCCTGACTCGATCACCGGATCGACGCCGTCGCCTTCGAGGCCGGTCGGCGGAATCGCCATCGTGTAGGTGCGCTCGAACAACTCGGGGTCGAGTTTCAGAATCTTGACCGCGTCCTTGAACGCCTGGTCGGTCTTGCCGATGACGCCGGATTCCTGGAGCGACTTGACCTTGGCGTTGATGCCAGCTTCTACAGCGGCCGCCTCGGCAGTCAGCTTCGCTTGCACGAAGCCATCAACGGTGGACTTCACGGTCGCGAGCTCTTGTGAGAGTGCGCGGATCTGCGAGTCCTTGTGGTCCATCGCAATCTTGAGCGCGTCACTCTTGGCCGGCTTCGTCGTGCCGACAGTGATCGTCATCGCGCGCATCTGCCGGTTGTCGGAGTTTTCCGCCGGTGTGCCGCCCTTTTCGATCGCGTCTTGGATCGCCTTGACCAGCATGTCCTGGTTCTCGGTGAGCACGGCCAACACGGTGTCGACGTCCGAGCCTGAAGCGTCGGCGAGTGAAGCAACGAACGCGTCAGCCGCGCCGCCACCCTCTGCCAGCTTCTTGGCCTTCGCGTCGTCGTCTTCCTTGGCCTTCGCCGCTGCGGCTTCGTCAGCCTTCTTCTGCTCGTCTTCGGTCATCGCGGCGATCCTTGTGAGTTGGAACGGATGGAGCCCGTCGAGGAACGGGTCATTGGTGAGCGCGAGTGAACGCAGCTCGAAGCCGATATCCTCTTTCGTCTGACGGTCCGTGCCTTCCGGTACGATCACCGGTGAGCACTGGCGAATCTGCTTGGCGCGAACGGCGTCAACAGCGTCGGGCAACAGGCTGAGTAGGGCCCACAGCTCCTGGTCGTTCTCACGCAACTCGAGGTGTGAGATCCACCCGGCCGATTCAATGCGGCCTTTGAGCGCGCGGTTGAACGTCTGATGCTCGTAGTCGACGTTGAGCGGTGTCTCGCGCGCCTCGAAGTTCCGGACGATCTGATCGAAGGCCGCCTCGGTGAACTTGAAGCCGCCGCTCGGGTGGCCCTCGTATTCGCCCACTGAAGCAATGTGCTTCCAGACAGGAACGGTGCCGTCGGCCTCAACGTCGCCGAGGTCTTTCGCGCTCAACGCATACAGGCTCGACAGGTACTTGACCCCGTCGACAGTGAACGCGTGCAACGTAGCGCCGTCTGACATTCCTTCACGTGGAAGGTACGGGCGCCGGTGTACTAGGAACTAGGGACGAACGGGTATCATGGTGTCTGGGAGTTCATCACTGGCCAATGGAATCTGCGCCGGCACTGGGTCTCCGTTGTCGTCGTACTCTTGCCCGGGTAGTGAGTCGGCAAACTCCTCGAGCAAGGCGTCAAACCCGTTCTTCTCTGGCGGCGGCGGCAGTGGCGTCGTTGTCATAGACGTTTGATCTTGGCCGGAGTCTGACTCATCTGAATGATCTCATCGTAGCTGAGCAGCACGCTCTTGCCCACCTTCTCACCCTTGTACTCAACTCGCGACAGGTCCTGTGGCGTTTTCACGTTGGTAAGAATCTTGGTAGTTGCCTTCGCCGAAAGGCCAAGCGCGCGCAAGTCCTCCTTCAACCAGTCCTTAGCTCGTACGAAGTGGTCAATCGCGCCGTCTCCGAAGTCTTCGTCAGCGTGCCAGTCGAAGCCGGCCTTCGTCCACGCGTATTTGCCGACTGAGGCTGCGGCGAGTTCCACCTTTGCAACACCGTGCTTCTCGTAGGAGTCGACCTGCGCGTTGAATATCGCCGCTCCAATCCCCTTGCCCTGCTCGCTATCCTGTAGTTGCAGGTAGTTATGATGGACGATCAACTCTCCATTCTTCCTCTCGAAGATACGATGGAAAGACCCGACGCTCACGCCGCTAGCATCGCGGATATCTCCTGACACAGACACGTCGAGATCATGAAGTATTACCTTGACCGAATACCCGTCCGGTAGCTTGGCGTTCTGTCCAACAAGTTCGTCTATGTCCTTGTCGCTGAGTTGCTTCCCGAACACCTTCTCAGCATTCGGCCCTAGCCTGACGCTTGGAGGCTCCTGCTTTGTGGGGGCTGCTTCCGGCTCCGCCGCCGCAGCTGGCACCGGCTTGGGCTGCTTCGCCACGGGCAGCGTCTTCGGCTTGCGCTCTGGCGCAGGTGCTGTTGGCAGGGTTTTGGACGGGGGAACAGGCGCCTCGACCTTAGGCTCGGCACGCTTCGGTTCTGCCACCGCCGCTGGCGCTACCACAGGCGAAGCAATCGGTACGTTTGGCACAGGCAACGGCTTCTGCTGCAGCACGGGTGCGAGCTTCGGTGTGAGCGCGTTGATCTTGGCTACCGGCGGCCCTTCGAATCCAGGTGTTGGTTTGAATCCAGCGGGTAGGTCCGCCACATCTTCGATGACATGACGGCCCGCTAACTCATCTCGCGTCAGTGTGACCTGACAGCACCTGCAACTAAAGCCGAGTGGACACGAGCATAGGCGGAACGCTGGTGAACCAATGAGGGTCACAGTGCCTTCGCCGGCTTCGTGCTCCTCACGCACACGACCGTCACCGGCAGTACGCAGTTCCGAGTACGGCCGCTCGTCCATCACATCCGGATCAGTCATCGCTCGGTAGCGACCGGCTCCGTACGCGCTCTGCACGTTTGTACGGAACACCATGTTGAGGTACGCCGGGTCATCCGCGCTGATGCCAAACGTCGCGCCACCCTCGTCGATGCGCTGAGCGAACTGCTTGAACGTGCCGCCCTCGGTCAGGCTCTTCTCGAGCTCGGTGCGCACGAAGCCTTGCACCTGAGCCAGCATCAACTGCCGCGCTTTGTCCGCGCGCTGGCCGTAGTCTTTGAGCAGCGTCGAGAGTTCAGTCGGCTTGAGGATGCCGCGTGCCTTGAACTCCGCGATCGCCTCATCCCACGGCAGGTCGAGGAAGGGCGGCTTGTCCTTGTCGTCGAGTTGGATCGTGTGCGCTTCGGATCCGCGCACCATCAACTGGCCGGCGAGGTCACTCATCACGGCCGGGATGAAGATGCTGTCGCCGAGTTGTTCCCAGCTATCGGTGTTCGGATGCCAACCCTTCAGCGTCGCGTCCAGCGCCTCGATGCTGCCCGCCTTGCGAACGATGGATGCGAGTTCACCGCGCGCGTCGACCAGCGCATCAGCAGCCTCACGCACGCCACGAACGATTAGTGTTCCGGGTCGTCCGATACGCCGCGAAGCGTCTCGGCGAGCACTCTCGCTGAGTGCGATGAAATCGGCAAAGTCGTCTGGGCCAATGACGACGCTACTGGCTTGCGGGTCGAGCGCTTCCGTTTCGGCGCTGACTCGGACGCCGCCAATGTCGACAGCGCTTTTGGGTCCGAGGCCGTCATCGGCACCCCCTCTGGGTCAGGGGTTGCGTCAGGCTGGAAGCCTTTGCCAATCGAACCGAGCACCTCGTCGGCGGCGGCATCGTCCATTTGGAACGCGCGTTTGATAATGGCCTTCGCCGAGTCACGCGGCATCTGGCCTGTGGCTGCGGCGATAACGAGGTCCTTCATCGACGCGACCTGCGCGCCATTGAGCGCTGTGTCTGCTGCCTTCTCTGCCGATGCCGCCACGGGTTGAATGCCACCGCTTGCCGCGGCTGCAGCGTCGCCGGCCGCCATCGGATCAGGAGTACCCGTGTCGAGCGTATCGTCGAGTGCGCCAACCGTGATGCTGCCACCGCTTTGCTCAGCCAGGTCCTGCTTGTCGACCTGCACCTCGTCACTCGCGGTGTTCGCTTCGTACGTCGGTACCGGGGCAAGCCTGCCGCCGAACAAATGGCGGTTCATCTCGAGCACCTGCTTGAACAGCTGGTCGCTCACGGTCTCGCCGAGCTCGAGCCCGTACGCCACCATGCGCGGGTCGGCTGTTACGCCAGCACGTGTGTTGACTGCAGCGTTCGAGCCGTTCGCCCCTGGGTCTGTCAGGTCGGACGAGCCGAGCCACAACTTGGCGAACGACGCGTTGGCCTTGTTGAGGTAGAGCTCGTGCAGTGGCGTGCCGGTGATGGCAGCGCCGGGGATCACTTGGAGACTCCCGCCGCCCTCGACTACTGCAGCCTTCTCGGTGTGCAGGTCCTCGAGGAACTCGACCATCTTG
>Ga0193753_10000812_pt1 | contig 29054 bp, 26 predicted proteins | sample H1c2metaG_FD_144925 | JGI IMG/M metagenome (GOLD analysis project Ga0193753, IMG submission 144925) | Soil microbial communities from a riparian zone of the East river system, Colorado, United States - H1c2 | ecosystem: Environmental > Terrestrial > Soil > Riparian zone | place: USA: East...
AACCCTTGCATTGAGTTCAGAAAGATGAAAGGGCTTGGTTAAATAGTCATCTGCCCCCAGGTTAAGCCCTGCAATTTTATCATCCAGTGAATCCCTGGCAGATATAATGATGACGCCATCATTTTTCCTGTGCTGCCGCAGGTATTCCAGTATTTTCAGGCCGCTGCCTCCGGGGAGGTTAATGTCCAGGATAATACAATCATACTGAAAGTCCTCTGCTTTTTTAATTCCTTCATTGAATGAAGTGGCCGTTTCACACAAGAAGTCTTCCTGTGTAAAAAAATCAATGATACTCTTCAGTAAGCTGGCTTCGTCTTCTATGACCAGTAATTTCATGAACCCGGATTTTGTTCTAAGCTAAGATTAGATTTTGGAGAAACTTTGGGGCCGGGCTTTTTTGACCGCAGAATAAGCCAGATTGCTGCAATGGCTATTTATTCCTGCTAATGAGAATTTTGTCAATTCTTCTTTCATCCATAAAGGAAGTGTGCGACGCACTCGGTGAATTAAAGAACAAAGTTGTGTTTGCCGGTGGTGCAACCGTGTCCTTGTATGCAGATCGTCAGGCAATTGAAGTACGACCTGCAATGGATGTCGATAAATTGGTTGAAGATAGTACACTGTTGGATTTTTCCATTGTGGAGGATCAGCTTCACATAAAATAAAGGGGAATATTATTATCCGTGCACTGGCAATATGCCTCGCCCTGGCCGGGCTGCGGATTTTGTTTACAGGTTTTTGATGTACATCTGTTTAGTTACTTTTTTATTTCCAGCGCAGACAGCCTCTTTTCCAGTTCGGCATTTTGCTGCTGCAGCTGCCCGATGATAACTTGTTGCTCCTGCAGGGCTTTGATGAGTGGGACGACAAATTCTGCATACCGGATGGTATAAAATTGCTGTTCGTTTTGCGGTTTGGTATATCCGCTGAAATCGTAGCCAACCGATAAAGCCGCCTGTTCCACTTCCTGGGCAAGAAATCCTGTATAGGTAACTTTTTCACAATCCCTTTTGCCCGCAAATTCTGTTTTATCGTTTGACCGGCTGATGGCAGCAATCGCATCATTGCTGATATTGTAGGTCACAGGACGGAGTTTCATGATAAATTCAATGCCTTTTACATTTTCATGAATATTGCGTTTTACGCGTTGATCCGATATCACACTCCAGCCTACTTTTCCGCCAATGACCAGCATACTGCTGTTGCCGATCACCACCTGGTTCGACGCCCCATGCTGGAAGCTGCCCGTGTTGCCGATACCGATGGTATTGATAAGATTGGGAAATGCCGGAGCCGTGCCGGCGTCATTGCCAATCGCAATATTATTAGAGCCGCCCGTATTATAATACAGCGCGTTAATCCCCACAGCGGTGTTATTATTTCCGAAGGTTGTCTTATTCAGCGCGTTATACCCTATTCCGGTGTTGGCAAGACCGCCGGTCATTTCCACCATGGACTGGTAGCCAACCGCCGTATTGTAAGAACCGGCCGTATTGTTAAATAGGGACTGGGCGCCCACACTGACATTGCCGGATCCATTGTTATTCGCAAACAATGCATCGCTGCCCACCGCCACATTATTGTTTCCATTGATGCTTGAATACATGGCCAGCTCACCAATGGCCGTATTCTGGTTTCCGGTGGTATTCCGGGTAAGTGTTTCATCGCCCACAGCCGTGTTGTTGATACCGCTGGTATTGCGCATCAGGCTCAACGTGCCGATCGCAATGTTTCGAACGCCGTCTGTATTAGCCATAAGTGCACGATCGCCCATTGCCACATTATCACTCCCGGTAGTATTTGACAAAAGGCTGCTGAAGCCAAAAGCGTTGTTGGCTGTACCTGTGGTATTCATTTTCAGACTTCCAGAGCCAAAGGCATTGTTGTGATCACCGGTTGTATTGGCAGTCAGCGCCTGGAAACCGACAGCCGTTAAATCATTGGTCGTATTGGATAACAAGGCGTCTTTTCCAACCGCCGTATTTTGCTGGCCGGTAATATTACCAAACAAGGCATTGCGCCCCAATGCAGTATTGGCGGACGCGGTGGTATTATTGGTGAGTGCGTAGGTGCCAAGGGCCGTGTTATTTATGCCAGTGGTGTTTACCGTAAGTGCCAGATAGCCGGTGGCCACGTTGAAGTTGCCATCTGTATTGCTCAGCAGCGCATTTTCGCCGATAGCTACATTGGCTTGTCCGCCCGTCATCGATTTTCCTGCATCCATGCCAAGTGAAAGGTTGGCGCTTTCAGGGTGTATTTCACCAGCCCAGTTGTTATTTACGCGTATACGCAAGGGTTGATTATCACTGGTGCCAATGAAATTGCCGGAAGGGTTGGTGCCTGTGTTACCAGTAAGATTCCAACCGTTGCTTCCCACTGAAATTTCTTTCCATGCAGTGCCCGTATAAAACCAGAATGATTTCGTGTCATTGTCAAATACTTCCAGTCCGGTAGCAGGCGCTCTAATGGCTATCCGTTGAAGTCCTGTCATCCTGGGTATCAATAACCCGGAGTTTGTGGAGGTGATATCCAGCCGCGCCGATGGATGTGGTGTCGCTGTCCCGATTCCAACCTGTGCAACGATGGCCTGCAGAACTGCGAGGAGAAAAATAGTAGCGAGCAGAAATTGTTTCATGACGTTTGATTGAGTATTTAGAAGGTTTTTTTTCCGTGTTTTGTATGCTTAAAATATTTCTGTAACCGGTTATTGCTTCAGGATATTTATCTGCCTGGTTTCTTCATTCCATATCACAGTCAGGGTGTACCATCCGGCGCTTACACCATGCATGTTCATTGTTAACAGGTTTGTTCCCGGTGACAAAGAGCGTTGTTCGCTTTTCACCAGCGCACCCCGGGCGTCGTATAACTTCAGTGTAACCGGGGATGTGGTTGCCAATGGAATACTGATATAAGCTGTTTCCAATACAGGATTCGGGAAAAGACTAAGACCGGTTGACAAGTGACAGGATGATTTTACGACCGGGCTGATCGTTGTGCGGTTGTCAGCATCGGATTCAACGATACGGTACCAGCTATTGCCGCTGGTTGTAATATCAAAGTACTCATATGAATGTGGGTTCGGACTATTGCCAGCCGCAGCAATGCTGCCCCCGGGCCGCCAGTAAATGCCGTCTGATGATTGCTGCACTTCAAAACGGTTACTGTTGTTTTCGGTTGCTGTTTGCCAGCTTATCAGCACACCGTTGGATTTGCAAAGGGCAGTGACAGACAGAAACTTCACTGGCAATGGCGCAAAAAGAGCGGCAAGTGTCAATTCATTTAATGACAGGTTGACCAGATTGGAAGTATTAACCAGATTGTTTACCGCGTCCCGTGTAACATTACTGTTGAAACTATTCCAGCTTGTGCCATTGTGTATGTTAAGTGTAAGGCTTGTTTCCGCTATGCCATTCAATTCAGGATCTGAATAATAAATTGCGATACTGCCACTGAACGGCGCAGTGGTATTGCTGAAGTGAAAAATGCGTTTGAGAGGCAGATTAAATGAAGGATGCAACAGTGCGGCGTTTGTAGTTACAGTATTTGCACCTGTGATATTGAAGTTTACTGTTGGTGTCAATGCCAGGCTGTCCATTGAAAATACGGCCCCGGCACTGATGAAGATGTTTGTTCCGGAAGCGGCATAGACAACAGGCTGGCAGTATACAGCAAAGGCACTGAGCAGCAAACCCAATAAAAAAATAGAGCATCGCAAGACGTATTTCATATTTATAATTGCTTCTGAAAGAACTGGCCGGGTCATTCCGTGTTGGTGCTGACCGCTCTGATGCTGGCCAGTCAATGAACTGCCGTATAAACAGATACAGGAAGCGGGAATGTCAGGGGTAATCAGACGCATCAGCCAGGTATTGGTCATAATGATAGCATTAAAGCATTGGTTATTCGGGCAGTTGAATTAAGCTTATAAAATAAAGGGCAGCCGGACCCGCGTGACCGGTTAATCTTCGGGCACAGCCGTTTCTATCCGGGCAATCGTAGTTTTTTGACAATACACTTTAGCAACACACCACGCGATTTTTCCCCGCGTATATGACATATATCTTTTGTCCGCTTAACAGATATCAGGAAGGGATTTGGAGTGGCGGCCCTACAATTTGCATTTCATTGTCAATAAAAATCTTTGCCATTTCTTCTTTTGTGGGTTCCGTTGCCAGGGCGGCGACACGCAAAAAAAAGTTTTCCATTTTTCCAGCCGGCTGAAAAAGTACGGTCATCTTTCCGGCTGACGACACCTGCGTCCAGGCATGTGGAACCTTCATGGGCAAGAAAATACTTTCGCCCGCATTCAATTCAAATTTCTCGTTTCCAACCTGGAAATAATAGTTGCCTTCCAGTACATAAAAGACTTCATTTTGTTTATGATGAACATGCAACGGCGTTCCACGACCAGGTGACAGAGAGGTTTGTTCAAAGAGCGCAAATCCGCCGTCATTGTCTGCTCCGGACACCTTAAGATCAAGGATATTGGAGTTAACTCCTTTTAGCCGGATATGGCCATGCAGCCTGCCTTCTCCTGCTGCTGTCCTGAAACCTTTTCTGCCTCCATCCATAAAATGGGGATTTGCTGAAAATGCTGTCACAGGAGCAGCTGCAACAGCAAGTGCAGTTTGTATGAACTTGTTCCGCTTCATGGTAGTTTTATTTTAATGTTTTTGATTCTTAATAGTTAATTCTTTTATCAACCGGTTATTTCGCTGTTTTGTCAGGCGAGTCAGGTGCATCGGTTATTCGAACAACTGACTTAACGCCATAAAAATAAACGACAAATGAAGGCGCATCCGGATTAGTCGACAGGGCATGATTTTTTGCATACAGATATTTTGAAAATCTGTCAAAAAGCAAAATCCAATGTCTTTGCTATCCTTTCGTCTTCGTAAAAGCCGTTTCTGTCTTCGCAATCATGTTTTTTTGACGGCAGGCTATTTAATAATTGTACATTTAAGAAACGGCTGACATGAGTTTTTCATCGTTCATAAATGGAAATAGCAAGGGCAGGCAAATCTTGTTGCATGTTGCGTTCTGGCTCTTCATTTTAATGTATTTCTCCTGGGGATTTGGACACGGAAAAAGTTTTACAGCCTCCATGTTTAACATCATCGTTTATTTGCCCGGCTTCATGCTGCTGGTATATGCCCTGATGTATTTTTTAATTCCCCGGTACCTGGTAAAAAAAAGATATACACCCTTCCTGGGTTTGCTTCTCCTGTTTTTATTAATATGTACAGTGTATGCAGAGGTGGCACAAGCCTGGGCTGCCGGAGAAGTTTTCAACGGTGTTTCTTTAAGAGAGGGCAGGGGTGTTCTGCCATTTGTCCATGTGGCAGGGATCGCCATTTCAATCAACATGTTACTATACTGGTTCAGGCAAAAGCAGGAAACTTTGGAAATGGAACAGCGGCGCACAGCGGCGGAACTGGAACTGCTGAAAGCACAGGTGCACCCCCATTTTCTGTTTAATACTTTGAACAACCTTTATTCGCTCATGCTTGACAATGCACCTGCTGCACCTGAAATCGTTTTGAAATTGTCTGGTCTTTTGCGTTTTATGATTTATGAAAGCAATGCGCCTGTGATACCCCTTTCGAAAGAAATTATGCTCCTGACAGAATACATTGCGCTGGAGGAGATCCGTTATGGAGACCGGCTCGACATCTCGATGATTGTAAAAGGCGATCCGGAAGGTAAGCAGGTACCGCCTTTACTGATGCTGCCGTTGGTGGAGAACGCGTTCAAACATGGCACCAGCCGCCAGACTGATCAATGCTGGATAAGTTTTTACCTCAATATAACACCGGGTGGCCTGCATTTTAAGCTGGTCAACAGTAAGGACGATGAACAAACTATTTCTGGTCAGAACGCAAAGGGTGTTGGGCTGAAAAATGTACAGCGGAGGCTCGGTTTACTGTATCCCGGCAAGCATCACTTTGTGACCGAAGAGGACAAGGACGTATTTATCGTTAACCTGAACATTTACACCAGCGGGCCGGCACCAGCGCAACAAAGAAAACCCGGCTATTACCCACCTGTAATCCCTGTTACTGTATGAAATGGACCTGCCTGCTCGTTGACGATGAGCCACCCGCCCTGCGCCTGCTGGAAAAATATATTGCCCTTGTCGATCAGCTGGAGCTGGTTGCCTGCTGTCACAATGCGTTCCATGCAATGGAGGTTTTACAAACCAAAAAAATTGACCTGCTGTTCCTGGATATACAAATGCCAAAACTGTCCGGAACCAGTTTTTTAAAAACGCTGGGTCATCCACCAAAAGTTATTTTCACAACAGCATATAAAGAATACGCCAGCGAAGCTTTTGACCTGGATGCAGTGGATTATCTCGTAAAACCCCTGTCACTGGAACGTTTTTTAAAGGCTGTCAATAAGATTACCCATGTGGCACACAAGGACATGCCGGAACAAGTGTCGCCTGATTCGGGCGGGTTCTTGTATTTCCGATCTGAGCGCAAAATGGTAAAGGTTCATTTTACTGAAATCCTGTACGTCGAGAGTGTCCGCGATTATATTAAAATTTACAGGACAGCTGACAAGCCCCTGCTGGTTAAACAATCGATGACAACACTTGAAGCCATGCTGCCGCAAGATTTGTTTTTACGGGTTCACCGTTCTTTTGTTGTTTCCATCCACAAAATAACAGCTTTTACCAGCAGGGATGTGGAGATGGGCAGTATTGAAATTCCTATTGGCAAATTGTACGCCCCGCAGGTGAAAGACTTTGCTTCCCTGAAACATAAGCGGTAATGCGCGTGGACGATGCATTGCCCGGCCACTGTTTAACGGTGCAGGGTATTAAGAAATTTATCAGGATAGCCGCTTGCCGGTACGATTCTATTTAATTACCAGCACGTATTACTTTCTTTTGTGAAATCATAGCATGGATTTGCGAAGTATATTTAATTTTAAGTGATTCGTTTACTGAATTTCAAAGCAGTCGGAGCTTAGGTATTTACCGGTCAGGGCGCTATAAATACTGACACAAATAATAAACCAGGCGTTCCGATCTGCCGGTTACATAAAAAATTTATTCTTTTTGCAAGGGCCCGGGCACCCGGAAAACAGGCGCGTTAAAAATATATTTACAGTATTTTTGTCCCATGCGGGAGTTTTATTTTTTCCTTTTTTTGCTGATCATGCGTTTTGCTGCCGCTCCGCATGAGGTATTGAGTGATGCACAAACTTCTTTTGGCGCCTCCGCCACCAACCGGGAACTGACTGTCCATCCTGTTCAAAAAGACAATGTGTCGGAACCTGGGGGGACAAATTTCGGTATTGCAGGAACGAATGCCCAACAACAGGCTTACCCGGTGACGACAGTTGCCGGGGGCACGCATGGCAATTACGCTTCAGCACAACTGCAACAGCTTTTACTGCGCGCATGCTGCGCCGCTATTGACATGTTTGGTAATAACCGGCTTTCGCACAATTATCCAGTCCATAATTTCTGGTAGCTTTTCCTCCCAGGCACTTACATATTTTTATTCCCCTGCGTTGCTGAGCACAAGACCATTGCATGCAGCCCATAAAAAAATGGCTTCATCGGAATGAACTGAAAAACTTCTTTAGTGCTGATCTTAATGCATAAAAACTTATTGCAATGATGAAAGATCCCGGGACTATTTTACTAACTGGCTCCCTGCTGTTGCTTATCAGCGTTATTGCCGGCAAGACGACTGGCCGCCTGGGCGTACCGACGCTGATTTTTTTCCTGGTGATTGGCGTACTCGCCGGTTCTGAAGGCATTGGCGGTATCCATTTTGACAATGCCGCCCTGGCACAACTGGTAGGTATTACCGCACTGAATTGTATTCTTTTCTCCGGGGGTCTTGACACCCACTGGGAAAGTATCAAACCGGTGCTTGGTAAAGGCATTGCCCTGTCTACCCTGGGCGTATTTTTTACCGCACTGGCGGTGGGCCTGTTTGTGCATTATGTTTTTGGGTTCACGCTGGCCGAAGGTTTATTACTGGGTTCTATTGTGTCAGCCACCGATGCGGCTGCCGTATTTTCTATCCTGCGCAACAAAGGCATTGCTTTAAAAGGTGCTTTGCGGCCAGTCCTGGAACTCGAGAGTGGCAGCAACGATCCCATGGCCTATTTCCTGACCATTACACTGACGGGTGTGATTGCTTCCGGCGATATGCAGATCCCGGCACTCATCATCTCATTTTTAAAAGAATTTATCATCGGTGGCGCAGTGGGATTCATGATGGGCCGGGCCAGTGTATGGCTGGTCAATCACATCAAACTGGAAACAGAAGGGCTTTACCCCGTGCTGACACTGGGACTGGCTATTTTTACTTATTCGGCCACGGACGCCATTGGCGGAAACGGGTTTTTAGCGATCTATATCTGCGCGCTGATTATGGGTAACAGTGATATGGTACACCGCAGGAGCCTGATAAAATTTTATGATGGCCAGGCGTGGCTGATGCAGATCATATTATTCCTGACACTGGGTTTACTGGTATTCCCATCGCGGGTGCTGCCGCTGATAGCCACAGGACTTTTAATCTCTGGCTTTTTAATTTTTGTCGCCCGGCCCATTGGTGTTTTTACCGCACTGTCATTTCTGAAAACCAATACAAGAAGCAAATTATTTATTTCCTGGGTGGGATTAAGGGGCAGCGTCCCCATCGTATTTGCGACCTATCCGCTGCTTGCTGGCATACCCAAAGCAGATCTTATTTTCAACCTGGTGTTTTTTATCTCCGTTTCTTCCGTGTTGCTGCAGGGAACTACCCTCGCTTACATGGCAAAGCTCCTGCATGTCACCCTGCCGCCCGGCGTCAAACGCAGGACCGGGTTTGATTTTGAATTGTCAGATAATATTAAGTCAGAAATGCAGGAAATCATCATTACTCCTGCGGCGAGGGCAGCCGGCAGGCGGATCGTGGAATTGTCCATTCCCCCCACGATCAATATCCTGGCGGTAAAACGCGCAGGTACTTATATCGCACCTAAAGGTTCGACTAAACTGCAGGAAGGGGATGTGTTATCCGTGCTGGCGGAAGACAAAAACGCATTTGATATAATTCAACGTTTACTAATATAATACGCATGAAAGAAACCGGGTGGCCGCCAACTGCTACCGGGGAATGACGTGCCGGGCCAGGAAATTTTATCAGCCGGGAATTCAGTATTTTCGAAATACCATGTATTATGTTGTTTTCGGTTTCTTTTACTTATTGTCTTTGTTGCCAATGCGCCTGTTGTATATCCTTTCCGACGGAATATATGGGATTGTATATTATATGATTGGCTACCGGAAAATAGTAGTGATGCAAAACCTGGAGATCGCTTTTCCGGAGAAGTCAATTGCCGAAAGGGTTACCATTGCAAAGGCGTTTTATCATAACCTGATTGATTCATTTATCGAAACCATTAAACTCACCAGCGCTTCCCAATCTTTCCTGGAAAAAAGGGTAACCGCGAATTGGGAAGTGCTTGAACCTTTATACCAGAGCGGCAAAAGTTGCCAGCTTCACCTGGGGCATACCTTTAACTGGGAATGGGGCCATCACGTGCTGACCAGCTTCACAAAATACCAGGTGCTCGTCGTATACATGCCGCTTAGCAATGCCGTGTTCGAAAAAATAATGTATTCCTTGCGGGTACGAAATGGCAATAAATTTATTGCGGCAGGCCGTATGAGTCAGTCAATGGAAAATTTCAAGGGTACCCGGTATCTCCTGGGCCTTGTTGCAGATCAAAGTCCGGGCAATCTGCAAAATGCCTGCTGGATGAATTTTTTTGGCCGCCCCACTCCATTTGTGTCGGGACCGGAAAAGGGAGCAAGGGCTGATAACTTACCGGTGTTATTTACCCATATTGTAAAACCTAAACGCGGCTACTACCAGGCGCATCTGGAAATTGCGTGTCTAAGGCCGTGTGAATTAAAAGAAGGTGAACTCACTTTGCGATATGCGCATTACATGGAGAAAGTAATATCCTCGAATCCGGAAATGTGGTTATGGAGCCACCGCAGATGGAAACACCCCTGGAATGAAACCTATACAAAGAATTGGATAGGAAAGGGTCTGCCAGGTTGTAAGTAGTTACTCCCGCCCGAGGATGCGAAGCATCCGTGCGTGTTCACGGATAGCGGCAAAAAATCCTGGCAATTAAAAGCCCGGGGATTTGAGTAACTGATTCAAAGGAACCAGGCAACAGCAATCACAAACTGTTATATTTCTATCACCCTGAATAATTTTATACCATTTCAAAGTCCACATGCAATTCATCATGCGTGTTAGCACTGGCAACAAATCACCCGGGAACCGTATCAGCCTGATGAGTTCATCATCAGCCTGTATCGTGTGTACGCGATCATGAATAATGCCTTCCACGGACTTCCCTTTCGCTGAATAAATCTTATAGGTAAAATTGCCGTGAGAGGAACGGACAAGGATATTTCTTCCGGATTCCACGGGCTTTGGATCCGACCATTCTTTTGTTACCAGCATAACTTAACCGGATTTTTTGGAAGGCCAGAATTTCAAAAAAAGAACCAAACCCACGAAAAGGATAAAAAGAAACAGGTATATCATATAGCAGCATGAATAAAGATGGTTGCAAATTTAATCATTGTTTATAAATTTCCTTTTCCTATTTTCGCCCGCTCAAAACCACACCGGCTTTTGCTTCCATTCGGATAAACACTTGCTAAGAGGATTGACTTGCCAGCAATACTAATAGAGTGATAATGATAAATGAAGCGAAAGAATTATACCTGTCTTTTGAGACAGCCATCGAAGCCTGCAAAAAAGATAAGCCGTCTGCCATCGCTGTTATTGAATGTTGTTTCGAAGTGGCTGGTCAATACTGGCAAAAGTTAAAGCATCGCCTGGTGGGTTACCATTTTCCATCGGAAGCAGAAGAAATTTATTTTTTCAAAACCGTAAAGCCCCTTTTTACATCTGCCATCGAATACTATGGACTGCTTGCCCATTCCCAGCTATTTAAGGATAGCGGTCCGGACGGGGATAGCTTAAAAAAATTTTACTGCCGGGAAATCCAGCGGCTGGATAAGTTTAAAGAAGCAAACCATGATTTTTATGTGTATTATACCAGCGGCGCCAATCACAACGATGCTGCCTGGTTTACACGGGCAAACAACGATGGCGGCAATTTTCTAAAGGCCAAACCCCATGATCTTGACTGCAATTCGGCGACCCGCTATGACTACCTGGTCAGCACCCTTATTGCACTGGAAAAATATGCGGTTTTCCTGCAGGCAAATACCCCAATAACCGGTACTGGCGGGTAATGATAAAAAGCGCTTGTTAGAAGATCAAATCCTGGCCGGGATAAAAGAACTGAAAACCATTTTTGCCAAACTGATGAGCGTTACCGACCCTAAGGTTGACAATCCCTTGCTTCCCAATAAAATCAAGTGCTATTTGATTGCGCACTTTGATCCGCTCAGTTTTTGGATCAAATACACGCATGCCAGTCTCTGTACGCACCGCCACCGGGTCAGAATAATGCGCTCCGTCCCAATAAAATCCACCACAACAGGTTATTTATTTTTTCGTCAGCACGTAACAAAATACCGGGCCCGGATAATGTCAATGATAGTTTCATAGCCAAATACAGGTTCCGGGAAATTTAATTATTAAATTGAATCATTATGGTGAAAAACAGTTTATTTTATATTTCGCTTTTAGAAGTAAGATTGTGATGATCTGCTTTTTATTTTCTTTTTTTTTAAGTATTGCATCCGCCACTTGTTCGTCGTGTAAAGTACAACAAAGTACAGCGATAAATGATTTTACTGCTTATGTCTTCTGTTTTTCGATTGTCTGTACTTTGGGAGGTTTTTGCCCTGACCTCAGAACAGCTAAAACAATAAAGCAGAAGTACTATTTTTTGTTGGTATTGTTATCTGTCGTGGATGTTTGTCTGATTCATGAGAAAGAATAAATAACTAATTAAATCGGTTTTTCTGATGATAACCCCGCGATACTACAGACCCGAACTGGATGTCTTACGGTTGACTGCCTTTCTGGGTGTGTTTCTTACGCACCGGATGGATATGGCGCCTGTTGACGCAACACAGTATTACTGGGGTTATCACATAAGCCTTGTCGGTGTTTTTGGTGTTCCTGTGTTTTTTCTGCTCAGCGCTTTTTTGATAACCGAATTATTAACCCGTGAGCAGGAACTGACAGGTACAATCCATCCGAAAGCTTTTTATATCAGGCGTATGCTGCGCATCTGGCCACTTTATTTTGCTGTTTTCTTTGGATTGGTTTTATTAACCCGTCTTTTTCCTGGAATTGGCCGGATTACACCTGCTGCACAGGTTGCGTTCAGCCTTTTTTCAGGAAACTGGTATATATGTATGAACGGATGGGTACCTTGCTACCCGGCCAATCCGCTTTGGAGCATATCAGCAGAAGAGCAGTTTTATATTTTGATTCCGCTGATTGCAGCATACGGTGGCCGCCCCGTAATGAAGCTGGTTGCCTTCCTGTTCATTGGCATCGCCTACCTGTTTTTGATTTATTATGGATTACATCCAACCACTGGTTTCAGCAGTGAATGGACCAATAGTTTTGTACACTTCCAGTTCTTTTCTGCAGGCATATTGCTTTCCCTTTACCTTAAAGGCCGGCAACCCCGGTTGCCGCTGGTTGTGCGTTTTTTTATGGCGCTTGCTGCGCTGGGTTGCTGGTTGGTTGCGTCTATCGTATGCGGAATACACGCCGATGGGCCACATTTATCAAATGTATTTGAAGCCGCGTGTGGATGGCTGCTCATATTGCTGGGTGCAGTATTACTTTTTTTAAGCTTACTTGGCATTGCGGCGAAGTTCTTACCCAGGCCGCTTGTTTACCTGGGGCGCATATCTTATGGTCTGTATATGTTTCATGCTTTACTATTTTATCTTGTGTACAATACCTGTAAGGATGAAATGACACAGTTAAGTAAAGTATTGCATTTATATGAATGGCGGAACACTGTAAGCGCTGCAATTGCCTTAGTTTTTACTATTATTATTGCTATGCTTTCGTATCATTTTTTTGAGCAACCATTTTTGCGCCTGAAAAAGCGGTTTACATTTGTGTACTCCAGGGACTAACTTTTGATATTCCGGGTAGTAAACCAAACCAATCACAATGGCAGATCCAGCAGATGACGAATCCCGGCAACCATTGAAGAAGATATAAAAAATTTTGGATGCCATATCAGCGTTCTCCGGAGGTCACTTTTTTATCAGGACATGGAGCTCAGACACTTCTGGGTTCGCAATACAAGAGCACAACTACCAGCACTGCATGATGGTGGCAGGTTTTCTTCACTTCATCGTAAATAAAATTCAAATCCTGCCAATGGGTTTGGTTTGAAATACTTTTTGTCTTCGTGCATTTCAAAAGCAAAATTGAATGTTTCCCTGGCTCTTTCAAGCTCGCCCGCCTTTGGTTGTGTAAAAAGTCTGACTGCTCTTGCCCTCCACATTTGCAAATAGCCAAAACTTAATTCCCTTATATTTTCGTTTTCGTCAATTGTACCAAGTATAAGATCTGCAAATGTTGTCCAGCCCCCGATACTGCTGAACATTTCAAGCATTTCTTTTTTAAGTTCAATTTTTCCATTTGCATAAACTTGCCTTGCTTTTTCTAATACCTGGGCAGTTAAATTCTTTTGCAAAAAATTAATAGCAACATTTCTGATGCCTTTGTACTCACTGTCTATATTTTGAATCGCAAAACTATAGGCTATTTGCTCATTTAATTTTGTCAAAGCCCGGAAAGCTGCCTTTTTGATTGCAATTTTTTCGTCTTGCAGGAAAGGTTCCAGACTCTCATAGAATTGTCTGCCATTTGTTTCGCCAAGCCCGCATATGGAACCAAATATTTCTTTCTTTTTCTTCAGGCTATCATTATAAACTGTTGCAAAATCAGCAATCTCATTTTTTAGGTTAAATCTTACGAATTCCCTTATTGAGGCGGATTTATCTGGCAGGAAGGAATAAACTAATTCAGGAAAATTGCTATGGCTTTTTAATTTGTAAAGCATTTGAATCCTGACTTTTGCAGATTTATCCTTTAAAAGACTATTAATTTCATCCTTTGATAATTTATCAAAATGTTCGAGGGCAAGAGTTCGGATTAGAAAATGCTTGTCTTTTAATAATAGCCTTATGTCAGCTGTGTTTGCTGAGGCTGAAATTTGTCTGGCCAATATCAACCTGGTTTTCTCTGAAAACGCAGGGAAATGTTTCAAAACATATTCTTTGTTTTCTATTAAAATGAAAGCAATAATTCTGTTGTAGACCGGCTTTAGATCTGTCCGTTCTACTTTTTGCAGCCAGTCAAATATCGGGAGATTATCAACAAAAGCATTAATAAACTGCGGTTTTTTAAAATTTTCCAGCCCCCGCAATGCAGTTTGGCGAACGGCTTGAACCCAATCAGCTAAACGGTAGATAATAAATTGAATTGCCTTTTCATTGTTGGAAACAGATAATTTTTTAACGGCTTTTTCCCTGACATAACCACTGCTATTTAAGGAGGCAAGTGATAAAAGCCGGATAACCTGCTCTTGGGTAAATTTATTTTCGAAAAAATCAATATCGGAATTTGATATGTCGCAATGTTTAAGTGCATCATAATACCCTTTTTTGGTTTCAATTTTGGCAAAGAGCCCGATAATTGTATTACAAGTTGCGTTTTGAATTTCTTCGTTTTTGTCCTTTAAATATGGAATTAAAGTGTGGATTACCGCTGGGTATCCATTTTCCATAATGTAAGTCAGGGCCATAAGCCTTTGTTCAACATTGTCTTTAGGAAAAAAGAAATTGGCCTTTTTATTACTTAAGATTTCTGTGTAATTACTGATATCCATTTTGCTGATTGTAATATCTCTAATAAACCTGCCACCGACGTGTGCGTTGCTGCATAAGCGAAAGTAGCCGGTTTTGTCAGAAAAAATTTATAAAGGTTTTGCGGGATCTTTGCTGTTTCTAAAAACTTGCAGCAATACACCTGTGGATTTTACAGGGGAAAGATACTAATCCTGTGAGACTACTCACACAATAAAATGCATGTCGCAAATCTATGCAGTCCTGCCATGCGAAAGAAATATGAAAATGAGTCTTACGCCACGTTGCAAAGCTTTGTTGCGCAGCTACCTGATTGAATCATCCTGGGTAGCCATTCGCATGGATCCTGAGTTGCAGACATACTATAGAAAACACGTTGGGAAAAACCCTAAAAATGTAATTGTAAAAGTGGCGCATAAAATATGCTGCCGGATATTATCAGTAATCAAAAATGAAACACCTTATCAAATAAATTATAAGAATAAACAACAATAGATTTTAATTTCTTTAAAACTCAATTAAGTTTTTTATGGCACGACCACAAAACATTGGGAGTAGAATGAAAATTGCTACATCAGAAAGCAGGTGGCGTGCCATTATTTCTTTTATACCATACCGTTGCTGGTGGAGTATAGAGTAATCTGTACTACCACAAATAGGAGCCGGAGTTTAAAGAAAATTAAAAAACAGAATACATCACTACGTCTTTGAATGATTTAACGGCGGCGGCAGTGCTATGCCAGCCAGCAGAACATAAAATCATTCAAAACCGTAGTGTACAAAAAAATTAAATTATGTAGTAACTTTATAACCATATCAAATTTGGGCGAGTCCCTGAAATCGCTTTACATAGGAGCCCAATGTTAGCGGTTCGTTGTTGTTTTTCTTAGACTTTCAATATTAATGTCCGTAGCTAATTACCCGACTAATTTTCCATGATTTATTCTCTAACCTCCAAATATGAATGAACTTAAAAGTTCCTGCAAATTGTTCTTGCTTTCCTGGTTCAGTAAAATAAAAAGTATGCTCTGCTTCTTCTATTGCCCCATAATCCTTAATCGGGAAAACCTTCAAAGTGGTTGGAATTAATATTCTCCTGATTTGTATTCCTGCTTTACATCTGTTTATAATGGAAGCCACTTCATCATCATAGTATGAAACGCCAGCTTTATCGTGATAAAACTCCAAATCTTTAGTAAAATAGTTTTTATAAGCAACTGTATCACAAGTGTTTACTGCTTTGAAAAGAAGGCTATCCATTCGTTTTATCTCATTAAACAAGCGTTCTTTGTCGCCCGTCTGTGCATTGCTTTTTATAGCTAAGAAAAGTATTAATGCAATAAATATTAAGAGAAAGAAAGGTTTCATGTGAATAAGTTTTAGAGAATTGTTTTTACTGCTATTCATTGCAGGTGACCTGCTTCGCCAAATTTATTGTTATTGTCAGTAAAGAGTCATGCAAGTTCTTTTGAATTCTTGAAGTCTCTACTATAATAATTACTTTTTTCATACTGCCTGCTATTCTTTTCAGTGTCGCTCCCAATGACCGCTAACGACCAGGGATTTGCGCCGCTGGGGAATTGTTGCTTGTCTGGTCCGGCACTGAAGCCCAGTAAAAAAATAAAAGTACAAGTTAACAAATAAAAGTACAACAGAATTCCGTCAAGTCCGGATGAGTGCAGTAGCGATTTACAGCCAATTGTTATTCCGTCTGCCCCGGTAGTGCAAAACCCCTTGTTAGCGGTTCGTGCTACATTATTCAAACAAAACTGTCGTGCCCAAGTTCATCATCTTTAAATAAATCAATTATTTTGCTACGATATAATTTCCCAATTGTTGTTACGAATTCAGCATATGAATCTTTGTCAAAATTTCGTTCGTCTCCAAGTTGTAAAGAAGTTGAAAAATGCTTTTGTTGTCCTTCCTCTAATTGAATTGGGTCGCCATCAAAAACATTGAAAAACCAAAACGTGTCGTTCCCATGTGAAGTCGAGCCATCTTCCTCATTGTAGATGTCATTTTCATAGTACATTTTTATTCTCACTTCTCGGATATAAGCTACTCTTCTTCCTGTATTGACAATTCTGAAAGACAGACCTCGAATACTCTTGTCTTTATTCGAAAAAGTTCTGCTTCCCCATCTTGCTCTAATCCAAAGTGAAGCTCTGTCCCTCCGAATTTCAATCAGTTTGATTATAAATAATATGCTTGATAAAGCTGAACCCCCAAATTGCCAAAAAAAGTGTAATGGAATCTTTCATATCAAGTTTTCTTGTCTTCAGTAGAATGCCGATGCATGACCGCTAACTCTTAAATAAACGCGTGTTTTCTAACTTTTGTAACCGCGTATATTTTTAAAAAAGGTTGTTAGGAAATGTTTTATAAAAATAGCTGCGATGGGTATTAAGTTGCGTCCATGCAACGTCACATTGTAAGCTCCGGGCCGTCAGGTGGACTTGTAATACCTGGTCGGGCATCATAGGTAATACCCAACATTCAGAAACGTTCACATGAGGGTAATTATATGTATAGCAACTTGCTGCCAAAACACCTGTGGTCTTTCCACCGGACAAAGCTTCGCTACCCTCAGTCACAGGTAAAGTATTTTATTGCCTATAGTGTATCGGCGGTCAATATAATGGGAAAAAATTGACTTTTCACACAAACTGCTCGTTTTTCAGCTGTTCTGATGGGAAGGGGGCAAGAACTTTAACCTTTTCAGGTATTTTAGAGGTCTTCTTCAGCTTTAGGGGGCCAAACAAAAAATCCATTCCTCCTCTATTGGGATTCACGAGCGATGGCGAAGGGAAGGAACGCAGTTCGAGGAGGGGGCCGGGCCCTGAAACTGCCCTTCTAAATACTTGTCCACCATTTTTAAGCAATCATTAATATACTGGAAATTCAAAAAAGACTGTTGACAAAAATAGTTTTAGCGCTGGTTCATGTAAACCCATGACAGGTAAAGTTATCCCTGAATCGTTTATTATTATAATCCCCCCCGGCGAAGAAGGGGTTTTTCGACATCCTTCACTACCCATGCGATTTGAACGCAGGTCAGGTCCGTCACATCGTTTTGATTTGACTCATCTATCCATTGACTCATTTTTTAGCGTTGCTATAAGAACCGGTTAATAGTTAAGAAGGGTTGGCTATTTTGTAATGAAGTTGGACCGTATTATCATTTAGCTTTGTTACTTCCAGTAACGCAAGCTTTAAGTCGGAATGAACTTCTTTTAACAGAGGCAATCCGTTGTTGAAAAGCACAGGCTCCACGATGAAATAAATGTCATTTACCAAACCAGCATTTACAAAGGCACTTATTGTCATTGTCCCACCAATAATAACCGCTTCTGTATGTCCCTTGCCGGATAGTATTTGGACTATTTCTGCCGGGCTTTTTTTAGTGAACATGACTGTTGGATTTTCTGATCTTGCTGATTCGTCCGTTGTTAACACGACAGTTGTGCCCTCATCGGTAAGCGGGAGATAATCTGGGGCAATAATATTATAGGTAGTCTTACCCATAATTACCGCTTTATATTTTTGGCAAATGGACATCATGCCTGTGCCATACTCAGGTGATAGCCAATCAGGTACATTTCTTGAATTGGAAATTATCCCGTTTGCTGATACTGCTATGTAGATACTAATTTTCATATTTTTGTATTTTGACAAATGTCTTTGTAATTCGTTTTATAAACAATGACTAACAAAATTGTTAGCCTCCATCCTTAATTTATGCGAAAAAAGCAATCCTCTAATTATATAAATGAACAATTCTTATCACAGGTGTGTGAACGTAACTCCGCATTAAGTATCGTTAGCGGCCGGTGGAAATCACAAATTATTTTTTACATTTCTGAGGGTAATAACCGTTTCCATCTGTTGAAACAAAAATTGCCGAAAATTTCTGAAACCGTTTTAGCAAGAGAGTTGAAAGAACTGGAAGCGCATGCCATTTTGGTAAAAATGAAAATCCCGGATACAGTTCCAACCGGCGTAAAATATGTTTTGACTAATAAAGGGCTGGACCTGGTGCCGATTCTGGACAGTTTATGTAAGTGGGGGAAGATCTATGCCGGAGGAAAAGAAATTTTCATTAGTTCTGAATACAAAACTCAGTACAATCAGGTGAATCTGTGAATGCCACAGGCGATACTATTATCATACCCTTGCACTGCCGGTGAATACCTGCTGATCGTTTACTATTCCAAAGTAGGAGGGTGAGATCCAAACCATGATAAGGGTTAAACTGAACCTGGATGGCCGACGACTGGGTAAACGCGCAAAGCCGCGGATTATTTACAGCTATCCAATCCGTGGAAGCATCAATCCCGGGCAGTTCTGGAACAAGATGGGCTACCAGATTGGAATCTTATAGGAGGAAATTTACAAACGAATATTAATCCATCACAGGTTCAAGGTAAAGAACCACGAGGGACTGCTCTTCTTGGTCTTGCTTTTAAGGCTTATAATATTGTGGGGGTGATGATTCAAGCAGCAATAAACACAGTAATTTCTGATAATGAAGCAAAGAAAAGAGATGCATTGCTTTAATTTTTTTACATTTTAAAATTATGTGTAAAAAGAATTCAACAGGTAAATGAAGTGTAATATCAAGGCAAAAACATTTAACAAATTTCCTCTCCCTCACAAGGCGGAAATGCTAAACGAAACATAATTAAAAGTGTAACTTCAGCAGCGAGATCTACATTTGTTATCTATGCGTAGTGTAATGCAGCACGCGGATTTATTATGTCGAAATGTGGTGGGATTCCCTTTTGGTGGATATCCTTATAAATTTGAAAAAATAAGATATATGGATTGTTTAAATGAGCTTTCGGTTAAATTAAAAGGCAAAATAAAAAAACAACATGATATTAACGCTAACATAGGCTTATCTACAAGGCAATTACTAATTAAAAACTATAGGCAATTTCATGTAGAAATTAACGAGTATGCTAATAGGTATTCAATAAGTCTAAAAGTTTACTCAGTTTTGCATTTTTCCGTAAACAAGCCTGATATTATATTGGGATGTTCTCAGCCTAATCAGCTGAAGGATTTTCCATACACAGTATACACACAAGAACATAGACATGTCTCAACTCAAAATGAGACTTTCCAGAAGTTTTGGGATCTATTTTCGATATTATTAAATAGCTTTCAATTGACAGTTTCAGAATGTGTCTTTTTTTATTCTAACAAAGTAATTTTTGCTTTAGACTTAAAAAGAGATGTGATGAAATCTTTGGATAAAATAATAGATTTATTGATCGAAAATAATGCGATTTTTAAGAAAGAAGCCAGACCAAAAATAGACTCTAATAAAATTCCAGATAATCTAAAGGTGGTCTTACCTTTTTTAAAAAAATATAGTGTTTCGGATGATTCCGAAAGGGATGAACTTGTTGAGAAAATGTCTAATGATCAAAAGATAGCCTTAAAAGAAACTATTTTTCCATTAATGTCTGAAATTGAAATTTATTTGGATTCATTTGAAAATAAAACTTTTACTCTTGAAGCTTCATTAATTTCAAACTTGGCAGAATTAGTTGCCGAATTGCGATTTAAGTAAGAATACAATTCAAGCGCAGGTTTAACCTTCCTTATAGTCACAAGCATCAGGTAAATGAGGAATAAGGTTCCCATGCTTGTGCCATGCATAAAAGAAAGATAAAAGTAAAGCCTGGCAGTGATGTCGGGCTTTACTTTTTTACGAAGCGAAAACTTTTTTTGTTTTATGAGATTGGAGGAATGCATCAAGCAGGGCAAATACATGTGCTTTATCTTCCTGCCCCAGTTTTTGGATATCAATAATTTTATTGAGTAAATTCACTTTCCGCGACGGAAGATGGTAGATGACCAACATCCAAAGGTAAATTCACTTTTGCAAATAGAAGATGAGGTCCGGAAAACTGTTTTTTTGGGTTGGTTACTTGTTAGTTCTTCGATGGTTAAATCATTATCAAATAGTTTATAGAAGTATTTCCCCATGCCACTTCTTGCAAACCCTATGGTCGCGATGCTTCCATTTTCAATTGAAACACAGTTGGCATCACTAAGCAATTTCTTAATACTTTTCAAGGTCTCACTTGTCCAACCCAGGGGCTTTATCATTTGTGCCAATTTCTTTCCATCGTATGCCAGGTTCCATTCCTGTTTAACGTCACTTTGTTTATTACTTATGTGTTCAATTTTCAGGTCAATACTTTCTTTTGTCGTTGCTATTTTATCTGCAGGATTGAATTCAATTGAAATGATATAGTCCTGAGGAACTAGTTTTGAATAGGAGTGTTTTAGAAAATTAATTTTGTCCAGGTTGGCGTCAATATTTGAAATGAGTTCCTTTTTGCTGCTTCCGGGCATTGAAAACATTATTAAAAAGAACTCTTTTGTCTGCTCATTTCCCTCATTATACGTTTTTAGTAATTCACTTTTTTTCGGTTCAGGTAAATCTTTTATGATTGTTTTAAGAAGTGAATCTTTATTAATTGTCTTATTAAATTCCTGTCCAAAGACATTAATTGTTAACGTGCAGGATGAAAGTAATAAAATAATCAGGTGCTTCATTATATTAGGTGTGTTTAATGACGGTCAACGTAAATTTCCCGTTGCTTGTATAAAGATATTTACTGCCACCCAATCTTACGTACCCTGTTCTTATCCGTTATGTAAAGTGTTCCGGCAGCATCGATCGCTATACCGCGGATGGACCCGAAGCCCTCTGTTGGTATAGGCCCATCAAGCTCACCGGGGCCTCCCGGTGCATAATCTGTTACTTTTCCGGCAGCTGTTATTTTTACAATATTAGTTGTCATTCCTACAGCAATTTTAAATAATGGTAAACACTTACAATAGTTATATCATAAAAACAATTATTACAAGACCCCTATTATTTACGAACTTTATTTATGATAATGACAGATGATTATGTATGCTGCTATTATACTGTTCCCTGAAAGATCTTCTTTTATTGCATTTGCTGAAAAAAGCAATGTATTAACCTGATCATACTGAACCAATAAGAACCTAATATTTTATTATGAACCAACTTACAACAAGCAACCGTGTTCATAATCTTATACGCGTTTCCACGATACTCCTCTTCCTTAGCCTTGTATTAATAACGACTCAGGGTCTTGGTCAGGTACAAGACAGTCTGCTATCTGCACGTGCATTAAAAAAATTAAGTCTGGAAGAACTGATGAATATTGAGGTCATTTCGGTATCAAGGACCCCACAGAAACTAACCGGAGTAGCTTCAGCCATCCAGGTAATAACCGGGGAAGACATAAGGCGATCAACAGCTGCAAGTTTGCCGGAAGCGATGCGCCTGGCCACGAATTTGCAGGTAGCACAAACCAACTCTCACGACTGGGCGATAACAGCACGGGGATTTAACGGCGCACCACTGAGCAACGCTTCGCTGGCCAATAAATTATTAGTGATGATAGACGGCCGGTCTGTTTATACCCCTTTATTTGGCGGGGTATTTTGGGATGCACAGCATACATTACTGGAAGATATCAGCCGCATAGAAGTAGTAAGCGGGCCGGGCGCAACTCTTTGGGGCGACAATGCGGTTAATGGCGTTATCAACGTAATATCAAAAAGTGCCGATGAAACACAGGGGTTATATGCTTCTGGCGCCCTGGGTACATTTTTGAAAGACCAGGTCGGAGTAAGGTTTGGAGGAAAGGAAGGAAGCAACATTTTTTACCGGGTGTATGGTCAATTTTTTGAGAATAAGAGCACCAGGGTCAACGATACTACTGATGCAAAAGATTATTGGAACATGGTGCAGGGCGGGTTCCGGATGGATTATTACCTATCGGAAAAAAATACAATAACCTTCCAGGGTGATCTTTATTCGGGCCGTGAAAATATGCCAGGTACGATTATAAACGGGCAGAATATCCTGGGAAGGTGGACGCATAGATTTTCTGAAAGTTCCGATCTGAAACTTCAATTGTATTTTGACCGGACCTTTAGAAATTTGTCGGGAATTGGTTTTAGCGATGAGCTAAAAACATATGACATAGATATTCAACATGCATTTTTATTAGGGAAGGGTCAGCAAATCGTTTGGGGCGGAAATTTCAGACTGGCATACGACAAAGCAACCAACAGCCCGGCGCTTTCTTTTACTCCGGCAAATACCGGATTGATACTGGGGACCGGATTTTTACAAGATCAAATTACAATCGTGAAAAACTGGTTGCAACTGACCGTAGGTACAAAACTTTCCAGCAATCATTATACCGGCTTTGAGTATCAGCCCAGTGGCCGCCTGGCACTCACACCCAATACCCATCATACTATTTGGGCTGCTGTATCGAGAGCCGTACGGGTGCCCAGCCGGTTCGATGCCGATGAATTGCTTCCTTCTGTCACGACCCCGAACGGAAAATTCAAGTCAGAGAAAGTGCTCGCTTATGAACTTGGATACAGGTTAGAACCCATCAAAGGGATTGCCATTTCACTGGCTGGTTTTTATAACCAGTATACAGATTTACGCAGTTTAAATACAAATCCAAACGGCCCCGCCCCGCCCCTGGTATTTTCAAATGACCAAAAAGCACGCACGTGGGGAATTGAAGTATCAGTCAATTATTGGATGTTTGATTGGTGGCGCCTGCGGACGGGATATACTTACCTGGGGAAAAAGTTCACGCCGCTGAGCCCCACTGTTGTTACAGGGAGTAATATTTTTGAAGGTCTTGACCCGCACCACCGGGCTATGCTACAATCAATTCTTGATTTTCCGAAGAATATCCAATTAGATGTAACGGGCCGGTTCGTGGATTCATTGACTATATGGCCGCTCAGCCCACTCGTTTCTCATTATTTTTCGTTAGACTTCAGGATTGCCTGGCAATATAAAAAATTTGAATTTTCAATTGTGGGCAAGGATCTTTTAACCCCACGTCATATAGAATTCGGCGTATCACAGATACCACGTAGTGTATATGGAAAGATTATATGCCGGCTTTAAAATACATATTCGCTACAGACCAATCGCCTTAGGTCATTGGCATTTTGGGAGTAAACCCTTTTGGCTTTTACCTGGAAGAAACCGTATCCGGAGAAAAAGTAAATGAACATCTGGTAATTGTTCAATACTTCAAAAATGCAAACGAGATTAGGAGTATTATTGCCAAATCTATGCATATACATAGCTTCAATTGATATAGTTCCTTGCGTAGCAGGTGCTCGATTCTGTAAGATTAAATTCCAGCTTTTATTTATAGATTGTCAGATCGGGTAGCGGCTATTACAAACGTAAAGGTTACTATTTGATCCAACAGATAGTAAAACGGGAAACACGACTTTCCGCGACAGATGGTGACCGTAAACAAACTGTAAATTCACTTTCCGCGATAGTTGGAGAAAATTGCAAGTGGAGTCGAAGAATTAATTGAAACTTCTAAAGATTCAACAAAGAAAACAAATTAAATTGCAGTGGCCCGGCGGACGTAACGCTATTTCCCACCTGCTGCAAACCCGGACGTTATGCGAAACATTAATCTCTTATGATTACCAGATTCTAACAATTTGTCACTTATAACTTTTGGTAATAACTACAAACAGCATTTTTTCAGCCTGCTTAGACGGACAATAATAAATTTATATATGAAACAGGACAATCAAACCACACTGGAGTCTTTAAAATTACTCACTAAACATTTAGAGCGGCAGGTTAAGTTTTTAACCTTTGGCTATCTGAGTATTGTAGTAATTCTGATGTTTTTCTTACTTTCTTCGCAGATGAACAAGAATAATAGTAATGATAAAGAACTTAAGCTGCGCAGCCTGGTAATAGTAGATGAAGAAGGTAAAGAAAGAATAGTAATTGGCGCTCCAATCCCGGATCCGGTGATTAATGGCAAGCCAGTTCACCGGCGTGACATTGTCGCAGCTGGAATTCAATTTAAAGACCCAAATGGTAATGAAAGAGGAGGTATTGCTTCTTTAAAGGATGGCTCATTTGTTGTTGGAATAGATGATGATTCTCTCAATGAACGGGCTCATCTTTATTTCTTACCAAAAAGGGGTTCAGGATTATTATTAGGTAACCCGGCTGCTAAAGATTTCATTTCCCTTTTAGTGCCTCCGGGTTCAGATACGCCTAAACTTACAATTCAACATAAAGGCAAAACAATAGCTGTCTTTCCATCATCTGAATAACAGTTAAGTTTTTATTTACATAGTGACGCCGTCCGCGCAGCGGGCAGGCAGCGCAAAACTGCTTTATCCTCCGCTCCAATCTTTAAAGCCATCAGAATAGTGGATTGTGTTGCTTTAGTCTATTCTATAAACTTAAGAAATGTTTTTTAAGATGGCTTTTGATGATTTGTCCCCCCAGCCGGTTACAGCGGAAAAGCAATTGATTATACAGTTCCCGCCATGCTTTATAAATATCTTTTATAAATTCAAGCAGTTCAAGATAGCTCATTGCATGTAGATGTTTCCCGGTGCCATAATCTGGTGGCTTGCATTTCAGGAAACCAATCACCCTATCCGGGAATGCAGGAATAATCTGGTAACAGTAATCATAATGAGCGAATGATTTCCTGATCGTCGCTTTTCTTCCGGTATTCAAAAATCTCTGGGGCTTAAATCTGAATAGCCCGGTGTAACCAGATGATCAGCTAACAATCCAATGATTGAACAATGATGATAAAAGTATTATTATGGAAGATGAAAGAAACATTAAAAAAATCAGTCAAATTAAGTTTAAGTTAAGTAGTCGTCAGGCGCTCCCCTGATAAAATTTTGGATTATATATTTGACAAAATATCACAGAAACTTCAGGACAGGCTTCTTGGAGGAGCTGCCGGCAGACGATATAGATTAAGTATCCCAAAACAGTATATATGTTTTTGAAAACATTGACGACCGCATCGTATTTTATTCTCATGACCGGACCGCAAATCTTACCTGTAAAAGATCGGTGCCAGCCTGTACTACTGATATGGAGACAGATCCTTATGAATTGCATAACCTTACCGGCACTAATAAATACAAAACGGAATTAATAAAATTGAGAAAGATGATGGATGACTGGATTAAGCAGACCGGTGGCCAGTTCCCGGAAGCAAAAACCTGGTTGCCCAAAAATACTCTGTAGAATGATAGCGCTTGTTGCACCATACCCATTGAATTTACTATTTATGAAACGCAATCACATAAAAAAAACGACCTCACTAATAACAGCCTTGGTATTCCTTTCTGTTATCATGTTTGCCCAGGATAAACAAAAACCCAATATCATTTTCATTTTGGCAGATGATATGGGTTATGGCGACCTGGGTTGTTATGGCCAGCAACTTATCAAAACACCGAATATTAATGCGCTTGCAGCAGGCGGTCTCCGGTTTACCGATTATTACGCCGGCAGCAGTGTATGCGCACCTTCACGTGAATCGTTATTGACCGGCTACCATACGGGCCATACCGCCATACGCGGCAATTTTCGTTTAGACGTAGACGATGGCAATTTGCCTATGGCGAAAGAGCATCCATCGATAACCGAATATTTTAAAAAAGCAGGCTACCAGACAGCTATGTTTGGTAAATGGGGCGTGGGTGATTCTGTTACCGGGCCAACCACACGTGGCTTTGATTATTCCCTGTGTTATATAGACCAGGTAAAAGCGCACGACTATTATCCGCCCTACCTCTGGGAAAATGATAAAAAGCTTTGGCTCGAAAAAAATAAAAATGGAAATAAAGGGACCTATAGCCATACTTTATTTGCAGACAAAACAATAGACTATATACACAACAGCAATAAGGAACAGCCTTTTTTCCTCTACCTGCCGTATACTATTCCGCATGGTGAACTGGAAATCCCTTCTGATGCACCGTATACGGGCATGGCCTGGACACAGCCGCAAAAAAATTATGCAGCCATGATTAGTTTGCTCGACAGCGATGTTGGCCGCATCATCAGTGCATTAAAAGAAAAAGGGCTGTACGAGAATACCCTGATATTTTTTGCAAGTGATAATGGCGCTAATCCGCAGCAGGCGAAATTTTTTAAGAGCAATGGCAATTTCCGCGGGGCAAAACTGGATCTGTACGAGGGTGGTATGCGCGAGCCCCTGATAGCCCATTGGCCGGGAAAAATAAAGGCCGGTGAAGTGACCCATAGAATTACTGCTGCATGGGATGTATTGCCCACCCTGTGCGAAATAATGGGTGTTGCAGCGCAGGGTAAAATTGATGGCGTCTCCTTTCTGCCCTTACTGCGCGGGCAGCTGCAGCCTGATGATAAAATGCTTTACTGGGAATACTACGAGTACAACTATGGATGGGGAAAAGCCGGCAACAAGTTGCCCAGAAATTACCTGCTGCGCAAAGCCATAAGGGATGGGAAATGGAAAGCGGTAAAAGATAACCTGTTGAACAACCCGCAAGCTCCCATTGAACTATATGATCTTGATATTGATACCACAGAACAACACAATGTGGCTGCAGAACATCCTGATATTATAAAAAAGATGACCAGCTTTTTTGAAACCTGTTGTACTACCAGCATTTATTTTCCTGTAAAAAATTAATTATATCCCTGATGAAGAACGCTGCTGTTAAAAGAAAACACCTGCTTTATTTAATCATAGTCATGTTGGGGCTTGCCGGCAACCGGGCATATGCCCAGGGTAACACCTGGAAAACAGACTTGCTGGCATATATTCAAAACAAACTTGCAAAACCGGGTGGAGGCTATGGGTGGGAGGATCAGCCCGATGCTCACCTGACGCCTACATTTGCAGTAACCGGTATTTTATACGATCTTGACCAGTTGCCTGCCGGCAAAAACAAGCTGGCCGATTTTATCCTTTCCCATCATCCGCAATCTGGCACCGATGCAGAAGGCGGCCCAAGCGGAACCGAAATGCGTGATCTGGTTTACCAGCAAATCCAGGCCATCCTCTGGCTGGGTGCTGATGTATCTTCTTTCAAACAGAAAATAACAGAATGGAAACCGCAGTTTAATAAAGTCGCCAACTTTGAGTCTCATGGCTACCCGGTTTTTATGCAGGAAATGATGACACCTGTTTGCCGACAGTTATTAAAGATGCCATTAGAGGGAATCAGTGATGATTTTAATAATTTCCTGCAGGTAAGAAGAAGGGCGAATGGCAGTTTCAACAATTCAATGACAAAAGATGGTGGAGACGGAAACATGCTCAATACCTATTGGGGATTGCTTGCGGCTATGATACTTGGCAACAACAATAATACCCTGGCGAAAGAAACCGTTGGCTGGTTGCAATCATGCCAGCTCAGTAACGGCGGGTTCACCCATCAGCCTAATCCTTCTATAGGCGCCAACGATGATGTGGCTTATACCTGGGCGGCGATAAAAGCCCTCGGTATATTATCTGCCAAACCAAATCAATTGCCTGCCTGTATTCAATACCTTGTTTCACTGCGCAATGCCGATGGCGGGTTTGGAAGACAACCCGGATTGCCATCGGATCCCATGGCAAGTTTTTATGCCATTGATGCATTGAAAACGCTTGGTGCATTCTCCTTCCTTGATAAGGCAAAGCCACCTGTTGCTCATGCAAAAAAGCAGCAGGATTTTTCCGGATTGAAAGTTTTTACTGTTCAGTTTGAAGCCAGTGGCACCGGTAGCCCGGCGGAAGCGGTAATGCTGGCAGACAGCCTGCACATTGATTTATGGGGTGCCAAGAATGAAAATGCAGCCTGGATAGAAATTGCCCAGCGCATTGCCAAAGAAAAGAAAGTTCCGGTCACTTTTTTTCATGCCGACGAACCCTATGGAAAAGTAGTACAGGTAGCGGGCTTCGGCACATTCAGTCATATCCTCGATAACATTGCACCGCCGCAGGCTTCCATTGAAGTAGCCGATAGTGCCGACTGGCAGCATTTTTATCAAAAAACAGTTCAACCCTTACTGGCCGCTAACGGCGCATTGCTCTGGCAGATTTCGAACAACGAACCGCTTGCGCGCGTGGTGCTCGATGAAGCCGTAAAAAAAGGAGGATATGCTGCTATCAGCACCATTCACTTCGGGCAGAATTTTTTGTTCTGGGTGCCGTTTTTACAACAGTACCGTAACCAGTTACCTTTCGTTTCGCTGCAGGATGCACATGGAACAGAATCCTGGTGGTGGTCCAATGAATTAAGCGGGTACAGAACCTTGTTTCTTGCT
>Ga0193753_10000813_pt1 | contig 29050 bp, 20 predicted proteins | sample H1c2metaG_FD_144925 | JGI IMG/M metagenome (GOLD analysis project Ga0193753, IMG submission 144925) | Soil microbial communities from a riparian zone of the East river system, Colorado, United States - H1c2 | ecosystem: Environmental > Terrestrial > Soil > Riparian zone | place: USA: East...
TTGCGCGCGCAGTTGTACGAGACGCTCATCGTACTGGCCCGCCAATATGCCGCGGCGCATCGCGTCGCGCCCCAGCGTCCCACCCATCGGGTCGTGTCGCGATTCATGGAGCTCGTCGAGCGCGACGCCTCGCGCCGCCACCGCATCGCCGACTACGCCGCGGAGTTGGCGGTGACCCCGGGCCACTTGAGCGTTCTCTGTACACAGTACGCCGGCCAGCGCGCCAAGCGTCTACTCGACAACACGCTCGTGTCGCGCGCGCGTCGCATGCTCCTCTACAGCGACGAGTCCGCCGCTCGCGTTGGAGCGTCGCTTGGCTTCGACGACCCGAGTTATTTCAGCCGGTTCTTTCGCCGCGAAACTGGACAGACACCCAAGGAGTTTCGGAGCGCGGTTCGCCGATGACGACGTGGTTGCGCTGACCACGTCACGCCGCGGCAACACGATGGATGACCTCGGCCAGCCGCATCAACGCTTCTCGCACCACCGTTGCTGAAAACGGCGCGTAGCCAAGTAGAAGTCCCTGCGGCGCGGCGGCGTCGGCTTCTTCGCGGCTTGCCGAGAGCGGCACCACCTCAACCCCGCGGCGGCCGGCTTCGCGCGCGACGCACGCGTCACACACGCCGGGCGGCAGCCACCCGATGAGATGCATTCCTGCCGGCATCGGCTCGATGCGCAGCAAGCTGCCCAACTCACGCGCAGCAAGTCGAATGAAAGCCTGCTGTCGCTCGGCGTAGAGCATGCGCATACGACGGATGTGTCGCGCGAAGTGTCCGGCGTCAATGAAGTCCGCCAGCACCGCCTGATCGGCGGTCGGTGACTGGCGGTCGACCGAGCGGCGCGCGATCACGAACGGCTCGAGGAGTTCGGCCGGCAGCACCACGTACCCGATTCGCAGCGCGGGAAAGAGCGTCTCTGTGAACGACCCGAGGTGGAGCACACGTCGCGCGCCGGGGTGTGCCAGCGCGCGCATAGCCGGAACGAGTGACCGGTCGTAGCGAAACTGCCCCGCGTAATCGTCCTCGATGATCCATCCGTCGCATTCAACCGCCCAGTCGAGAAGCGCGAGCCGGCGTCGAATGCTCATCGTGACGCCGAGCGGTGCTTGATGTGCCGGCGTGACGAAAGCGACCCGCGCATCGGACGCAACTCGACGCGCGAAGGCGACGTCGAGTCCTTGGTCGTCGACGGGAACGCTGACGATCCGGGCACTCGCTGCGTCGAAGAGGCCGCGTGCAGAACGATATCCGGGTTCCTCGAACCAGATTTCGTCGCCTGCGTCGAGCAGGAGACGCGAGATGATGTCGATCGCCTGGAGCGCACCAGAAACAACGACGACTTGATCGGGCGTGCAGTGAACGCCGCGTGCGAGGAGGACGTGCTCCGCGATCGCGCGTCGCAAAGGAGCGTAGCCCTGACCGTCATCGGGCCGCATGAGATCATACGGCGTCGCGCGCCAGCGTCGCCCTGCAAGTCGCGACCATGTGCTCACAGGAAACACATCGAGTGCAGGAACTGCCAGCGCGAACGATCGCGTGGGATATGCGACCACATCGGCAGCCTTCGCCATGCGCAACGTGGCGCGCTCCGAGAGCACTCGGGAACCGGCGCGACCGACAGGCTGGTCTGACGCACGGTCCAATCGCGGACCGCTCACTGAACCATCGGCACCCGCCGGCGAGCGCTGCTGCTCCGTTGCACGGACACCTCCGACGACCGTTCCGGCGCCGGATCGCGCCACGATGAGTCCCTCTGCTGCGAGCTCAGCATATGCGCCGAGGACTGTCGTGCGAGACACGCCGAGATCGTCCGCGAGGACGCGCGACGCGGGCAGACGTGCAGCAGCGCGCAGCGTTCCCTCGAGAATCGCGCGACGCAGGGCGTTATAGATCTGGCGGTATTGTGGGACGGCGTCGTCCGGATCAAGCGGAATGAGCAGTGGCACCGTGCGCGGGCCACGGCGTGAGGTCGCGCTGCGATCGATCGGTGGCGTCGTCATCGGTTCGCTCGGGCATAGGGTGTTTCCAACGTCGAACGATCGCCCGCGTACGAATCGACGGAGTAAACGTGCCGAGAGGGTTGTGTGAAGAAACGGTGAACTTGCGTCACGGGACGGTTCAGTCATGTTTCACTCGATTCCGTCCACTCCATCTGCGCAAGACGAAGGGACCGACCTCTGGAGGTGCCGCCAATGTTGTTTCGCCGATACCGGCTTTCTCATCTGGTCGTCGCCATTCCACTCTTGTTCGGCGCGCGACTAGCCGCTCAATCGGGACACGGCTTGATGCATGGGTACGTGGGATACGACGACGTCTCGTACAACGAGATGACGCAGGGCGCGATTCACGCCAAGATCGAGCTCCGCGGGGCCACGGAGCACAACCACGCACTGTACACCGCGGTGACGGACAACCGCGGCTCATACAACATACCAGCCATCGGCGCAGGCCAGTACACGCTGACCATCTCGGCGCCAGGCCACGTCACCTATAAGATCGACATCTACATTCCGTCGGATTTCGAGTGTCGGCTGGCGACGATGCTGAAAAAGAAGGGAGGCGCTCCGAAGGGTTGACCGTGCCCAGTGATTCCACTTCTTGCATCGCGGTCGTGCGAGCGCATCATTCGAACCAGTAGTCGAGCGTGATCGCCGCGCCCTTGCCGAGATCCGCCGTGAATCCGCCTTTGCCGCGGAGGCCCGTCAGCTCCCCGGTACCTGAGCCGGGAACAACGAACCACGTCCCCGCAACGACAGAGCCCGAGACCGTTCCCTCGTCTTGCAGCACGAACGTGCCGGCGCGTCCGCCAAGTGTCCCGGTGACGCGCTCGATGCCGACAAAGCTTGCGGATCCGTCGCTTTGGACGACCTGAAGGAACTCGACCGCGCCGTCAGCTTCGATATCGCCGCTAAAGGTCTCGGTAACGTGCGTGCGCATCAGCTTTGGACCGTTCGGCGGTTCGTCGTACGGCAGCGCATTGTATGTCTTGACGGTGATCATCCCTGTCGCGTGATGCGTGGCACTCTTGTGTCGCTCGCTCATGAGAGTCCGTTCCATGTTATGGGTTCCATCACAACCCGACGGCCCGAATCACCAACTCGGCGGTCTCCAGACCGGAGAAGTTCTGCTGGCCGGTTATCAAGTTGCCATCGCGCACCGCGAAGCCGTTCCAGCGGCCGCCCCGCACATAGTTCGCGCCGAGTCGCTTCATCTCGTCCTCGATGCGCCACGGCATCACGTGGACGCCCTGCGGGACCAGCTTCATGCTCCATACCGCGTCGTCGCCGAAGTCCTCCTCGACGTTGGCGAACCCGGTGACCGTCTTGCCACGGACCAGCGGGTCGCCGTTGGGCAACGTGATCCATCGTAGTAGCGCCACGCCGTGACACAGCGCGCACGCGACTTTTCCGCGCTCGTAGAACTCGAGGAATTTGCGCTGCAGTATCGACGCCGCCTCGAAGGTGAACATAGGTGACTGTCCGCCCGCGACTATGATTGCGTCGAACGCGTCTGTATCGATGCTGCCCGCGTCGCGCGTGTCGCTGATCAGGGCGACCAGACTCGGCGTCGCGATGAATCCCATGCTTATGAGATCACTCGACGAGTAGCCGCTGGGATCGCGAGGATCGCTGAGCGAGTCCGGCTCGCAGCGACCGCCGTCCGGGCTGAAGATCTCGACCTCGTATCCCGCCTCGGTGAGCAGGTAATAGGTGTGCGTGAGCTCGCTCCACCAAAAGCCCACTGGCCATTTTGTGGTGGTCGAGACAGCAGGATTCGCTATGACGATTGCCGCACGGCGCGGCCGATTCCGGTTCACCGGATTCAGATCTTTGAGGCTCACGCGCAGTCTCCAATTGGAATGGTGATGGTCTAGTCGAACGTTGCCAACAATCGAATGGGACCTCCGGACGCCGCCACCACCGGGATCGCGCCGATCAACGCCGTTGCCCCCGCCGGCGGAATACGATCCAGGCGGGCGATGTTTTCGATCGCCCACTTGGGGCGCTGGAACAGCGCCTTGTGCGCGGTGAAGTGACTGTCGGCACCGATGTCGAACGAGATTGTGTCCACGCCAACTCCGCTGACGTGCCGCTCGTGCAGCAGGAATTCACACGTCGCCGCCGCGAATCCTGGAAAGTGCATGGTGCCACTTGCATCAGTGCCGAGAAATTGTTGCGACGAGCCGACGTAGACATCCCAGCCTGAACGCATGACGACGAACGCGTTGTCCGGCAGGCGACCGTGTTGTCGCTCCCATGCATGCACGTCGTTTGGGGAGAGCGCGTAGTCATGGTTCCCGCGCACCTGCGCCCGTACGTCGATCACCGCCATGGGCACGATGAAATTCTCAACGGGCAACACGTCGAGGTTTGGCTGCGCCGCGTTGAAATGCGACGGCGCATCAATGTGCGTTCCGGTATGCTCGATGAGCTGCCACTCCATCGCGTACACGCCGTTCTTCTCGATGGTCGCGATGGGCTTGGCACGAAATCCGTGCGTGAGCCCCTGAATGGGGATGTACGGAAAGGCAGGACTCAACGGGTGCGTGAGATCGACGAGATGCGTAGCCGGGATGCTGCGCCGCTGAACGGGCTGTGCCTCGAGTGTTTTTGTCGCGACAACTCCGGCGAGTGCCGCACCCGCGGTCGCGAGCGCGCCAGCAATCGCGTTGCGCCGAGATATCGGCGTGGACGGGATGGACGCGGCAACGACTTCTGATGAGCACATGTGTTTCGACTGTCGCTCAGGCCCCGAGAGTGAAGATGCTACCAGTACACCGGTTGCGGCGGCAGATTCGCTCCGCAGTTCACGCATACGACTTTCGCGCCACTCCGCTCGATCGGGTGGTGACATGCCGTGCAACGCACCCAGATCGCGTTCACACGCACTGGTTGCCAGATGCTGGTCCACACGGCGGGCGCCAGGTCGCCAGTTCGAAACTCGTGCTTCGCCCGTGCATGGGCATGCGTCAACGCGGCCTCGAGTGCCGTTTCACTGTCCCACGCACTCACCGTGAAGGCGCGATCGCCGGCCGCACCGGTGACGAGACTGATGAATCCGGGCGCCGCGAGAAAATCGTCGATGATGTGCGACGCATGGAGTCGGATGCGGTCGAGCTCGGACGGATCCCGAAAGCCAATCCACGTAATACCAAAGCACTGAGGTGCATTCGTATTTCCGGACACCACGCGCTTCGAGTAGCCGTACGTCGCCCTGCCCTGCATCATTGGCTCGATGATCACTTGCATCCCGATTTGTTCGTACATCGACTTCTGGTCGAAGTAGCGCGTGGCGCAAGCCAAACCGGCGTCAGTGAATTCCAGGACCTCGACGCCGCGGACATGCATCGTCTTTCCTGTTGCATCGATGCCGGCCTTGAGCGGCGCGCTGTTTGTACCGGCGAGCGTCCACTCGACGCAAGCGCGCGTGTCGGTCACCATGCGCACGCCGGGCTCGAACCGATAGTCGGGAAAGGGTGATCGCAGTGCATCCACCACCGCGCCAAAGTCACCGGGGCGCACGGGAATGTTCGTTGAAGGGTCGGTGAACGTTCCATCCGACGCGAACGCGGCCCCAATGCCCTCCGGGTCGTAGCGATTCCATGCGTCGAAGTAGCGCGTCACCAGCTCGTTCCGGGCGGCCGCCGTCACGATGTCAGCCCGTGTGATGCGTCGAGAGAATGGAAGAATTCCCTGACGTCACGCGCGAAGAGCACCGGCTGCTCGAGTGCGGCAAAGTGTCCGCCGCGCGGCATGCGAGTATACCGAACGAGATTGTAGCCGTCCTCGACGAGGCTGCGCGGCGGTCGACCATTCGTGAGATCTCTCGGAAAGTCAGCGACGGCCGTCGGCACAGTGATTCGCTCGCCCGGATGCGATTGTCCCTGCGTCTCACGCAGCACACCGTTGTAGAACCACGCCGAGGACTCGACGGTACCGGTGACGAGATGGATCATTACAGCGGTTATGAGTTGATGATTCGTGAATACAGACTCGGATGACACGTTGGTATCGCTCCAGAGTTGGAACTTCTCGAGCATCCATGCCGCGGTGCCGACCGGGTTGTCGCACAGCACAAGCGCCATCGTGGCCGGTTTGTGCGCCAACAACTGGAAGTAATCGAGCTCCCTCGCGCGAAACGCGGCGGATTCCTGTGCCCAGCTCCGCTCGTCGATGCTCATGAGTTCAACGGGCTTGTTCGGCGGCGGCACGAGGTTCAGGTGCAAGCCCACCACATTGCCGGGAAAGAGATGCGCGAGGCGAGTCGACACAATGCATCCGAGATCGCCGCCCTGCACGCCGAAATACTCGTAGCCGAGCACGCGCGTCATCAGGGAATGCCAAAGGCGGGCTGTCGTCACCGGACCGATGGTTCCGCGCGCAGGAATGCCGGAGAAACCGAGTCCCGGCAGCGACGGAATCACGAGCGTCAACGATTCGTCGGCGTCACGGCCGAATCGCTCCGGATGCGTGAGCGGTTCAATCACGTGAAGGAATTCAACGAATCGTCGCCCTCCACCTGTTCCGGAAGACGTGTTGCGCGCACACGCTTTGAGATTCGTGCAACAGTGGAGGGTGGTATCCGAACGCGAAATGGACCTACTCGAGATCGCGCGCTTGCTGGTTTCATTCCGAACGGTTCACTGCGCGGCGCCGTGGTGGTAGCGCCAAATTCCAGCGCACCGACCATACCAATTGCGTGAGTCTTGTCACTTGAGCAGCGGCGCGAGCATGGCAAGGACTGCACCTTCGAGGAAGATGTCGTGCGGCTTGCCCGGCAGTTGCACGAGTGTGACGTGTTTGCCAAGCTTCGCCGCCGCAGTCTGGTACGCTGTGCTGATATCAGGTGGCGCCACGTCGTCCTTCGCGCCGACGATCATTGCGATGGTAGCGCGCGCCGAGATGCCACCGATCACCTCGATGGGCGAGAGCGTTGCGATGCGCCCTTGAAACACGTTCGCACGGTTGAGCGCGTACATGTGCTGACGCCACTTCTCCACGTCGCAGGGACATGAGACCAGCAACGCCGCATCGATCACGGCGGGATGCGTGCCGAGTATGTTCGCGGTGATCGCGGCGCCTCCGGAGTGGCCGGCGACCACGACCTTACGCGCATGCCATTTGCGCTTGAGCTCGACAATGGCGTCCGCGATGGCGTCGGTGTTGGTGGCGTTGTAGTTGTCGCCATTCGTGATTCCGCGCTCGCCGTCGGACTTGTGACCCTGCGGATCGGTGTAGCCGGGTCGGAGCACGGCGACGGCGACGACATCCGCATTGGCCGCCGCCGCTCGCGCCGCAAATACATTCTGGTAGTCCGGATTGCGAAACGGCGAATCGCCGTGAAGTACGACCAGCAGCACCGGCGACGCACTGAGGCGCGCTCCTTTCGACGTGGTCGTCTGAAGCCGATAGCTGCCACCGTTCACGGATGCCTGCTCGGCGGACGCCGGACTCGTGCTCTGGCCGTTCATCGCCGTGGTCACAGCGATCAACATGACGAACGACTCGCACGCGACGAACGAGCGCGTCGGGCTGGCGGCCATGCGGAACCGGCGAAACAATCCTTTCAGAAATCACCGTCCTTGATGTACGGCTGAACCCAAAGCGTCGCTTGAAGGATCATCGACTTCCACCACGCATCATACATGCGGTTCACGATTTCCGCCGAATGCCCTTTGCTCGCGAGATAGGGCTTCATGGGCGTGACGATCGCCGCGCAGAAGGCGAGCAGATCGCGGGCGCGAATGTGCCCCAGCGTGTGTCCTCCATCGGTCCTGTTCTTCTTGGTGCGATGGTGGCGCAGCCCAATCTCGTACTGGTAGTCGAGCCACTGCTTGTCGTACTTCGCGCTCGCGGTATCCAGCACCCATTGGCCGAAGCGTTTCTTGACCGCCGTGGCGTACGCCGTGTCGACCTCACCAGTCTGCGGATTTTCGTCGTAGGCGCGAAGGTGCGGATGATCGAAAATGATCCCGCGCCACACGGTAAGCAGGTCTTCGACATGGTCGGCGAGTACGTCGTGTGACAGGCGCAAATGAACGACGTCGTCCTCCGAAAAGAATGCCGACTTCTTCAATGCCTCCCATTCCTCCATCGTGATCGGCGACTTCGCGACACTCGGGGATCCGAAGTCGTAGCCCGGAATGTGTGGCTTCTCGTCTGCAGGGGTCATGACGCGCTCTCCGTGGGTTGGTTCGGTTTGCGTGTTCTGTGAATGCGAGGTGGTCCCAGCCAGCAGAAAGGCAATGCTTTCGCTGTAGAGCGCGTGGCGCATCGTCTCGAGATGCATCAGATGCGTGGCGCGACTGATCTTGACGTCGCGTTTGTCGGATGCCGCCGAGAATGCGTCGAAGAGCCATGCAGGCAGCGCCACGCGCGGTTGATATCGCGGCGACGCTCGGCGCGCGATTGGAGCGAACAGAACGAGACGCTCGATCGATGAAGGATGTGCAGCCGGGACTCGGCAGGCCGGCATGCCGCCCCACGAATGCGCAATGATCGAAAGACGCAGTGCGCCGGTGCGAGCGAGTTCGAATCGCAGCGCGGCTTCGAGTTGCGCTTCGGCGTCCTCTGCAGAACCGAGCGGCGGATGTGCGTCCGCCGCCTCACTCATGTCCGGAGACGCATCGGATTCGCCGAATCCGTGAAAGTCCAAGCCCCAGACGTCGAATCCCGCCGCGCATAGTGCGTCGCGCCAGGAAAAGCCTTCGAAGCGGTGCGCAATGGACAATGCGGACGGAAAGGTTGCACCATGCACGTAGAGAACAACGCCGGCGGGCTCATCCTGCAACGGCTTCAGACGACGCAGGAACAGCGTGAGCGATTCCCTCGGCCCCGCGATCCAATGATGTTCTTCGCGAAGATCGAGCTGCGGTGTGAGGTCGCGTGGCATCGAACAGACATCGCGAAGCGCGTCCGCGACTGGTAGTGCCAACATCGCACCGTGCGATCGTACCAAACGTCGTCAGACGTCAGGGACGCATCCGATATCCGATCTTCCTCGAAGTGAGGATGTACCGCGGAATCGCAGGATCATCCTCCAGCTTGCGTCGCAACGCCGTGATGTGTGCGTCGACCGTGCGGCTCTGCACTGCCGCGTCGTAACCCCACACTTCTTCGAGCAGCTCGCGACGTGTAGCGACGTCCCCACCGCGTCGCGCGAGTGCAAGCAACAGGTCGAACTCGAGTGGCGCGAGTGAAACCGGTGCACCCCGAAGCACCACGGCGCGTGCCGCGACGTCCACTGCCACATCGCCAAAGACGTACGTCTCTCGCGCATCGCCGTCAGTGGCGCGCGATCGGCGAAGGACGGCCTCCGCGCGCGCGAGCAACTCGAGAATACCGAATGGCTTCGTCACGTAGTCGTCGGCGCCGAGGCGGAACGCGCGCACCTTGTCCATCTCCTGTCCGCGGGCGGTGAGAACGACGACGGGCACGCGCGAGCCACCGTCGCGCAGCTCGCGCAGTACACGAAATCCGTCGAGCTCGGGAAGCATGAGGTCGAGGATGACGAGGTCTGGTGCGCTCCCTCGCGCCGCGTCCAATCCGGTGCGACCGTCTTCCGCCACGGTGACGTCGTAGCCTTCAATCTCGAAATTGTCGCGCAGTCCCGACGACAGATCGCGATCGTCTTCGATGATGAGCAGATGCGCGCCGTGCGGATCGGGCGCGCGCAGAGCACCATTCGCCCGTCTCATGCGACCCCCGGACTCACTGCCCCGCGCAAGCCTTTCGCATCAGACGCGACCGAGAGCAACGGCAACTCGAGCGTGACACAGGCACCTCCCGAGGGGGCATCGTCGATCCACACTCGGCCACCAGCGCGATGAACGACGTCGCGCACCACGGCGAGTCCGATGCCACTCCCTGCGACGTTGGATTTTCGCTCGCGCGCCGCCCGATAGTACGGCTCCCACACGCGGTCGCGCTCGTGGCGCGGCACGCCTGGACCGCTGTCACTCACCGCCACTCGAGCAACGCGGGCGCATGACCCTCCATCTCGATCGTCGACGCTCGTGTTCAGCGTGACGTCGACTCTCTGGCCGCGCGGTCCGTATTTCACCGCGTTGTCGAGCAGATTGAGTATTGCTTGCCGCAACAGCGACGCATCCACAGCGACTTCGACGTCGAGTGTCTGACCCGCGAGCACCACCGATGCATCGCGCGCCGCAGCAATGGACCCGAAGGCGTCGATCGTCTCCGAAACAAGCTCGTGGAGCGCCACCGCAGGCCCGACCGCACTTCCCGCCGTCATGGACTCCGACGCCCACAGTGGGCCGGCCGCCGCGCGCTCCGATCGTGAGAACTGCAGGAGGTTGTCCGTGAGATACGTGAGACGAAGCGCTTCCTGCGCGACAATTCGGACGGCGCGCGTTCGCTCTGCGTCGGTGCGCGCCCGATCGAGGTTGAGCGTGTCGGCTGATAGTCGGAGCCGAGCGAGCGGAGTGCGGATCTCGTGTGACACACTGGCAACAAAATCCGATCGCAGCCGCGCGAGTTCCGCCGCGCGACGCAGCTGCAGAATGGCGACGACAGTCAGCGTCGCCGCAATGGCGAACAGCGCGAGCAGATCGGGAAGCCGCGATCGCGGTAGACCACCAATGACGAGGCGACTCGCCACGCCGGGACGCAGCGTCACCGCAACACGCAGTCCGCCGAGCACCGGTGTCACGTCCATACCGGTGAAGGAGGAGGCATAGCTCGCTTGCGAATGAAAGAGCGATCGTCCCGCCGCATCCGTCACGACCACCGTCAACAACGAATCGTTCGACACGTTGCCGACGAGCGTTCTGGGCAAGAGCACCGTCTTCTCGAGCACCGTTCGAAAAATCGGCGCGAGGAATGTCGCTAACGATTCGGCTGCGCCACTCGCTCCGGCGGGCATTCCGCGCTGATCGATCTGACGCGAGTACGCCACGATCCATCGATCGCGTCCACCTCCTCGCGGAACTCCGACAAGGTCGGCGCTGTTCCATCCCGGTTGATAGACGGTTGCGGCGTGGGCGACGACCGTGTCGCGAACCCAATCGGCCAGCGCGGCGCTCGCGCACTGGCGCATCGCGGGGCGTGCGACCATGTCCTTGGCCACTGAGAAGCGCAAAATGAACGGTACGATCAGCGCGCCATCGTCCGTCGCGCACGACGGATGTGCATCAGCTGCCATGCGTTGGCCCTCGCTGACGAGCGCCGCCACCTGTGCATTGACACGATCGCGCGCGTGCGCCGAGAACTGAAGGGCGGCAAGCGTTGCGTAGTCGCGGAGGGTGCGCTCGGCCGTCAATCGGTGGCGGCGCGCCGCATCCTGCGCCTCGTAGAGCGCGACGATCGTCAGCGCGAGACTCACCACCGGGGCGATCAGGAGGGGTGCGGCGGCGAGTCGGAATGATCGAAGGCTCACGTTACAGCATCGCAGGAGGTTGAGGGCGTCGTTGACACTCTATCACCGGCGCAGCCCTTTCGCGAGGAGAAGTCGTTCGATAAAGCGATCATTCTCGGACATGGTCGGGACCTCGAGGCATGTCTGCTCGGCAGCGTGCACGGGATCCATTTGCAGGACAAATGTCCGAGAATGATCGAAAGTCGTCGGCCGGTGATGCGCGGGATGCTTGCGGCCCTCGTAGCTTCGCGATGTCGTCGACTCACGGAAGGCCTCGCGAGGCGCACCCCGCTCCGCGGGCAGGAGCCTGGCAACACCAACACCGAGCATCGATGCGCGTAACCGTCTGTGAACTTCCACATGAGCAAGCCGCCCTTGGCGACGCGTGGGCGGCGCTGTGCGAGCATACATCACGGGAATCATCCGAGCTCGTATTGCTGCCCGAGTTTGCGATGGTCGAACCAGTGTGGGAGTTGGAACACTTCGACCTCGGCCGCTGGAGCGACGCCGAGGCCCTCTCCGACAGCTGGCTCGCGAGACTGCCGGAGCTGAACGCTGCGCACGTCGTGGGCACGCGTCCGATCACCATGGAAGGCCAACTGTTCAACCAGGGCTATGTGGCTTCTGCCGCCGCCGGCGTGGTTCCGTTGCGTCGCAAATTCTTTCTGCCAGATCAACCCGGGAGTTGGGAGGCGCGCTGGTACGACAGGGGCGACGCCGACTTCCCCGTTTATCGCGCGGGCGCGTTGTCATTCGGGCTGAACATCTGCACGGAGCTGTGGGCCGTGGAGAGTTATGCCGCCTACGCGCAGTGCGACGTCCACGCCATTCTGTCGCCACGGGCGACAGCAGCGGCCACGTGGGACAAATGGCTGTCGGTGGGGGTAGTCGCGGCGGTGCGGTCAGGTGCCTTCAGTCTTTCGTCCAACCGAGTGGACTCGGCCGGCACGTGCGGTGGCGGTAGTTGGATCATCAGTCCGGATGGCGAAATTCTGGCAACCACAACGTGCGACGTGCCATTCGTTACGCTCGACATCGATCTGAATGCGCCCATCGCGGCGCGCGCGAGCTATCCCCGATACGTGTTCGGCGAGCCTTCGACTTCTCGAAAGTGATCGGTCGGCGACGGTTGCATCAGCCGGCCGTTCCGTCCAGTATCTGATCAAACTGTAGACCCGCCGATCCTTCGCCGCTTCCGGTTTCATTGCGGAAGGCCGTCCAGAGCCAGGTCGAGCCGTCGATCCAACGGGTTACACGCCGGCGCCGCGTAATGTGAACCCCGTCGCGCGGAACTTCCTCATCGTACAGCAACAGGTTTTGTGTGACGTTGAGCGCCTGGCTCCGTCCCGTGTGCACGATGTTCGTTCCGTCGGGCTGCAGCATGGCGCCGCGTTTGAGCCGTTGAACCAGCACCCCACCGCCGCCGTCCAGTTGCACCGGCAACAATGGAATCCAGTTGCTCGGGACGCTCGACGAGAGCAGGTATGGTGGCGGCGTTCCAGTATCAGCGGGCGGAAGTACCTGATTGCCCGCCACTGTTGCCGACTGGGCAAGCACCACGGGTTGCTCGATCGGCCCTTCGATACTCTTCTCAATTGCCCACGCGATATTTGCCATCTCGTCGCGCATGAAGAGCACGTCTTCGATCACCCCGCTGTCGGTCGCCCTGCCCAAGGTCGGCGGAAGGAAGAAGAGATTCGACACCGGTGCGGCCGTTTGCTCTCCGGCCCGTCGAACGCGCGCCTGCTGCCACATGGCAAAGAACGGCGCGGGAAGGACCGGATCGCCCATGGGACGAACGAGACTCTTCACACCGAAGGTATCAGTAATTATCAATGAGTTTACTCTCGTCAGCGACCCAACCGGCAGCGTGAGCGGGACGACGAACCAGTCGTTGCCGTAGCTGCTCGCATATTCAATCATCATGAGCTGCGCCAAATCGGTCGGACCGACCGGCAGCAATCCGAACGCGAGCTTCGCGTCCTCCAACTCCCAGAAACGTGGGGCCGGAGAGCCACGAAAGGTCACTGGCGATGGCACCGTCGCCTCGTTGACGGCAACGAAGGGTTGGTCACCGGTTGAATCGACGTTGAACGTCGCGTCGACGTCGAAGCTGCTCCAGTCGAGGCGGCCGCCGTCGAACTCAGTCGCGGTGAGCGTCACCGGTTCTTGCGCCGAAAGGCGACTACCGACGGAGACCGCGTATTCGAGGCGAGACGGAATCCACGCGTCGTCAGCGGGCTGGCTTGGTTCGACGAAGAGTGTGTCGTACCACGCGAGCCAGGCTGTCGCGACCCGCTGCACCGCGGCGACATCCGCAGTCTTGATGGCCAGAGCCGCGTCGAAGACAATCGGAGTGCCGCCGGTGGTTCTGAATGCGGCCGCGAGCAGCCGCGCGTCCGGTGCGCGACCGACGTTGGCCTGAACGAATCGCAACGTGTCGCCGTCGGCGATCGCTACCGCGGATTCCGACAACGGTTGCAGCACAAACGTCGACAGAAACTTCGCATGATACTTCTTTGCGGTCGTGTCGAGGTCGAGCATGTGCAGGTAGTGCAAACCCGCGTCGACAGCAGCAGGCAGCATCTGCGCCTCGCTCGCATCGTGGGCGCGCATTCGCCGCCGCTCGACCAACGCTTCGAGCGGTATTTTCGTCGGATCGTAGGGGGACGCCGCTGAGTTTCCCGTGAGCTCACCGAACTTGGCGCGCGACAGCATCGCGCTCGTCGCGCGGACGCGTGCCTGGATTGGTGTGCCGGCGTCTTCAGCCTGAAACTCGCCGACCTGCCACTGCCGGGTCATCATCCACAGCGGGTCGAAGATGCGAGCGCTGGTGCTGGTGCCGATGTCCGCATTGATCGCCTGCGGCTCGAGCCGAGTCCAACTCGTGATCGACGCCGTGCTCGGAATGTTCGAGAAGGTCGGCTTGGCGTTGGGATCGGCCGGCGTCGGCGCGACGTACTGGTGAACCGTTATGACTTTCTGAATTTCGGTGACGGCGCCAAAGGGATCGGAGGCGCGGAGGTGAATGAGACTGTCTCCGACCGGCAACGCGACAACGGCCTGCCACTTCGACCAATCGGCCACGAGCGCCGTCGCGGCGAAGACCGGTCCATTGGCGACCTGGCATGTCACCTGTTGAATCGCGTACGGCGGGGTGTGTCCGTGCACCGGCGAGATCTCGAACGCCGTCCCCGTCAGCGTCAGCGAATATGGAATTGTGGCCTCGACCTTGGGCGTCTGCACCGGGTCGAGGGTGATTGTAGGCAGCGCGTTCTCCAACGTGGTGGTCACCTGCGCGGACCCGTCGACGGTCAAGAACGTGCCGATCTGATCGTGCGCGGTCACACGGATCGTAAATGCCTGTCCGGCGTGCACGGCGTTCGGGACCATTGCCTGAAAGACGATGAACCCCGAGTTGTTCGGCACCGGCGCGGAGCCAACCACCGTCGCTCCGATGAGAAACTGTGCGGTTATCGTCGCCTTGCCGGTAAACGGCGGCGCGAGCGAGCCGCCGAGAATGAAGCTCCGTCCCACGATTTGAGTCGCGGACGGTGCGGTGATCGAGATGCCGCCGGTCTGAGTGGGCATTGATTCTGCGCTCGTGAGTGTCTTTTTACAAACCGCTATCGAGTCAACGACGCGAAGTTCGTCGACACGGCGTCGTCGTCAAGATTGAACGGCACATACAGCGCGGGCAGATACTGCGATGCCGCGCCCAACAGGCTCGCATCCACACCGCGCAATTTCGCGAGATCGAGCGTCTCCATCAGCACGCCGCGCACGGTCTCCGTCGTCCAGTCCTGTCCGGGCACGGGCGGGACGGCGATCAGTACGTTCTGTGGCGCGACCGCGTCCGGCGGATTGAACTGGAACGCCAGCGCCGTCGTCTCCTTTGCGCTCGGAAGGACCTCGACCCACTCATCGACAAACAGCCCAGACACCACCTTGGTCGCGTCGATCGCGGTCGATGACTGCACGACGATTGACATTTTACTCGTTGGGAGATCCTTACCGTCCGCTCCCTGCGGCAACCCAACCCAACGTTCGGTCGCGTCGAACGGCAACTGCGCCACGGTGAGGTTGATCCGGTCACCCGTGCCCAACACCTCCGCGCCGCGAAGACACGCGCCCAATCGCCCGAGCGGATCTCTCACGCGCGCGTATCGCGCGAACCAGGTGTTGGCCGCCAGAGCGTCCCCACCCTGTTGTTGCGTGCTGGCGTGCAACGCGCTGTTCAACTCCGCGGCGGCGGTTGCCGAGCATGTGATCTTCGGCAGCATCACGAACGTCGCTCCAAACCCCGTGCGCACCTGCTCGAGTAGCTGGCGGTACCTCGCCTGCGGGTCGGTCGCTGCTGGCTCGGCGGCCAACTTGGTCCACTGGTCGTTGCGCGGACCGCTGACCTTCGTGATCGTCGTCGCCTGTTGGAGCAACGCGCCGCGAGTCTCGGGGTCATCGCCGACGGCGACGGTTGGAACTGCGCCAGCTACGCCCAAGGCGCCGAGCGCGAGCATCGCCGTGCGGTAGCTGTCCGCCGTGGTGGCGATGCCCTTCGTCATCAGTGCGACGAGCGCCTTGTGCGCCGCGTTGAACGCATTCTCGGCGCGAACGACCCGTGCTTTCAGATCGACTACGTCTATACTCCCCGCTGGATCGTGATCCGGCGAGCTCAGGTCTTCGCCGAACGCGCCACGGGCGCCCTCCAAGAGTTTTCTAATCGCCCTGGCTTGCTCCAATGCATCGAAGAGAGTGGTCTCACCGGCGGCCAGGTTTGTCGGCCGCGCATGCTGCAGGCGGAGATTGGTCGCGTTGCCGAAACCACCCGCTCTCCGCTGCGCTTGATACAGCACCCACTGCTCCATGTAACTCGGCGTCGTGGCAACGCTCGTCGAGTCGACGTGATAGACGAAATCCAGAGAGCTCACCGCGAGCTCGCTCAGCGAGAAGGTCTGCGTCGCGGCTACTGCGCCGGCTTGATCGAGCTGTTCGACGGTGCAGCGGATCTTCCGCGGGTCGCCGAGTAGGCGGCTCGTCCACGCGGCGAGCGCGCTTTCGATGCTCGAACGAATCGAGGTACCAACTGCAGGCCATCCGGTGGCGACGGACGTCGTGCCACTGAACAGCACCATCATCCGATGCGTGATGGAGTTTCCCGTACGCGGCGTGCGCGCAACCTCGAGCTCCGGCGGCGGCGCGTCGCCCTGCGCGATCGACTGCAGCGTGCTCCCCAACCGCGTCGTATTGCCGCGCACGAGCTGATACGCCGCCTCGGCCGTCAGCGCATCACTCAATCCGTCGACGGATTCGGCCAGCGCATTCAACTCGGCGACCACCGACGGCGTCGCGGGATCCGCTGGAATGCCCGCCGGCCCGCTGATCGTCGATTGAACGACGGCAGTCTCTTCCTGCCAGCGGCGGAGCAACACCAATCCGTCAACCACGTTGTTGGCGCCGATCGATTCGAGTGACTGCGTGCCGGTTGAGAGACTCGCACTGTCGCGCGCGCGGACAACGAGCGGTGCGAGCGCGCGAAGACGGGCGATGAACCGATCGAGCTTGAGGTCGTGTAACCGACGCTCGAAGCGATAGCCGAGGAGCGCGCCGAGGGGTTGTCCTTGACGAACGCCGTCGAGCAACCGCGCCGCTTCGCGGACGCGACGCGATGAGAGATCTATCGCAAAGGGGCCATTGGCTTGCGGAACGCCGGTCGCACCCAGATGCGCGTTGCGAAGCAGCGCGGCAGTGGACGCATGCGCGAGGGACGGCGCGTGGATGAAGCCGCTGTCCTGCGGGGGCGCGACGAGCGGTCCCGATTCGCCCGCGGGAAGTGCCGCGGCCGGTACGAGTGGCGGGGTCGCCGCTGGACGCAGATTCTCAACCCATCCGTAGCCACCGACGAATTGTCCCGGCGATCCGGCCGCGGTCATCGTGGCCAAACGTTCAGTGGCGAACGACGTGATCCACGCGTCGAGGCGATGGACCGACAGATCGAGCGTGCCCTGCGCCAGAAACGCGAGCGTCTCGCTGTCGAGTGTTTGCAGATGCGCCAGGCTCGCGCGGAATTGCCCGAGCGATGCGACGGTCGGCGCGCTGAAATCGGTCAATCCTTCGATGAATTGCCTGATCGTGTTGGTACCAGTGACTGCCGGTGCCATCAGATCGAGTTGCCGCCTCCAGTGAAGCGTCTTGGCGGGCTCTTGAAAGCGATTGTTGACGGGCGGCTGGTTGACGAGGTCGACCAACTCGACATCCCGCAGCAGTGTCGCGAGGCTATTGCCGGGAAGCGTGGCCGTGATTCGCGCGGCGGCCGTCGCGACCTCGCGCAGCAATGCGTGGCGAAGGAGCGTCTGCAGCAGACTCGTCGCGCCGTCGCTCGCGTTCGGAAGCGGACGAGTGTCGATGATGCTGCTGATGAGCGGCGTCGAGAGGAGCGTGCCGATGTAATTGGGCTCGAGTTTCCGCCATGGCGACACTTCGCCCGATTGGACGAGCGGCGCGGTCACCGTCCATGTCGCGTTATCATAGAAGGCGTGGCCCAACCGAGGCAATTGTGCCGCGGCAGTGGGCAGTCCGAGCAACTGCAGCATCCGTCCGGAGATGGTCGCCTGCGTGACGGCTTGGCCGCTGAAGTCCTGCGCATTGAGCGCGAAAAGATGCTCGAGGTAGTGTCGTCCGAGCGTGACGCGCGTACGCACGCTGTTGGAGATCGCGTCCGTCTGCATGACGTCGGCGAGATCGGCGTCCGCGAGCGACGGCGCGCGCCGCCCAACGCGCGCGACCCCACCAGCGACCGGACGCCACACCTTGTCTCGCATATTTAGGAGCAAGCCCTTGAGCCACGTGCCCCGCGCGCCAGTTGCGTCGGTCGCGTCTGGCGCCCACCGATCGAGCGACGTCACCGGAAGCACGCCGTATGGTTGCGCTCCGCATCTGAGAACTGGAAATGGTCCGCCGGCACGCACGGACTTCACGAACCGAGTCCGCGCCCAATCGACGGTGTCAGGCGTGAGACCGGTTTCCGGGCCGATCATGTTGCTGAGGTAGTATCCCCAACCGACTTGCCAGAGCGCGGCGTTCATACTGCGCATGTCGAGATCGGCGTCGGCGGCGCCGAGGCCGATGGTCCCGAGCGTCGCCGCGATGCGGCCGGCGGGAACACCGAGTGCGTTGCCGACATGCAACGCGTTTCCGGCAGCGACGGAGGCGTTCGCCGCTTCGATCCCAAAGCTTCGCGCGTGCGCCGGATCCTCGGAGGAATACGCGGCGCGCCGGTCGTCAGTGTTGTTCGTCGGTGCGCCGAGCGGGAGAAACTCGAGGCCGTCGGTGTAGTGGTGCGCATCGAGCAGGTCGGCGAACTGCACTCCGCTATTTGCCAATCCAATCGACGTCGCCACCCCGAACACGACGAGGCTATCGAGACCCGCAGCGAGCACCGTGGGCGGAATCGCGATGCGAAGCGCCATGCCCGCTGCTTCGGCCGCGTCGAAGTCGATCATCCACTTCATGGCGGGATCGATGGCCAGCGCATCACCCGATGTGATCGCCGCTTCAGTGGCCGCATCCGGCGCGGCGAGCTTTGGGTCGGGGCCGACGGCGAGCGGGCGAATGACATCGCGTCCCGTCACCTGCAACGCTGCCTGACCACCCGAGTGAATCACTGCCGTCCAGCGATCGGGCATCAGTCGCGCCTGCGGGGCCGTGCGCCACGCGTCCTCGCCATTCGGGCCCACGGCCGGCAGCGTCGGAAAGGCGGGCGTCGCCGTCGCCGAGCGTTGCGCCACGTTGGTGGGCGTGAGCGTTCTCGTAATCCATGCGGCGCGATGCGCGCCGTAGCGATCGGCGATCAGGCGCCATGCGTCGGCGCGCGCCGTCTGGTTGCTCCCCGCACTCCAATCCTGCTGCCAATACTGCACGCCCCACGTGCGCTCATTGGTCGTGAGCTCGGGTTGGTGCGAGTCCAGATGAATCTTGTCGGGGTAGACGCGAACACGAAGCTCGGTCACACCAGATTGCAGGACGAAGAAGCGCGTCTCGAGCCGGACCGGCAGCAACACCAGCGGCACGTTGCTCGGGCAGAGCGTGACGGGCGGAATGTCGGGGTTCCCGGCAGGGATCGCGAAGCTGGTGTTGAACAGTGACGTATTTAGCATAGTCGAATGAGCCTCACGCTGTCACCAGCAATCGCGACGCATGGATGGCGATGCGCACGGGACGGCGGCGTGTGATGCCGGCCATATGCGCCGAATTCGTTGCCCACACCAACCCCGCTTCGATGGGAATGCCCGCCGGCGGTGGCGCGCTGACGCTCAAATGCGTGGCTCCGCCGAGCGACACGGCGACGTCGACGCCGAACCGTGGCTCGGTGGGGTGTTCCTGAATCACCAAGTAGTAGCCGGCGCCGCCGTCCTGGCCAGTGGCGGCGGCGGTGCTAACATTGAATCCAACGAAGTTCACATCGGGTTGCAGCGCGCCGCTGAACACCGGCATCTGCTCGTGCGCCGGGTCCTCGTCCGGCGTGAGCGACGTTCCGCCCTCGCGCCCAACACGCTTGAGGGCCGGCGCGAGATATACGACCGCATTCGGATACCGGCGTAGGAGGCTGCTGCGAAGCAGCATCACGAACTGATCGACGAGCGACGACGGGCCCAACGAATCACCGATCGGCCGCCCCGAGAACCAGCCCGTGATCGGACCGATGTCGGCCGGCGCGGTATTGGGATTCCCCGATCCCCAGAAGTGCGCGAAGTACGTGCCCCGCTGATCGGTCGGATAGCCGCGCCAGAGGAGCTCGCGGGCCATCTCGTGATTGAGCCCGACCAGATACGCGTCCACGAAGCGTCGGTTGGTCTTCATGCCGAGGATGGTGTCCGGCGCGACGTTCTCGAGACCGGGCAGCAGCAGGTCTTGTGAGAGATCTCGCAATGGCTCGTACATCGCCTGCGTGAACGTGGGCGCCGCCATCACGCTTTCCAATCCGACCGCCGTCACGCCTAGTGCAGTGGGAGGCAACAGGTTGTCACCGGTCGTGATCGCCGCGCGGGCCAGCGCGGCGAGCGCGATCCGCGGCTTCGTCTGCGCGAGCACGAGCTGTGAAACGCTATTGAAAACGCCCATCGGCAGCCTTGCCGCGATGACGCGCGTGGGGAAGATCGCCGTGAGGTGTGCGTCCGCCGCGCTGCGAAAGAAGCCGGGAATGTCCGTCGCGATTGGCTTGGGCACGGCCGTGCCTTCGGATGGCACCGCCAGACCTTCCGGAAACACGGTGTACACGCCGAAGTTCGAACTCGCCGTGAGCGTCGGCAGCACGGGCAACGGACAGTACGAAGGGATCGGCGGCGGTGCGGGCGGGAGTGGGAAGTTCGCCTGATTCAGTTCGACGACCCAAGTATTCGTCGCTGAGCGTGTGAAGCCTTGGGCCGCGATGCGGCGTGTGAGTGGTCCGCGCTGGCGCGCGATCCGCCGCATCGCCGTCTGCGTTGCCGCGGTGGGAAGCAGCGTTGCCCCCTGATCCGCGAGCAGCGTCTTGCCCGTCGACTGCCAGAGACGACCGAACGCGGGCGCGGCGACGCGCGCCATCATCTCGTCGGTGAGCGTCGCGAAGTGCTTCGCCTGGATTCGTTCGCCGACCGCAAGACTGATCTGCAGTTGGCGCACGCGTTGATTCACGGTCGCGAGATCGCCGGCCTGGTCCCACGCCGACGCCATGAGTGCTTCCTGATGCCTCTGAATTACGCGCGTTCCGAAAGCAGCCGCGGCGCGCCATCGCGCGTCCAGATTCAGCTGATCGAACCAGGTCGCCGCACCCGGAGACGTGGTCCCGCGCGCAGCGTGCCACCGTCCATACAACGGCGGCGCGAGCAGCGGATCAGCGCTCGGATTGGCCGCGACAGACGTGGCCGGCGCGTTCACAATTGGTGCAAGAGCGTTCTGAAATGAGATCGGCGCGGGATCAGCCGGCGGCAGCGCGCCGGCGACAATGGGCAACAATGCGCCCTCGAGATCGGCGGTGACCGTCGTTCCCGCAGGAAAGCCAGCCGGAAAGCCGGGATGCGTGATGTCAATCGTTCGTTTGCCCAAGCCCTCGGGCACGACGGACGTGAGCTTTCTGGCAAGCGACTCGAAATCGCCTTCGTCACCCGCGCGAAATTCCCAGTGATAGTACACGGGCACCAGCACGTCCCCGGCAGCCGGCGGCGTGGTCCACGCCGGCACGAGCGCGCTGGTCGCCGTGATCGCGCTGTCGGGAATCGGCAAGCCCAATCCCGCCTTACGACCGAGCTCGAAGGTGGGAACGACGCACGCGATGTAGTCGGTGTCCGCGATCAGCACGCGCGGACAGATCAGCCGAGAGATGGACAGCGATGACGCGCCATTCAACGCAGCGTCGACCTGACCGGCACTGCTGTCGACCGCCGCCGCCTGGGCATGCGCCCATGCCCAGCTCTGACTCAGATCGGGCAGCTCGAGCGCCGGCTGCGCGGGCGTACCGACGCGAAGTGTCGGCAGCGGTCCGTCGCTCGCGCTGCTGTACGTCACTCCGGCCTGTTTGCGCACCACGATCAAACAGAGCCACGGACGCAGCTTGCCGTTTGTCGTCGGGCTCGCGGGTGTGAAGAGCCAGGGAAAATCCGGGCGGTCGAACTCGACGGACGGAAAGCAGTTCGGCTCGAAGTCGGTGCTGCCGGGACGTGGATCGGTGCGGACTATCTGATTCGTGTCGATGCCCAATACGTCCGCGGGACCGCGCAGCCGAATGGTCACAGACGGCACCGGTCCGCCGTTCACGGCGACGTTCGCCGTCAACTGGGCCGCACCACGGAGATTGGCCGTCAGGGGATCCGGCGTGTTCACCGACGCAGCGGCACCCTGGCGTGTCCACGGAAGAAAGCTCAGCGTTGCATTAGACATATTTTATAGCACCGGGTCAACCATCTTCAATCGTCGACTTCGTGCGCGGGCAACAACTGCCACACGGCGCCGGCGCGATTGAGCGTCGACAGCGCGTCTCGATAATCCGTCCACGTCTTCACAGCGGGATCGACGGGCGCCTCCGCACCACCGACGAGCGGCACAATCGCCCATCGCGGCGCCGCAGTCATCGCAGCGGGAACGGCCTGCGTGTTGCTAAAGCGACTGCGGCCGACGCGCCGCACAGCGACACGCGCCGCCGCTCCGGTGCTCGTCTGCACACCGAGCGACTCGGCGGGCATGGAGTACGTCGTCCGGACCTCGAGCGGCGGATCCGATGGCGGGACTACAGGCGGCTTTTCGATCGGCGGCTTGTCGATCGGCGGCTTGTCGATCGGCGGCTTGTCGATCGGCGGCTTGTCGATCGGCGGCTTGTCGATGGGTGGCTTCTGGATCGGCGGCTTCTCGATGGGTTCTCTTTCGATGGGCGCCTTGCCGATGACGCCAGAGGCTTTGATCGCGGCCTTGGCTTCGGCAACGCTGCCTCCGATCGAGGCAGCACTTCCGCGACTCGCGGCGATCGTGCCTATCTTTCCAATCGTTCCTATTTCACCCAACACCGGTCCCCTGCCACCACCAGTGCCGCCGCCGGTACCGCCGCCACCACCAGTCGTCGCCGGCTTGGGCAATGGGTTCAGCACGATCGCGTCGTACTCGAGCGGCGCGGGAACGATGAGCGAATTGTCAAAGACGGTCGACGAGCTTCCGAACAGCAGCCCGGAATCCATGAGTTGGAACGACGGCGCGATGAGCTTGTCGTCGTCGCTCATCTCGAAGAAGTGCGCCGGCGCGAACGATGCCTGCACCGGACTCGTCGTCGCCTGGCCGTTCACGGTGGCCGACACGTGGAACGTTCGATCGCCCGCGACCGGAGCACCGTTGATCGTGTCGATGCTGCGCGCCGTGTTGAGCGGCAGCACCGTTTGCGTCGCCTTCAATTGTCCGAGCGGATCGAGCAGCGCGGCGGTACCGGCGGGAACCGTGCGAAGCGCCACGCCGTGCGCCACGCCGGGCACGCGTTGCACCGTCCAATTCGCGGGATCGGAAAACGCCGCGATCAACAGACTCGTTCCCGACACCGACGGCAGTTGATCCGCCGATCCCGAATCGAACGTGTGATCGAACGGCACGGAGAAGTCGCACCAACAGATCGAGAACGTTGCCTTGCCGCTGATTCGCGTCGGTTTGGATCCGGCGAGCGATCCATGGATGTCGAGCTTGAAAAGGTTGTGGGATCCGTACTTCAACTGCACCGATGCCACGAAGTCGGCGATGTACTTGAGCGGCGGATGTGTGATCAGGACGTCGAAGCCGATCTCACCGGAGATGCTGAAACTGCCTGCCTTTGCCGAGAGCTGCGCGCGCGCGCCGAACTGTACGCTGTTGGACGTGACGGCGAAGTACGCCTCGAGATGCAACTTCGGGTTGTCGCCCGACGACAGCGAGATCGCCACGCGATCGAGCGCCGGCATACCGGCAGGAGGCGTGAAGTGTGGATTGAACCCACCCACCGACAGAAGAAATGCCGAGCCGGGCCCATTTCCCCATCCGGCGCGCAGCGCCGCCGACCCCGAGATCGTGAATTTGTGCAACAACCGCGAATCGACGAGCGTCGCGTCGAGCGCAACGGTGCCCTCGTCGAAGTCGAGCACGCCCATCGAATCGAGCACAATCCGAACGAGATCGTTGTCGGCCGACGGTAAGAGAACACTCACGCGTCCGAGCGCGAGCAGGCGCGTGCGCGCGCCGAACTCCAGGATCAGCGCGAGGTCGAAATTTGCGAGGGCGGGCGTGAACCAACTGATCCGCGCCAACAGTCCCAGCAGGTAGCTGCCCTGTTTCGCAGGGAACGAGCTCGTGAGCGCCTGGATCAGCGCCGGCGCATTGGTGACGGCATCCTTCGGAAAGAGCAGGGTCTTGAGCGTGTCGTTCTTCAGCCCGGCCCGAATCACATCCTGATCGAAGGTGCGATTGATGCCGACCATTCCACCGATCGCCGTCAACGCAAAGCCAAACCCCAACTGAATCGGCGTGAACCCCTCGGCCGTAATGAAGATCAAGAGCGAGTAGCCGCGACTGCCGTCGGGCATACGCGTCGAGATCAGACCGTACGCCGTGAGCGTCAGCTCATCGTGCAGCGAGATCTGCATCACCCCAGCGTACAGTCCCTTTGCGGCGTCGTGGAGCAGGAAGCCGCCGCCGGTCAGCACACCGTGCACGTCGATCGCCAAGCCGACTCCACTGGGCGGTTTCAGCGCCAGTGAGAGATCTCCGATACCGACATTGCCGGCATTTCCGAACGCGAGCGTCGCGGTCACACCGAGGCGGTCGACCACCGCGTGTACCGGCCCGATGGCCGCGGCCAACGTCCCCGATATTTCCGTGGCCAGGGTGCCGCTCTGCACGCCGAGCCCGAGGTGCACGCTCTGCAGCGTGATGCCTGCGAACGACGCTCCGACGGGGATGGTGAGATCGAGGCTTACCGCACCGCGCATGCCGAGCCCTTTGTCGCTCGACAGCTCGAGGCCGGCGTCGAACACCGCGCGCATTCCGTTCGCTGGGAGAATCTTTGCCAGAAAGCCGTCGCCGTCGGACGGCGCGATCACGAAGGCCGACTCCGCCGCGCCGAACGACACGGCGAGTGCGCGCCGTGCGGTGTCGAAGTACAACGCCGCTTCGATGTCGAGCGCTCCGAGCTCGAGTCGTGTGCCGGTGGGATCGCCGGCCATATACGGTCCGGGGGACGCGGAATCGGGCGTGCGCTTTAACTGAACCTTGGCGACGCCTCCGCTGACCGCTTGCGACCCCGTCGCGATGTCCACCCCGGATTTTGTGACGGCGACGGACGGAAGGCTGCCCTTGGCCGACGCAGTCAACGTCCAGCGGCCGGAGGTTTCCGTCAATTGAAAAGTTCCGACCGGCGTCAACAGAAATCCCGCGAGTCCACCTGGGTGCTGCGCGGTCGACGCACGCACCTCGAACGCGATTTCGCCGGTGTCGTTCCCCGCAAGCCGAATGACGAATGTTGGAAACGTGCCGGCAAAATATTCCGACGGAACTGCAGGCGCCGGCGGTGGCAGTGTTTCGCTTCCGTCACCGGCCGGCTCGTGCTCGGGAGCATCGTCGTCCGAATCCGGCGGGACGACCGTCGGGTCGTCGGGCGTGTCAGTCGCGGGCACGACGAGCCTGTGCTCGATGCGCCACGATAGCCCCAGCTCGTCCGCCAACCATGAGAGTACTCTGAATAGTGTCTCTTCGGCGAGGACGACATCCGGGGCGGCCGTCAGACCGTTGGGCAGATAGCGCTCCGCGAGCACCTTGCCCGGCCCCTTGAACAGATCGCCGATCGTGTCGAAGTGAAAATGATCGAGCGCGCGCTCGTAGCGGGACGTGACGCCGTTCACGACGACCGCGGGATCGAGCGTCAGTGTTTCGCGCGCGTCGATGACCCTGAGTGCGGACGCGATGCGGAAGACCTGTGGATGACGACGACGGAGCCAACTCGCGACCGTGAGCGTGATCATCTCGTCGGCGATACCACCGACCACCGCGGTGTTCGCGTGTGACGCCGCGAATTGTTTGAGATCGCTAAAGATGCCCGTCAGTCCGCTTGCCGCCTGGAGGAGGCTCGCGAGCCCCTCCCAGCCTTTCAACGAGGTCGCGTCGAAGCCCTCGATCGCCTGCCCCACCGCCTCCACGCGCGCAACGATGGACGCGAGCGCTGGATCGGCGGTGATCGCCGACGGGTAGCCGAGCGACGACAGCCAGTTTTGCAACACCTGCGAGTCGGTGGCCGACGCTCGAAGCGGCGCGACGATCTCCGTCAACGCGCGCTGCACCGAGAGTGAAAGGTCGTTGTCCATGTCCTGCTCCTTGGCCTCCGTGACGGATCGGCGTTTTACAGGACGGCCCGCGAGTTCGGTCGCAGTGGCAACGGCACGGGCGCGCTCGCGGCATCGACAGCTCCGTACTTCGGCCACTCCGATGCCCAGGTGATTCCGTTGATCCAGTGCAGGAAGTCGGTCATTGAGTATTTCCAGACCATTCCGTTCTTCGGCAAATCAGTTGCGCTCACCTCGAACCGTGTCGGACCGGAGGCGAAGCTCCACCAACTCTCATTCGCGAGAGACACCGCGCGCTGCGCGGCGCCGGGGATGTCGAGCTTGTTGACGGAAAAGATCTCGACTTGCACGCCGAGCGCGCCGCCGGGCAGCGTGTCCGCGGTGCCGAGGTAGTCGCCGAGCAGAATGGTGACCGGCGTGATGTCGTTCTCACTCGCCAGCGGAAAGAACGCCGCTTTTCCAGCGGCGAGATCATTCGCGATCGGCCGATACGCCGTCGCGTCGCGCTCGATCGACGTGCCGGTCGTTGGGCGACGGACTGTGGCCGACGGAAGCATGGGTGCCGCCGGCTGATGCGACCAGCCGCGCGTAAATGGTGCCGTCGCATGGTCCTTGTTGAATGCCACCGCGAGCTCCGTCTCCTTGAGACGAATGACGAACCGGTTCAACCAATCGGGATTCGCGTCCGAAAGTTGACTAATGGTGAACCCGGGCGCTGCCACGTAGCTGATGAGCGACCACACGTACGTGGGCGCCTGATCGTAGTTGATGCGAGCCGCAGTGAACGGAGTGGGTACATGGAAGACTTCGTGGCGCGTGAACAGAAAGCCAGCGATCGTCGGATCACTCGTGATCGGCAATCGGGCAGCGATGGCGACGCCGTTTGCCAGCGCAAACATCGGGACGCGGGCGTTGAGCGTGAATCGGTCGTCCAGCGTTGGGTTCAACAGGCTCTTTCGCGCATTGTAGTCGATGTCAGCGCCTACGGCATCGAAGTAGTACTCGACGAGCGGCGTATCGCCGCGCGCTTGGCGATATGGGCGAAGCGACGTCGACAGATTCTTGGGATCGGAGGTGCTCATCGGGTCGAAGTCGAACGGGTACCACCACCAGTCCCACACCTCCCGCGCGAAGCGATGCCAGTCGAACAACGGACCCGGGCACGGATGATGGCCGTTGATCATGTGCGAGATGAAGCCGCGAAAGCACGGCGTGCTGCGTCCGTGCTGGAGCGTGAGACCGAAGAACCGTTGGTACCATTCGGGGCCCGGGTTCTTGTATGCGGCGGCGAATGGCGCGCCCCCGGCCCGCGCGACCACCATGTTGACGCCGAGCTTTGTTCCGATTTGCGCCGACAGCGGATCAGCGAGCAACAGTTTGCGAAACACGTCCGCGTCGGCGGCATCGTGGTGCACGCTCGCATACGGCAACAGCGGGAAGTTTCGCGGAATCCCGTTCTTCTCGGCGAGAAAGCGACACAAGAGCGCGAGCGACCGATAGTTCCGCTCGGTGAAGAGCGTGTTCTGCCAGCTCGGATACCGTGTCGCCGTGCGGTCGATGTCGCCGGGACCAGTGTACGCCGGAAACATCGCGAACCAGATGAGATTCAGATCCTCGACATTCCCTGGATGCAGAAGTCCGAAGAGCTGCATTCCCGTGAGATCCGCCGCCGTTGCTCCGGCGGTCGAGTCGAGCCGCCGAAACTGGGCTGCCGTGGGCACGATGGCGTCTTCGTCGCCACCGTCGGCCATCTCGATCCCTCATGAGAGAGCGCTCATGTAGTTGGAATGCGCCGTGAGCTGTGCGTCGCCCACGAGGTTCTCCGGTCCAATGAGCGGGTAGATCGTTCCGTTCGGCTCGACGAAATACTGTGGGCCGATCCCACGTTTGCTGTACCAATGCCTCGGAGGCGGGTCTTTGACTTGTTTGTATTCAGCCGTGCAGTCATAGACGACACGGAAGTTGTCGGCAGACGCATAGCTCGGCCAACCGCTGGTCCCGTGAATCGTGACACTCTGGATGTCGTGCATCCGCGATCCAAACAACCCAGGAAGCCAGTGCCGTCTCGTGTTCCTAGCCGGCTGCGTCGTCAGGTCGAGAATCTCCGCGTCGGTTGGCTTGGCGGGCGTGTCAGGTACCTTCGCGACGGCGGAGAGCGCGTTGATCGAACGCGCAACGCTCGCATCGAGGAAGCGCTCAAGGCGCCGCTGAAGCTGGCTAGGCATGTATCGACGACCGGTATCGACTACATGATTGTAGATCGCGCGTCTCGTTCGTCGTCGAGCGAGATCGCCTGAGGCCGCTATTTGTGTGGTGCCGGGCGCAGGCGCCCATTTATCAAATCGAAATCTGCGGGCCAATCACGACAAGTCCGCGAAAAATCCTTTGTCTGCCGGCAGCGTGCCCCGACTACTCGTCGAGCAATCGAAGCAGAGTCGCGGACAGCGCTTCGAGCTCGCCGCGCTCGAGCCGAAGCAGCTGTCCGGGCGGGGTGTGAAACTCCGCGAGAACCGCCTTCTTCGTCGCCGCGCCTTCGGTGGTCAACACCACGAGTCGCACGCGCCCATCATCCGGATCAGCGCGACGCTCAGCAAGTCCGAGCCGTTCGAGCCGGTTCACGATCCACGTCGCGTTGGACGCATCGCAGCCCCATTCCTCGGCCAGCGAATGCATGGTTCTGCCCTGCTCCGTGTCGAGGGTGTTGAGCCCGCGGCTGTCGTTCGGCGTGAGGCCTCGCGATGCGAGCGCCGCCGTGCGTTGCGGATGCGTCCGCACGAAGAACGCGAACATCAGGCCCCACGCGCGCTCAGCCATCTGAAGTTTTGTCGTGCGCGTTGTGATCATGGGACGAACTCACGCGAT
>Ga0193753_10000814_pt1 | contig 29047 bp, 18 predicted proteins | sample H1c2metaG_FD_144925 | JGI IMG/M metagenome (GOLD analysis project Ga0193753, IMG submission 144925) | Soil microbial communities from a riparian zone of the East river system, Colorado, United States - H1c2 | ecosystem: Environmental > Terrestrial > Soil > Riparian zone | place: USA: East...
CCGTTGTTCGTGCCGGAACCGCCGGCGACGTTGGCTATGCCGCCACCGGCGTCCCACCGCTCGTAGTCGACACTCTCTCCGAGCTCTTCATGATTCCCCCCCCGGAGACATTAGATGCCGCCTCCGATTTCCTTGCCGGCCGATTCGCCAAAGGCGCCTCAAAATTTCTATCATTGTTGCGCAGCCGGACATTAGACCGCCTCGAAATTCGTTACGCTGTCATCGGAACGTCGCTCCTCGAAGGCGCTGCCCGCACGCTATTGGGCGCGGACGCCTTTGATCTCGACCAGCGCCAACCCTACATCGACAAGCTCACCAAACAGGGCACCGCCATATTTTGTACCAGTGCTTATGTCAATCGCCGCTGGCTGCTGGTCCTGGGACGCGAGGCGCTCCTCGCATCCGCTCCTTCGTTCCGCTTTCTGCAAGCCGCGCTCAGTTCCAGCGCCTTTCCCGCCGCTTTCGCCGCGCGCAGCGAAGCCGACGTCTTTCCAGGAAGCGGCAGTGTCACCAATCTGTTCTGTGATGGCGGCACTTTCGATAACCTGCCTTTCATCCCCGCCATCAGTCTCCTGAAAGATACGCAGAAAGCCGCCGCGCCGGCATCGCCGGGCGATTACGTAGAAGACGCGCGCGTCTCGCTGCGAAGACGACTCAATGCGCCCGACCTCATCATTTCCGGTGGCTTTGACCCCGTCCCCGGCAACGATAGAAGATCGCGATTCGCTTCCGGCGCGGACGTATCGGCGCGCGCCGCTGCGTTAGCGGCTTCCGTCAAAACCGACTCGTTCGTGTCCATGAGCAAAGTGGTCGCCAAGCGTTTGGAACAGTTGGCGGATGCATCGTCCGCTTCCGATCGCGTGTTGGATCGCTCCGTAACCGATCTGATGAACAAATCGGTAGTCGCCGGCGTCGTGAGCATCATGCCTACCAGCGCCGAGCATGTCAATCCGACTTTCGCTTTCTCACGCACTCTGGGATTGGAACAGCAGCGCGTCGCGGTCTCGATTGCCGATGGCTGCTTCCGAACTCTGCGTGAGCTCGCCGGGCAGTGGCTCACCAACGACCTCGCTGGCCGAAGCTTGCGGGCCCTCGAAGCCAAGGGCGTGTTGACCACCCGCGTCGAAGTCCGCGACGCTGACCACACGAACCCGGAGTGCCCGTATTTTAAGGTTGTCTGTCCCTTCCAAGCCGCGCGGACCGCCGGCTGCGCCACGGTCTATAAATCGTGCTCCTCCGATCCATCCCACCACGCCCTCATCAAGATCCGAGCGTAAAGGGCGCGGATGCGCGCCGCGAGATAGGGCAGGAACCCCCTAGTTTTTTTGCGCGGCGCGCCTGAAACCGCGCCCGTTTTGCGCAAGTTTCTCAATAGTTACAGCATCAGAATGACTTCGAGCGTACTGGTCTTCGATCGATTCCAGCGGCTGGTCGCCACCAGCGCCAACTTGGCGCCCTGCTGGACGTCTTTTAGCGCCGGATTCCCCGCCTCCGGAATCGTAAGGACATCTTTATCGAGTGTCACCGCCTTCGAAAATGCGCTCCCGTCCTGCGTCAGGCTCCAATCTACGTCCATTTCCTGAAACGCCGCCGCGCCCTTCAGCGTCACTTTCGATCCGGGCTTTACCGAGATCGTTCCCTGCGTCTGATTCACCAGCGCGCTCGAAGGCTCGACCGATGCCGACACGATCACCGCGCCCTCCGCGCTCTGCCGCGCGTTGTACTGCTGCGCCACGAGCAGCAGAAACATCCCGCAAAAGAGCAGCAGCCGGTTGAGAACCGCCGGGTTCAACAACAACGGCGGCGTCCCCGAAGAAACCACCTTCCATAGATCGTTGATTTTCGTCAACGCAAAGCCGGAAAGAAATCCTACGATCGCCGTCTTATAATCCCCGAACACGCGCTCTTCCTGTGCGGTCGCCGGACTCGCCAATATCCCGACAATCCACCCCAGCGTTCCCCCGCACAGCGCAAACAGGAAATAGTTAAGAAAGATCGCCCAAGTGCCCGACGTCTTGATCAGGATGGCAACCACCGCCACGCCCAGCACAACCGTCCACAACGATGGCCACAGTGCGCTTCCGATCAGGTGTAGCTTCGGGCCCGCGCCCAACCCGACGGCAATCGCGGCAATCACAACCGCGATGACGATAACAATCCACAGAATCCGCGACATGGTTTAGGTTGGGAATTGTATCACTCGTCCCCACTCTGAAATACTGCAATGGTGCTCGAGAATAAACTCTACGACGTAGTAGTCATCGGCTCAGGCGCCGGCGGCGGCGCTCTCTCGGCCCGCCTCGCCCACCTCGGCGCCGATGTCCTAGTGCTCGAAGGCGGCCCCAAAATCGATACCCGTACCGACTTCAACACCCACGCGCTGCCCTACCAATTTCCATCCCGCCACATCCCCATTATGAAGCCCGGCAAACCCGGCTTCGATGGCGAGCGCAGCCGCGGCCTGGGCGGCAAAACCCAGTTGTGGAACGCCGTCGCTCTCCGCCTCAGCCAGCGCGATTTTAAAGGACGCCACCACGATGGCGCCGGTCAGGACTGGCCCGTCGATTACGCCGAAATGGCGCCCTTCTACGACCGCATCGAGCGCGAAGTCGGCGTCTGCGGCAACTACGATCATCTCGAGGACCTACCCGACGGGATTTTCCTTCCGCCTGTGCCGATGAAGTGTACCGACGTTGCTATTCGCGACGGCGCGCGCACCCTCGGCGTGCCTGTCATTCACGTGCGCAAAGCCACCCTCAGCCGCCCCACCGCCACGCGCCCCGCTTGCCATTTCTGTGGCAATTGCATGTCCGGCTGCGATGTCGTCGCCAAATATAATTCGCTCGACGTGCACATGCTCCCCGCTCTCAAAACTGGCAAGCTCACTTTGCAATCGAACAGCATCGTTCATGAGCTCGCGGTCTCAGCCGAAGCGCGCGTCAACGAAGTCCGCTACTTCGATCGCGAAACCCGCGCCCAAAACGTCGCCAAAGGCAAAATAGTGGTGGTCGCCTGCGCCTGCGCACAGAGCGTCGCGCTTTTGCAGATGTCCAAATCCAGCCGCTTCCCCGCCGGTCTCGCCAACTCCAGCGGCGAGCTCGGAAAAAACTTCATCCCTCACATCACCGCCGGCTTCGAGGCGTTTCTCACACCCTTCATCGGGAAACCGTCCATCAATGAAGAAGGTTTCCTCGATCACGCCTACGTCCCATCCTTCATGCACTCGAAGAAGCGCGGCTATCCGCGCAGCTTCGGCATTCAGTTCAACTATCAAAACCAGCGCTCGGTCGGCTGGGCCAAAAACGTCAAAGGCATGGGCAAGTCTTATAAGGATGCGATCAAGGCCCGCTACCCGGCCTACCTGACTTTCACCGGCTACCAGGAAATGCTCCCAAATCCGGATAGCTACATCGATCTCGATCCCGCCGCCACTGACGAATACGGTCTGCCGCGCGCCCGCCGCCATTGGAAGCTTTCTGATGACGACATGCGCCTCTATAACGATATGAAAAAATGGTGCCGCGCCATTCTCGAAGCGAGCAAAGCCGAAATCATTAACCCCGATCCCGCACCCACTACCAACCACGAAATCGGCGGATGCCGCATGGGCACGGACCCGAAAACATCCGTGGTCAACGAATACTGCCGCGCCCACGACGTTCCGAATCTTTACGTTGTCGACGCGAGCGTCTTCCCGAGCTCGTCCGAAAAGAACCCCACGCTCACCATCATGGCGCTCGCCACCCGCACCGCCGATCGCATCGCCAGCCAACTGCAAAAAGGAGAAGCGTAAATGTCCACTTATTCGAGCGATCGCCGCTCACTGCTCAAGATCTTCGGCTCCATCGGTGCCACCTGCGCCTATCCCTTCGCGAGCGACGAGCTCTACGCCCAAACCACCGCCGCAACGCCTGAGATGGCTTCCCACTTTTTCAACAAGACCGATTTCGCGGTTATCTCCCGCCTGGCCGATCTAATCGTGCCCGGAGCCATTCGCGCCGGAGTCCCCGAATACATAGACATGGTCATCGCCCGCAACGCCGAGCAGCAAGCGGTCGCCGCCGACGGCCTGCATTGGTTAGCCGCGAAAAACTTTACGCAGCTCGACGAAGCCGCGCAATACGCCATCCTGGAGCCGCTCTGCGAAACGGCCGATTCGGGCGACCTCCGCGCCCGCAACGTGCAATTCTTCGCGCTCATCAAAAGCCTCACCGCCGACGGCTACTACACCTCGCGCACCGGCTTGCTCGACGAGCTGCACTACCACGGCAATACCCCCCACGCCGGTTACCCCGCCTGCCCCGAGCACTAGGACCAAGCGCCGAAAAAAGCTATGCACACGTGTGCATAATCGTATATACTAGGTTCAAATCGTCTCGAGGTCTTTCATGCTATTGAAACTGCCACCACGTATACTGGCAAATTCCATGTGTATTTCCCGTTCGTTCCTCGCCCTGTTCACACTGCTGGGCGCTACCTGTCTCTACGGCCAATTTGATTCGGGCGCTGTCCTCGGAACCGTCCATGATCCCAGTGGCGCGAGCGTCGCCAACGCCAACGTCACGCTCGAAAACACCAAGACCGGCGTGGCAGTCCCTGCCAAGACCGATGGCAATGGAAGCTACGAATTTGCCAATGTCCGTCTCGGCTCCTATCACGTGCGCGTCGAATCTCCGGGCTTCCAAACCACCACCACGGAAAATTTCGATCTCGTTGTGAATGCCCGCCAGCGCGTCGATCTCACGCTGCAAGTCGGCCAGACTTCTGAACAGGTCACCGTTACCGACACCGTCGCGCTCCTGCAAACCGATACCAGCAGTCGCGGCCAGGTCATCAACCCCAGGCAGATTGTCGACCTGCCTCTGAACGGCCGCTCATACGCCGATCTCACTCTGCTCGTGCCGGGCGTCGCCAAATCGCCACTCGAAAATCAATCCGATAGCAGCCGCGATGCCTCTTTCAACGTCAATGGCCAACGCAGCGAGCTCAATAATTTTCTGTTGGATGGCATCGATAACAACGCCTACGGCACCAGCAATCAAGGTTTTTCGAATCAGGTCATCCAGCCCAATCCCGACGCCCTTACCGAATTCAAAGTCGAAACCACCAACTACAGCGCCGAATACGGCCGCGCGACCGGTGCCGTCATCAACGCAACCATTAAGAGCGGTACCAATCAGTTACACGGCGAATTGTGGGAGTTTCTTCGCAACACCGATTTGAACGCCACCGGCTTCTTCAAGCCGGTCAACGGCACGAAGCCCGCCTTCAATCAAAACCAGTTTGGAGCGGCGCTCGGCGGCCCCATCGTCAAGAATAAGATTTTCGTGTTCGGCGATTACGAAGGCTTCCGCCGCGTCTTCCATCCCGTCCAGTTCGCCACTCTTCCCACTCTCTCCGCGAAGCAGGGAGCGTTCGGCATACCTATCAAGAATCCGTACACCGGAGTAACTTACTCGAACGGCACAATTCCCGCATCCGCCATCACTCCGTTTGCCGCCGCAGTCTTCTCCCAATTGCCCGACCCGAATCTGCCCGGCACTTCCAACAACTATCAATCCGCCCCGGCCGACACGATCTACAGCGACAAGGGCGACATCCGCTACGACCAGTACCTTGGTGACAAACTCAGCCTCTTCGTCCGCTACAGTCAGGACGATACCCGCATCTTCAGTCCGCCCGCCATTCCAGGGGCTTCTGGCGGCAACGCGAACGGGCCCGTCTATATCCGTAATAAGCAGCTAGTTCCAGGTGTTACGTGGACCATCAGCCCGACCTCGATTCTCGAAGTCCGCGCCGGCCTCGACTACACCGAAGGCGGAAAAAATCCCATCGGTCTCGGTCTCCCCGCGAGCCAATACAACATTCCCAATTTACCGACCAATCCGGCTTTCGCCGGCGGTCTGTACTCGCTGAATTTCAGCGGCGGCCTGTCCCAGCTCGGCCGCCAGTCGAGCAATCCGCAATATCAATATCCGATCGTCGTCGATCCCAAGGTGAACTACACGCGCATCCTCGGGCGTCATAGCCTTAAATTCGGCTTCGAATACCAGTTAATCGACACCCAGGTGCAGGATTTTCATCCCAAGTACGGCGTCGATAATTACAGCGGATTCTTCAGCAGCCCCACCGGCCCCAACAGCCTGAGCGGTGCTCAGCAGCAGGCCTACAGCGTCGCCGATTTCTTGCTCGGAGCCCGCAGCCACTATGAGATCAACAATTACGCGGTCGCCCACCTACGCCAGCGCATGTACTTCGGCTATCTGCAGGACGATTTTCACGCCAGCGATAAATTGACGTTCAATCTTGGCGTCCGCTACGAATTCGCGACTCCGCAATGGGAGCGCGATAACAAGCTGTCGAATTTCGACCCGTCGACCGGAACGATGATCTCCGCAAAGAGCGGCAGTATCTACGACCGCGCGTTGGTCCATCCCGTCACCAATAACTGGGCGCCGCGCGTTGGCCTCGCCTACCGGGTCGCCCCCAAAATGGTGATTCGCAGCGCCTATGGCATCAGCTACGTCCAGTTCAATCGTCTCGGCGGCGAAAATCTTCTCGCCTACAACGGCCCGAACGTAGTCGACGCCATCATCGACCAGGTCCCTGGTCAAGGCACCGGCACCTGTACTTCGGTGAACGATGCTCCCGGCGCTTGCTTCCGGCCCACCGCCCTCGGTTTCCCGAATAATTTCGCCACGCCCGCCGCATTCAACACGGCGAATACGCAAGTTCGCTATATCCCCGCCAACAATCGCACCGGTTATGTGCAGACCTGGCACTTCACCATCGAGCGCGAGCTAGCGCATAATTTTCTGTTGGATGTCGCCTACCTCGGCAATCACTCGGTCGGTCTCATGATCCTGGCCGATGCTAATCAGGCCGCGCCGAGCACTGCAGCCGCTCCCAACCTCTCCGTGAACGCACGTCGTCCCATTCCGAATTTCACCACCATCGAAGAAGCCTTCGCGGGCGGCTTCAGCAGTTACAACGCCCTCCAGGCCAAAGTCGAAAAGCGTTACTCCGGCGGTCTCTACTTCATCAACTCGTTCACCTGGTCCAAAGCCATCGATAACGCACCCGGCCACCTCGAAAACTACAACGGCGACAATTCGCGCATCAATATCCGCGCGCCGCTCACCGAGCGCGGCCTTTCCGGCTACAATCAGCCCTTCAACAACACGACTTCCGTCGTCTGGGACATTCCCGTAGGTAGCGGCCGTCATTTCAATCTGCAAAATCGCTTTGCCGATTTAGTAATCGGCGGCTGGGGGATCAATGCCATCAACACCGCGACATCCGGCTTGCCCGTCAATATCACCTATAGCGCCAGCACGCCGGCGCAAGTGAGTCCGCTGCTCACGCCGCGCCCGAATCTCACAGGCTCTCCCATCTACACCTCCGGCGGCAACCCCATACAGTATCTGAACGCCGCCGCCTTCGCGGTCCCTAACTTCACGCAGCCCTTCGGCGCAGCCGGCCGCAACATCGTGCACGGACCCTATCTGCAGCAGCTCGATCTCGGCCTGCACAAGAACTTCCGCCTGTGGTCGGATTCAAGCCGCATCGAATTCCGCGCCGAAGCCTTCAATCTTCTGAACACAACTCTATTCAACGTCAACTCGGGCTTTGGCACCAACTCCAATTCCGGCGGCTTCGGCACCTTTACCCAAACGCTGCCGCCCCGCCAGATCCAAATGGCGCTCAAACTCGTGTTCTAAGGTCGTTCATCCGGCCAGCGCATACACCACGAAAAACGCGACGACCGTGGCGGCCGAAAGGCCGGAGATAAATAGAACGTCCGCCACCTTAGCAAACTTGGCCCGTCGCTTCGCATTGCTAGAGCGCAGCGCCGAGTAAGAAAAAATGGTAGCCAGCAGAAAAGCCGCCAGGCAGAGCACCAGGAAATCGTCCGCCAAAGTTGTTATGCGCTGCAGCGCTGTGTAGATCTTGATCAGCCCTACCGTTGTCAAGCACAGAGCCAGCATCGTCGGAGCGTTCCCGAAAATGTGCTCCGTGATTTCGAGCCGCACGTCCCGCTTATCCATATCTCGATCCATAAGCGGATCATTGTACTGGACCCCGAGCGGCGGCCCCGCCGGCGAACCCTTCCTCAGTCAGTAGAACGCCTTCCGAAAGCGGCAGCAGAACGCCAATCCAAAGCCTTTCCGAAACGCATCCTGTTAAGAATACGAGACAGAGCCGCGCCCCGATTGGCAAATCTCGTTTGTTATGCGACACTCGAAGGTACGAGCACTCCCGTAAAAGTTCCGCCCCGCCACCCAAGCGCCCACCTGTTTCGCTTCCCCTTGTCAGCTCATTGAAGAAGCAAAAACCGCATCTGAAGGAATGCGTACCTTGACCGTACATCTCATCAACCCAAGCGATATCGCGTTCGGAATCGCCGTGATCACTCCCCGCTGGCTCTATGTACTGGCTTCGGCCACCCCCGCCGTCTACGGCACTCCAAAAATCTGTGATGAAACATTGGAGCAGCTCGACCCCGCCACCATCCAGCCCGGCGACGTGGTCGGCATTGGCATCCATACCGGCAACGCCCTGCGCGGATATGAAGTTGGAAAAATTGCCCGTGCTCGCGGCGCCTGGGTCATTTTTGGCGGCATCCACGCCACCCTCTATCCGCAAGAGGCCATCGAACTCGGCGGCGCCCACTCGGTAGTCAAAGGGGATGGCGACGTCGTCTGGGGTCAGGCTGTCACCAATTGCGTCAATAGCAACCCACGGCCCCTCTACGAAGGAGGCCGCATCGACGCCGGCGAGTTTCTGCCCGCGCGTTGGGACCTGATGCCCAAAGGGCGTTACATGTGGGCTTCCGTGCAAACCGTTCGCGGCTGCGCCAAGCATTGCTCCTTCTGCTCCGTCTGGCGGACCGATGGACAGAAGCCCCGCCAGCGCGCCTCCGACGGTGTCATCGCCGAAATTGTCCAGCTCCGCCGTCAAGGTTTCCGCTTCATTGCCCTTGCCGACGACAATTTCTACCCCGTTACCCTGACGGATCTCAAGCTCGCCGAGCGCCAAAATAATTCCGCCCGCCTCGCGCAGTTGCAGGAAACGCGAGCCGAGCGCTTCACCCTCATGGCTCGCCTCGCTGAGCTGCCTAAGGATATGGTGTTCTTCACCCAGATAACTATGGAAGCGGCCGAGGACACCGCGTTTCTCGACGCCATGCGCAAAGCGCGCATCCGCGGCGCCCTCGTCGGAGTGGAAGCCGTCACTGCCGAAGGCTTGAAAGCTGTCTATAAGGACTTCAATCTCTCCGGCGACAACCTGGTCAAACAGCTCCAGACTTTCCGCGACCACGGCGTCCACGTTCTCGGGTCATTCATCTTTGGCCTCCCCACCGATAAGCCCGATACATTTGCCGCCACCGCCGCTCTCGCGCAAAAAGCCGGCGTGACATTCGCCCAATTCGTCATGATGACGCCCTTCCCGGGCACCGTCGACTTTGAGCGTTGGGAGAAAGCCGAACAAGCCAATCCTATGCTCGTGGACGGCATTCCCATTACGCGTTACTGGCTCATCCCCGCCGCTAAACGGCCCAAGATGTTCACGCCCCACCCCAGCATGAGTGCCGACGAGATTCGCGAGCGCACGCAAGGCGTCTGGGACCGTTTCTACGATTGGGGCAACATCTGGAAACGCTCCAATTGCGTAAAGTCGATGCGTGGACGTCTGGCATTTCTTTTCATCTCCAAGCTCTACCGCCAGATGTACGCCAAAACCGGCATCAGCAGCGACAGCGCGCGCAAAAACCGCGCCAACCGCGTCGCGCGTCTAATTGCCGTCCCCTGCCGCCGCCTCTTCCAAGCTAAACCAATGCCTGAGCTTGAGATGCCGGTTGCCATCCCGATCGAGCAACCCGCCTTTTCAATCCTTCGGTAGGCGCCGATCTTTGGGAGTAAACTTGATGCATACTAGGCATGCCCGATTCGGACGAACCGCCGGCCCGTTCTGAGGCCGAGGCGGAAGAACTCTCTAAAGAGCCCGAAGGCGCTCCCTTTCCGGTTGTCGGCATTGGCGCTTCTGCCGGCGGTCTGGAAGCATTCACTCAAGTATTGAATGCTCTCTCGGTAAGTACCGGGATGGCATTTGTGCTGGTCCAACATTTGGATCCGGCGCACGATAGCCAATTGAGCCAAATCTTGTCTCGCGCGACCAAGATGCCGGTTCAGCAAATAACCGACGGTATGGCGATTGAGCCAAACTCCGTCTATGTCATTCCACCGAACACGAGGCTCACAATCGCTCAAGGAACGCTGCGCCTGGCGCCGCGGCTCACCGATCACAACATTCATTTGCCTGTCGATTGTTTCTTTGAGTCGTTAGCCGAGCAGCAAGGTAGGTTATCGGTCGGAGTAATCCTGTCCGGAAACGGTAGCGATGGCTCGCAGGGTCTCAAAGCAATTAAAAGCCAGTGCGGCATCACTCTCGTCCAGAACGAGGATAGTGCGAAGTTCGGCGGAATGCCTCATAGTGCGATTGCGAGCGGCTCGGCGGATTTTGTCCTGTCGCCGTCACAGATCGCCCAGGAACTCGCCCGGATCAGCATTCACCCTTACATTGTTGCGTCGCCTCGGGACAAAGCTCAAGAGCAATTGCCCGACGGCGAATCGGAGCTGCGAAAGACGTTTTCCCTCATCCACCGCTCCACCGGCGTGGACTTCAGTCGTTACAAACAGACCACCACCCGCCGGCGCATCGGACGGCGGATGATTGTGCACCGCTCGCAAAATCTGGGCGACTATCTCGCCTACTTGGAAAAGCATCCCGAGGAGGTCCAGGAACTCTATAAAGACATCCTCATTTCCGTAACCCGCTTTTTCCGGGATCCGGATTCCTTTCTTGCGCTGGCAACGCATCTGAGCGGCATGCTTCGAAACAAAGACACACCGGATTCGTTTCGCGTCTGGGTGCCAGGCTGCGCTACCGGCGAAGAAGTGTATTCGTTGGCAATCTGCCTTCAGGAACTCTTTCTGCAGCAGGGCATCCGTCCCGCTCTGCAGCTCTTTGGCACCGATATTAGTGAGTTGGCGCTGGGGAAAGCGCGCGCCGGCCTTTATGCCGAAAGCATCGCCCCGGACGTCTCGCCGGAGCGGCTCCAGCAATATTTTCACAAGGTCGATGGTCACTACCAAATCGGTAAATCCATTCGGGATTGTTGCGTTTTCGCTAAACAGGATGTAACCTGTGATCCCCCGTTCTCCCGGCTCGATCTGGTCAGTTGCCGGAATACGCTGATCTATCTCGATCAGTCCCTGCAGAAAGCTGTCGTGCCGATCTTTCATTACAGCCTCAATGAAGAAGGGTTGCTGTTCCTCGGCACGGCAGAAACCGTCGGCGCATCAGCGGATCTGTTTCAGGTACTGGACCGGAAACACAGAGTCTACGCCCGGAAGTCCAGGGCCGTCCGGCTTGGCATTTCATCTTCTCGTTCTCGCTCGCCTATCTCACCCGATCCTTTACCGCCGCGCAGCCTTCCATTACGGGCCGTCCAGGATTGGCAAAAGCAGGCCGACCAAATCATTCAGAACCGCTACGCCCCCGACGGAGTGATCATCAATCAGGATCTGACCGTTTTGCAGATCCGCGGACGGACTGGTTACTACCTGCAGTCCGCGGCGCCCGGCACAAGCCAGAACCTGCTGCTGCTGGCGCATGAAATGCTGCAATTCCCAATACGGGAGGCCGTTCTCGCCGCAATGGCGCGCAATATCCCGGTCCAGCATAAGGCATTGCGGCTTGAATATCAGGGCGAGGAACGCCAGATCGATCTCGAAGTGATTCCCATGTCCTCCGCCTCTGCCAGCGAGCGTTACTACTTCGTCGTGTTTCAGCACACGAATCCTCGTCTTCCTGTGCCCGGCGAGGAAGCGCCGGTCTCTCTGCCGGAGCCGGAAACCCACGAGCAGGAAAATACGCGCCTAAAGCAACAGCTTGCGGAGATCCATGACTACGCGCGTACCCTCACCGAGGAACATGAGGCGGCGCTCGAGGAGCAGAAAGCCTCAAACGAGGAGATTAGCAGCGCCAACGAAGAACTGCAGAGTACCAACGAAGAGTTATCGACAGCTAAGGAGGAGCTGCAATCCGCAAACGAGGAGCTGACCACGGTCAACGAAGAACTGCAGAACCGGAATCACGAGCTGGACATTCTTGTCAACGATCTGAATAACCTGTTTGCTGTCGTCAATTCTCCCATCCTGATATTCGATCGTGGCCTGTGTTTACGGCGCTTCACGGCTGCTGCGGAACGGTCCCTTGGGTTGACTCCAGCCGACTTGGGCCGCACGATCTCCGATCTGCCGATGCGCACAAGTCTGCCAAAATTGGAACGGCTCGTGCGCGGAGTCGTTGACACTCTGGCCGTCGCCACGTGCGAGATGCAGGATCACGGCGGCTGTTGGTGGGCCCTGTCTGTCCAGCCCTACCGCACTTTGGATCACAGGATCGAAGGCGCTGTCCTGACGTTTGCCGATGTGAACTCTTTAAAGAACAGCTTGCGGGCGGCCGAAGAATCACGCGACTATGCTGAGGGTATTTTCGAAACCGTCCATGATCCTTTGCTCGTGCTGACTTCCGATTTGCACATCGAGCGGGCGAATAGCGCCTTCTGCCGCATGTTCCAAATGACGCCTGGGGAGACCGAAGGCAAGCTCATATACGAGTTGGATAATCACCAGTGGGATATCCCGGCGCTTCGTCGCTTGCTGGAAGATATATTGCCCCACAAGTCCTTTTTTGAAGACTTTGCCGTTGAGCATCAGTTCTCCCGAATCGGTCTGCGGAACATGTCTCTGAACGCCCAGGGAATTTTTCGGCCGGACCGCACTCTCGATAGAATCCTGCTCCACATGGAAGATGTCACGGCGCGCAAGGTTGCGGAGAAACAACTACAACGTTCCTACGCTGATCTCGAGCAATTTAGCTACGCCGCCGCGCACGATCTCCAGGAGCCCTTGCGTAGCGTCGGCACTTACTCGCAGCTATTTGCCAACCGGTACCAAGGTAAGTTCGATGCCGAGTCCGACGAGATGCTTCAGTTCCTGATGGACGGGGTTGCGCGAATGCAGAGCATGATTGAGGACCTGCTCGCCTATTCGCAAGCCGGGAGCCGCGACGACAGCTTGCTCGAACCCGTCAGCGTAGCGGCGGTGCTGAAAGAAGTTCTTCTTAATTTGCAGGCCGCCATCGATGAGAGCGGGGCCTCGGTCACGCATGGCGATCTGCCGGTGATTCAATACACATCCCATCAGCTCATGCAGATACTGCAAAATCTGATTGGGAATTCCATCAAGTATCGCCGGGAGGAGCCGCCCCGGATCCACGTTTCCGCGGTGCGGGAAGCCCAGGAATGGGTGTTCTCGGTCCAAGACAATGGAATCGGTTTCGACCAGCGCGACGCACAAGCCATTTTCGGCGTGTTCAAGCGTCTCGACGGCCGCAAATACGCCGGTACCGGCATTGGGCTAGCCATTTGCCAGCGTATCGTCGAGCGCTTCGGAGGCAGAATTTGGGCCAACTCCGAGCCCGGCGTTGGATCGACCTTCCACTACACCGTTCCCGCCTGAAACCGTGATATTCTGCTGTCGCCACGAAAACGCTTAGTGACTCTAGCAATCCAAACCGAGCCGCGACCGTGAGGAAGCGGTTGCCTACTAGGTTCATCTGCGGCGCAATATGGATCGCGGCCGCATGGCCGCTCTTGGCCGAGCAGTCCATCTTAGTCGTGCATGTCAAGGACCTGCACGATCATCCGATTGCAAATGTACGGTTGCGCGCCGGCGACAGTTCCATCAGCGCGGATAGCTATGGAGCAGCGCGCATCAAGCTGGCTCCTCAGACCAAGCCGGGCGACGTGATTCTGCTCGAGATCGTCGAATTTCCCAAAAACAAGGACCTGGTGTTCATCTCTCCCTGGGACAAGTGGGTCCATGTGCCTCCCTTTGAAAATGAGGCCAAGAACTTTGTTCCGGTGACCCTGGCGGAACGCGGCGATCGAGCGTGTCTTGAAAATTCCAATTGCCTGCGAGCGGCAGCGGCGCAAATCAATAGAGCGAATGCTCCGAAAAGTGTCGCAGAGCGAAGCGGCGAGGAGCAGCGTGGAGAGGCCCTCGCGACGATCGCGAAGCAGTTCGGACTGAGGCCGGAAGAGATCGATCGGGCGATACGAGCATGGGGCCAGCGGACGGAGGATCCCTACGACAAAGGCCTCGCGGCGCTGTACGAGAAACGCTACCCGGAAGCCAGCACGCAGTTAGCGATGTCATTTAAGATGCGCCAGGGAGCGGAGGCTACGGCACGTGAAAAAGCAGCGGATGCGGCAAGTTTTTTGGGCCAATCTCTGCATGAGCAGGGAAAGTATCGTCAGGCGGCGGAGGCGTATGAGGAAGCGGCGGCTCGCCGGCCGGAGGATACGACGGTGCTCAACAATCTAGGGCTTAGCTGGACGGCAGCCGGGGAGTATGCAAAAGGGGAGCCGCTGTATCGCCGCGCACTCACCATCGATGAGAAAGCACTAGGATCGGGCCACCCGGACGTGGCAATAGATCTGAACAATCTGGCTGGATTGCTGCGAGCCAAACGCGATTACACGGCTGCCGAGCCGCTCTATCGCCGCGCGCTCCGCATCAAGGAGAAGGCCCTGGGGCCCGATCACCCGACAGTAGCAACCGGTCTGAACAATCTGGCTGAATTGCTGCAAGCCAAAGGCGATGATACCGCTGCCGAGCCGCTGTATCGCCGCGCGCTCGCCATCGACGAGAAGGCCTTGGGGCCCGATCACCCGACAGTAGCAACCGGTCTGAACAATCTGGCTGAATTGCTGCGAGACAGAGGCGATGACACCGCGGCCGAACCGCTGTATCGCCGCGCGCTCGCCATTGATGAGAAGGCCCTCGGACCCGATCACCCGGACTTGGCAACGCATCTGGGCAATCTGGCTAATTTGCTGCGAGACAGGGGCGATTACACCGCCGCCGAACCGCTGTATCGCCGCGCGCTCGCCATTGATGAGAAGGCCCTCGGACCCGATCATCCGTACTTGGCAACGCATCTGAACAATCTGGCTAATTTGCTGCGACACAAAGGCGATCACACCGCTGCCGAGCCCCTGTATCGCAGGGCGCTCGCCATCGACGAGAAGGCCCTGGGTCCCAATCACCCGACGACGAAGCTAATTCGATCGAACTTAGAGTCTCTTCAGGGCAGCAAGTCGAAACCTCAGAAAACGCCTCCTCGCGTCTCCAACCAAAAATAAGTTGCCATTCGTCTCGGCCCGAGCCATCATCATGTAAATGCACTTTAGCTGGTGGGCGCCGTTCCTGGTCTGCGCCGCGCCATTATTCGCCGAAGAAGGCATTCTGGTGGTGCACATCGGGGATTTGCGCGGTTATCCCATCGCGGGCGTGCGGCTGCGCGCCGGCGCCGGCAGTTCCATAAGTTCTACTCGCGACACCGCCGACACTTTCGGCGCGGCACGTATCCGCCTCGCGGCGAACACCAAAGCCGGCGACGTCGTCATGCTGGAAATTGTCGCCGTCCCCAAGGACAAAGACCTGGTGATCATTTCGCCCTGGGACCGATGGGCGCTTGTGCCGCCGTTTGAGGAGGAGGCCAAGAATTTCGTGCCGGTCGTACTGGTGGAGCGGGGCGATCGAGCGTGTCTGGAAAGCCCCCCTTGTATCCGCGCTGCCGCCGCGCAAATCAACAAGGCTAACGCGCCGAAAGCAGCCGGTGAGCGCAGTAGCGAAGAGCAGCGCGGCGTGGCGCTCGCTATCGTCGCCGCGAGCTTTGGACTCAAGCCGGAAGAAATCGATCGAGCTGTCCGGGCCTGGGGAGAGAAGACCGAAGATCCCTACGACAAAGGCCTGGCCGCCCTATATCAGAAAAACTATCCGGACGCGAGCCGCGATCTGAGAATCTCTCTGGAGAACCGCAAGCGCGTAGAAGCGAAAGCGCAGTCCGACGTTACGGATGCCGCTTCCTTTTTGGGGCAGTCGCTTTATGAGCAGGGCAAGTACCGGCAATCGGCCGAAGCCTATGAAGAAGCAGCGCGCCGGAGACCGGACGACAGCCGAATTCTCAACAATCTGGGGCTGAGCTGGGCATCGGCAGCCGACTACGATGCGGCTGAGCCGCTATATCGCAGAGCTTTGGCGATTAGAGAAAATACGCTGGGGCGCGGCCATCCTGATGTGGCGACAAGCTTGAATAATCTCGCGGGATTGCTGCACGCGAGAGGAGACTACGCGCGTGCGGAGCCTCTGTATCGCCAGGCATTGGCGATCGATGAGAGGGCGCTGGGGCCCGATAATCCCCGCATGGCGCCAGCTTTACACAATCTTGCTGAATTGCTGCAGGACAAAGGCGACTCCTCTGGGGCCGAGTCGCTCTATCGGCGCGCTCTTGCAATTGATGAGAAGGCGCTAGGGCCTGACGATCCCCACGTCGCGGCAACTTTGAGTGATCTCGCCACCTTGCTCCAAGACAGGCGCGACTATGCGGGAGCGGAATCGTTGTATCTTCGTGCCCTGCGGATTCACCAGAAGACGCTGGGGCCTGACCACCCTGCCGTGGGGACGGATCTAGCCAATCTCGCTCTGATGTTCAAAGTCAAAGGAGACTTCGCGAGAGCGGAGCCGCTCTATCGCCGCGCTCTGGCAATTCAGGAGAAGGCGCTAGGTCCCTATCACCCTCGTGTAGCTTCGGATCTGAGCAATCTTGCGTCATTGCTACACGACGAAGGGCGCTTCGCGGAGGCCGAGCCGTTGTATCGCCGCGCGCTCGATATTGACGAGAAGACCCTTGGCCCGGACCACCCGGACGTGGCTACGGTCTTAAACAATTTGGCGCTGCTGTTGCGCGCTAAGCGGGATTACGCCGGCGCAGAGCCGCTCCTTCGTCGCGCCTTGCTTATCGATGAGAAAAAACTAGGGCCGGATCACCCTTCCACAAAACAAGCGCGAGCCAACCTAGAGTTAGTTCTCAATCGCCAATAACTCGGAGGTAAGAACCACCAATGCTCACTCTCTTTCAAACCGCCGCCGGCATCACCACAATGTGGGGACTCGCGGGCATTGCCATCGTCGCTCTTCTGTATTTCAGAAATAAACAGCGCGGCAAGGTCCCGCCAATCGCCTGGGCTGTGGTCATCGGAATCGTCGTCCTTGCATTGGTGCCCACGCTCGGATGGCTGCAGCTTCAACGCGAAGGAATGCACCAGAACGACATCTATCATCTCCGCGTCACCGTCCTTGACCCGCAAAACACGCCCGTCAACGATGCTCGTGTTTGGTCTTCCACCGATGCCATTCCGAAGAAGGTGGACGGCGGTTGGGAATTCTCGATACCTGCCGGGAGCAAGCCCCCCGATGGTAAGTTGACAATCTACGCACAGGTAGAGAACGCATTTTGGCGAGGCCACCAGGAGATGCAACTGAGCGGCGACTATTATCCAACAGCTACTCTTCTGCTAAGCGCCGACGAGCGCGCGCAAATCCGTGGAATCGTAACCGACGCGGCGGGGCGAGCGATCGCCGGGGCGCAAGTCAGCGTCGTGGGCTACCCGGCGGAGGCAGTCACAACCAAAGAGGACGGCAACTTTGTGCTTCCCTCGCACGCAGCCGACGGACAGCAAGTCGAGTTGCACGCCGAAAAGCAGCGTAAAGCCGTGGACCAGTGGCATCCTGCCGGAAGATTTCCAGCCACATTGATACTCGATCGAAGCAAATGATGGCCAAAATCCTAACGCCTCTCGGGCGCTGCGCGACGCTGCTGATTTGCGCCTTGCCGCTAGCCGCCGAACAGGGCATTCTGGTGGTGCATATCGAGGACATCCACGGTCATCCTATAGCGGGTGTGCGACTGCGCGCCGGTGCCGGCGGTTCAATCAGTGCGGCAGCCGACAGCTTCGGTGCGGTGCGCATCCGGCTCGCCTCCAGGACAAAACCGGGCGACTTTATAATGCTGGAAATTGTCGCGTTTCCCAAGGGCAAGGACCTAGTGATGATTTCCCCCTGGGATAACGGGGCGCTTGTGCCTCCGTTTGACGATGAAGCAAAGAATTTTCTGCCGGTCAAACTGGTGGAGCGAGGCAACAGAGCATGCTTGGAGACCGATGCTTGTACCGGTGCTCTCCGCGCACAGCTCGTCAAGGCCCAAGCATCGAAAGCCGCCGTCGATCAGAATAGCGAGCAGCACCGCGAAGGGGGGCTCGCTAAGGTCTCTGGAACCATTGGACTGAAGCCGGAGGAGATCGATCAGGCCGTTCGCGCATCGGGTACGAGGGCGACGGATCCGTACGATAAGGGCATGGCTTTTTTGTATGAGAGGCGCTACGCGGAGGCGACGGTAGAGTTGGAGAAATCTCGGGAAGACCGGAAGAGGGCGGAAGCAAAAACACAGTTGGACGTGGCCAATAGTAGTTCCTTTTTGGGGCAGGCTTTCTATGAGCTGGGTCAGTATCGGCGATCGGCTGAGGTTTATCAAGATGCTGCCCGTCGAAAACCAGACGATGACGAAATTCTCAACAATCTTGGGTTGAGCTGGACACTGGCCGGTGACTATGCCAAAGCGGAGCCACCGCTTCGGCGCGCGCTTGCCATCCGCGAGAAAACGCTGGGGTCCAATCACCCCGATGTCGCGACAAGTTTGAGTAATCTGGCGGCGGTGCTGCAAGACCTGGGAGACTATGCCGGCGCCGAGCTGTTACTTCGCAATGCGCTCCGTATTAACGAGAAGGCGCTCGGTTTAGATGATCCGAGCGTGGCGATAAGCTTAAACAACCTCGCCGAATTGCTGCAGGAGAAAGGCGACTACCCCGACGCCGGACGCCTGTTTTTCCGCGCACAAGAGATTGCGGAAAAAGCGGCGGGGTCCGACGGCCCTTTGATCGCCGCGATTCTGAGCAACTCTGCGGCGCTGCTGGAGGTCACCGGGGGCTACGACGGACCGAAGCTGTTATTTCAGCACGTTTTATCAATTAATGAGCGTCTTCTCGGGCCTGACCACCCCAATGTGGGAACGAGTTTGAGCAATCTCGCTTCGGTGCTAAAGGACTTAGGGGACTATGCCAAAGCCGATCTGCTATTTCTACGCGCATTGGCGATTCTGCGGAACGCTCTCGGGCCGGACCACCCCATGGTAGCGCTGGTTTTGAACAATTGGGCGATGTCGCTGAATTCCGAGGGAGATATTTCGGGCGCTGAGACGCAATTGCATGCGGCACTCAGTATCTGCCAAAAGACGCTGAGCCCTGATCACCCTTTGGCACAACGGATACGTGACAATTTGGATTCGCTTCTTAAGCGATCACGATAGTTCCTACCCGTAGGTCGGCTTCTGAGGCCAACCGGGAGGCGAATCCTCAAACTCCTGCTGCCGCCCGTAGGGTGTCGTGTCGAGCAGGCGATAGGAATCCGTGACCGATTCGGTGCCGCGAGCGTACGCCGAGTATGTATGGAAGATCTCGTCGTCCACGCGAAAGAACACGCTTAGGCCATGCCCCTCGCCTTCCATCTCGACCGCGTGGCCAGTCGCCGCCGTCGTTTCAGCCTTGTTCCGAAAGTTGTATTCGACGGGCGCGGCCTTCGGGTCAAGCGTCACGTGAAAATCATAGTTGAAATCGCCGCCATACGACGAAAACCACGCGATGCTCCATCCCTTTTGCACTTTATAGGTCTCGAGCTTAGCCAGCGGGGCGCGCGAAACCACCGCGAATGTCGTGTCGCGTTTGTTCAGCAACGACAGATCGCCCAGCGCGTCTACAAAACTCGTGCAGCCCGGGCACCCTTTATCCCACGCCGGGTCGAACATGAAATGATAAATGATGAGTTGGCGGCGGCCGTCGAACAGATCTTCAAGAGTCGGTTTGCCATTCGCGCCTTCGAAAACATAGTTCTTTTCAATCTTCACCATGGGAAGCCGCCGCCGCTTCGCATTCACGCGGTCGTAGTGCTGAGTGAGTTCCTTCTCATCTGCCAGAAGTTTCTTTCGCTCCGCGAGCCACTGGTCTCGCGCGACGATTGGCGGATGTGGAACTGTGGTCGTTGTCATCCATTGTTCCTTTCTTTGGTCTCGATACCTTTGTTAGTCGCGTCCCTCTGCAAGATGTTTCGCTAGTTTATTGGTTAAGCAATGACTTAACTATTATGATTCCACCATTACTGGACCCTGACTGCGCCTACGGTTTAAAGATGGCTCTAGCGTGCATCGAGGGTAATCCGGAATCAATCGAATTCTGCATCTGTGTACGAAGCGCGTAGCTTGTGCTCCCCCCGCCCCCCGCGTTCCGCATGAGAATTCCGCGTTCAACCAGAAACAGGATGTCCCGTAGGGCCGTGTCCTGTGAGCATTTGGCGAGCTTCCCGTACTTTGACGTGGTGAGCTTGCCCTCGAAGCCATCCAGCAGCCGGTTGAGTACCAGACGCTGACGCTCGTTCAAGGAAACGCCTTGAACGCTCTCCCAGAAGCGCCCCTTAGTGAGAACGGTGCCAAGAATAGCTTCGCCGCAAAAAGCAATATTCTCCGCTTAGTCTGTGGAGAAAAACCCGGTCGACAACCGACCGCACCAACAAACACTCACGCTCAAGACCAATTCGCTACAACGCGCCGATCTCGATGATCGCTCGGCCCCTGGGAGTTTCATCTCGAACGAGAGTAACAGCAGCCGTCTCAGGCATGCTCGGCCATTGACAATTGTTCAAATTTCTCTATTTCCCGCCGCTTCATCACCTTACCCGCAATCCAGCCCTCCGCCCGGCAAGCCCCTGATCCAAACTCACGCACGAAGGAGCATTCCAAAAACCATGTCTACCGAAGCGCAAATCGCCGCCAACCGGGCGAATGCCGAATTCTCAACGGGCCCCAAAACGGAAGAAGGCAAAGCCGCCTCTTCCCGCAATCACACCAGCCACGGCCTCAGCTATGCCAACGGCCTTTTCTTCATCCTCGCGTGCGAAAGCGGCGAAGCCTACAGCATCCTGCTCGCCGATCTCCACCACGAGCATCGCCCCGACACTGAAACCGAGCGCATCCTGGTCGATCGCATGGCCCAGCACCACTGGCTGCGCTGCCGCGCCGAAGGTCTCGAGAGCGGCTGCTTCCGCGAAGACGGCACCATCAACGAAAAAGGCCTCGCCCTCTACCTGCGCTACCGCACCAGCCACGAACGCGCCTTCCATAAGTGCTTAAACGAGCTGCTAAAGCTAAGAGCCGAAAAGCGCAAGACCGAAATTGGGTTTGAATCGCAAAAGCGCGTGAAAGAGGAGCACACCCGCAAACAAGAGAAGCACGAAATGGCGAAAGAACACCATGCCTGGGAGATTCTGCTCGCCGAAGCCAAGGTCGACCATCAGGTACTGCGCACCCTCAACCGCGACATGGACGAAACCCAGCAGTTAATCGCTGCCGAAAAGGCGAAAAAAGCCGCCTGACTCCGGTCTCCTGACTTCTGTCTCCTAACTCCTGACTCCGTCTTCGCTAGCTCGCTACCCTAAATACGTGTCAACCATCACCCGCGAGCAGCAGCGTCTCGCCGAAGCGGAAAAGCGCACCAAACATTGGAAGCGCTGGGGTCCCTATCTCGCCGAGCGCTCCTGGGGCACCGTCCGTGAAGACTACAGCCCCGATGGCGGCGCCTGGGAGTTCTTCCCGCACGATCACGCCCGCTCCCGCGTCTATCGCTGGGCCGAAGACGGTCTCCTCGGCATCTGCGACAACCATCAATATCTCTGCTTCTCGCTCACTCTCTGGAATGGTAAAGACGCCATCTTGAAAGAACGTCTCTTCGGTCTCACCGGCCCCCAAGGCAACCACGGCGAAGACGTAAAAGAGGTCTACTATTACCTCGACGCCACGCCCACCAACTCCTACCTCAAGGCTCTCTACAAATATCCGCAAGCCGCGTTCCCCTATGACCAGCTTGTAGCCGAGAACGGCCGTCGCAACCGTTTCGATCCTGAGTACGAGCTCGAAGACACCGGCGTCTTCAACGACAATCGCTACTTCGATGTCTTCGCCGAGTACGCCAAGAACGACGTCGACGATATCTGCATCCGCGTCACCATCGTCAATCGCGGCCCCGATCCCGCCAATCTCGCGCTCCTCCCTACGCTCTGGTTCCGCAACACCTGGAGTTGGTGCGTCTCTGCGGAAATGCCAAAACTAGCCGCGTTGTCGAATTCGATTCGCGCCGAACATCCCACGTTAGGCGCATTCGTTCTCACTCTCGAAGGCAATCCCACGCTTCTCTTCACTGAAAACGAAACCAACACGGAACGCCTCTACGGCTGGCGCGGCAACAACGTTTTCTATAAGGATGCTTTCCACGAATATCTGATCAACGCCCAGACCGCGGCCGTCAATCCCGCGCAGCAGGGCACCAAAGCCTGCGCGCTCTATCAACTCTCGCTCGCCGCCGGCGAGCAAACCGTACTCCACTTCCGCCTGGCCCGCGAAAATTCTCCAACGCTCGCTCCCGCCGAGGTCGACGCCGTTTTCCACCAACGCATCGACGAAGCCGGCAAGTTCTTCGAGCACCTCAGCCCGGATCTCCCTCCCGAAGCCTGCCCCATCCAGCGTCAGGCGTTTGCCGGTCTCTTCTGGAGCAAGCAGTTCTATCACTATGTAGTCGAAACCTGGCTCAACGGTGATCCAACGATGCCCGCGCCCGGCGAGCAGCGCAAGCTCGGCCGCAACTCGAGCTGGAAGCACCTCTTCAACGAAGACATCATTTCGATGCCCGACAAATGGGAGTATCCCTGGTACGCCGCCTGGGATCTCGCCTTCCACACCGTCGCCATCGCGCCCGCCGATCCCGATTTCGCCAAGGCCCAGCTCTCGCTCTTCCTGCGCGAATGGTACATGCATCCCAACGGTCAGATCCCCGCCTACGAATGGGCTCTCGGCGACGTCAATCCGCCCGTTCACGCCTGGGCCGCCTGGCGCATCTTCCAAATCGATGGCCGCATCCAAGGCGTGCAGGACCTTCCGTTCCTCGAGCGCGTCTTCCACAAGCTGCTCATGAATTTCACCTGGTGGGTCAATCAAAAAGATTCCCAAGGCGCCAACATCTTCGAAGGCGGCTTCCTCGGCCTCGACAACATCGGTATTTTCGATCGCAGCTCCATGCTCCCCGGCGGCTGGCTGCTCGAGCAGTCCGACGGCTCGAGTTGGATGGCGATGTACTGTCTCAACATGCTCAAAATCGCGCTGCGCCTTTCCTCATTCGATACCGCCTATGAGGACATCGCCAGCAAATTCTTCGAGCATTTCCTCTACATCTCCCACGCCATCAATCACAGCGACGGCTCCGGCCTGTGGGATGAAGAAGACGGCTTCTATTACGATCGCCTGCGCCTCGATGGCTCCCATATTCTGCTGAAGGTGCGCTCTCTTGTCGGCCTCGTTCCGCTCTTGGCCTCCGATACGCTCGAACCGCACATCATCGACAAGCATCCCGGCTTCAAGAAGCGCATGCAATGGTTCATCGATCACCGCAAAGATCTCACCGAAGGAATCGCTTCCATTACCGAGCGCGGAGAGAACAGCCGCCGCTTGCTATCGGTGGTGAGTCGCCCGCGCCTCGAGCGTATCCTGCAAAGGCTCTTTGACGAAAGCGAATTTCTGTCGCCCTATGGCATCCGCTCGCTCTCGCGCTATCACAAAGAACATCCCTACCGCATCAACCTCGATGGCGCGTCTTTCGAAATTAACTACGAGCCCGCCGAATCGGAAACAGGTTCCTTCGGAGGAAACTCCAACTGGCGCGGCCCTATCTGGTTCCCCATGAATTTCAATTTGATCGAAGCTCTCCAGCGTCTCGATCATTACTACGGCGATTCGCTGACCGTCGAATTCCCCACCGGCTCCGGCGTTCGTATGCCCTTGCGCGAAGCCGCCTGCAAACTCTCGCAGCGCCTCTCTTCGATCTTCACAACGGGTGCGGTCTTCGGCGAAAGCAAGCTGCGCGAGTACCCGCTCTTCTATGAATACTTCGACGGCGATACCGGCAAGGGCTTAGGCGCGAGCCACCAGACCGGCTGGACCGGCCTAGTAGCCAAACTCCTCCAGCAAAGTGGCATCGCATGATCCGCATGCCAGCACAGAACCGACCGTCAGGGAGCGGCGGTAAAATAACGCTCATGATCCGTCTAAAGGTAAACGGCGCGTCGAAAGAATACGCGGGCGACCCGGCCATGCCTCTGCTCTGGTACCTGCGCGATGAGCTCCAACTCACCGGCTCGAAATTCGGCTGCGGCATGGGACTCTGCGGCGCATGCACCGTCCACGTCAACGGCGAAGCCGCCCGCAGTTGCCTAACCCCGATGCAAAGCGTGTCCGCCAAACAAGTGCTGACCATCGAGGGCCTCAGCACCAGTGGCGATCACCCGCTGCAAAAAGCCTGGGAGCAGCACAACGTCCCGCAATGCGGCTACTGCCAGGCCGGCCAGATCATGCAGGCCGCATCGCTGCTGAAAACCAAGCCCAAACCCACCGACCACGACATCGACGAAGCCATGCAAGGCAACATCTGCCGCTGCGGAACTTATCAACGGATACGCGAAGCCATCAAAACCGCCGCGGGAGTAAAAGCATGAACCGCATCGAGCTCACCAGCCGCCGCGACTTTCTCAACGGCGTTTTCTCCGCCGGCGCGTTGATTTTCGCTACCGGAGCCGAAGCCGATGTAACGAAAGCCACCTGGAATCCGAGCGTCTTCGTCGGACTCGATACCGACGGCTCGGTCACCATCGTCGCCCATCGCTCCGAAATGGGCACCGGCATCCGCACCTCGCTTCCCATGGTCGTCGCCGACGAGATGGAAGCCGATTGGAGCCGCGTGCGCGTCGAACAGGCGCTCGGCGACCTCAAGTACGGATCGCAAAATACCGACGGCTCCTGTTCCATTCGCGATTTCTACGACATCATGCGCGAAACCGGTGCCACCGCGCGCCTCCTGCTCGAACGCGCTGCAGGCGACCAATGGAAGGTCTCCGCGTCCGACTGCAAGGCCCGCAATCACGAAGTCGTTCATACTCCCAGTGGCCGCAAAATCGGCTTTGGCGCGCTCGCATCCGCCGCCGCCAAACAGCCTCTGCCTCGTAAAGAAGAAGTGCAGTTGAAGACCGCCGCCGAATTCCGCTACATCGGCAAAGGCGTCCCGAGCGTCGATCTGAAAGACATCTGCACGGGGCGGGGAATCTATGGCTTCGATGCGCGCGTGCCCGGCATGGTCTACGCCTCGATCGAACGCCCGCCCGTCCTCGGCGGCAAATTGAAAAGCTTCGACGATACCGCCGCCAAACAAGTCGCGGGCGTCACTCGAACGGTAGTGCTCGAAGGCGCGCAGCCTCCTTATGGTTTTCAGGCTCTCGGCGGAGTGGCCGTCATCGCCGGCAACACCTGGGCCGCCTCCGAAGGCCGCAAGAAACTCAAAGTCGAATGGGAATCCGGACCGCACGCGGTCTTTACATCGGAGACATATAAGAAGACGCTCATCGAGACCGCCAGTCAACCGCAGAAAGTCGTGCGCAGCGTCGGCGATGTCGATGCCGCTTTCACCGGCGCCGCCAAAATTGTCGAAGCCAATTACTACACGCCCCTGCTGGCCCACGCGCCCATGGAGCCGCCCGCCGCGCTCGCCGATTTTCGCGACGGCAAAGTCGAAGTCTGGGCCGCCACCCAAAACCCGCAAGCTGTCCTGACCACTGTTTCGAAAGCCCTCGGCATCAAGGAAACCGACGTGACTTGTCACGTCACTCTGCTCGGCGGCGGCTTTGGCCGCAAATCCAAACCCGACTATGTTGCCGAAGCCGCCCTCCTATCTAAGAAAGTCGGCAAGCCCGTCAAGATTTCCTGGACCCGCGAAGAGGACATCCACTTCGATTACTTCCACACCACCTCAGCGATGTATTTCAAAGCGGCGCTCGATTCCTCCGGCAAGCCCTCCGCCTGGCTGCAGCGCACCGTGTTCCCTCCCATCGGTTCCACCTTTGACGAAAAAGAACAGTACGGCGGCGGCGAGTTGTCGCTAGGTTTTCTCGACGTGCCCTTCGACGTCCCGAATTTCCGCGCCGAAAACGGTCCAGCGCAGGCTCACCTCCGCATCGGTTGGCTGCGCTCTGTCGCGAATATTTATCACGCGTTCGGCATTCAATCGTTCATTGATGAGCTCGCGCACGCCGCGCAAAAAGATCCCGTCGAATACTGGCTGGCCACGTTGGGCGCGCCGCGCCAGCTCGATCTCGCCACGCAAAATGCCAAATACACCAACTACGGCAAACCGCTCGCGCAATATCCGCTGGACACCGGCCGTCTAAAGCGCGTCGTCGAAGTGGCCGCCGAGCGCTCCGGCTGGGGCAACCGCAAAACAGGTAGTGGCCGTGCCTGGGGCTTTGCCGCGCATCGCAGCTTTCTAACTTACGTCGCTGCCGTCGTCCAAATCGAAATCGATCCCGCCGGCAAACTGCGCATTCCGCGCGTCGACATGGCCGTCGATTGCGGCAGTTCTATCAATCCCGACCGCGTGAAATCGCAATTCGAAGGCGCCGCCGTCTTCGGCGCAAGCGTCGCCATGATGGGCGAAATCACCGCCGCCGATGGCCGCGTGGAGCAGGGCAACTTCAATAACTACCCCGTCGCCCGCATCAACGAAGCGCCCTACGAAACGCACGTCCACCTGGTCGAAGGCGGCGGCCCGCCCACCGGAGCCGGCGAACCCGGCGTCCCGCCCATGGCCCCGGCCATCACGAATGCCATTTTCGCCGCCACCGGCAAACGCCTCCGCGAGCTACCGATCAAAAAACAAAAGCTCGTATAATGCCGCCCGAGGAACCCGATCCGCCGGACGTAGTCGCGCCCGAGTTGACCCAGCGCGAGAAGGACGAAGCGCAAGACCGAACCTCCGTCAGCGCCACGGTGGTGCATGAGACCGTCCGCTACGACGGTGAAGAAGAGCTCCATCGGCCCGTCTCCGCGCTCGCCTGGTCCGGCCTCGCCGCCGGCATGTCCATGGGATTTTCGCTCGTCGCGATGGCCCTCTTCCGCGCCTACTTGCCCGATCGGCCCTGGCGACCTCTCATCGTTCGCCTCGGTTATCCGATGGGATTTCTCATCGTCATCATCGCGCGCCAGCAGCTCTTTACGGAAAACACGCTCACCGCCATCATCCCGCTCTTGGCGCGCCGCGATCTCAAAACGTTCGTCCGCGTCATCCGGCTCTGGACCGTCGTCCTGCTTGCTAATCTTGCCGGCGCGCACCTGTTTGCCTGGGTCGTCGGCGCCACGCCCATGTTCCAGCCCGAAGTTCGCTCGGCCATGCTCGCCCTCGCCAAAGAAGCCGCCGATGTTACCTTCGGCGTGGCCATTCTGCGCGGAATTTTCGCGGGCTGGCTCATCGCCATGGTCGTCTGGATGCTCGCCGCCGTTGATACCGGTCGCATCGCGATCATCGTCTTCATGACCTATATTGTGGGCCTCGCGAGCCTTACGCACATCATTGCCGGATCGGTGGAAGTACTCTTCCTGGTAATGGTCGGCGCGAAGAGTTGGGGATCGGTCGTCGTTGGCTACATGTTGCCGACGCTGATCGGAAACATCATCGGCGGCGTCTCGCTAACCGCTGCCATCAATCATGCCCAGGCCGTTGCTGGAAGGGAGGACAAGAAGAGCGTTAGGAATTACGTTCCGTAACGAGCTCCACGATCGCGTGCAACGCCCTTTGCGCCGCGCTCTCCGGAAATTCCGAAATCAACGCGCCCGATTTTTCCGTAAACGTGTGCGCCCGCTCATAAGCGCGCTTCACGGCGCCATGCCGCTCGAGAATCTGTAGAATTCGCATGAACGGGACATTCTCATAACTCGCATCGCCGATCACTGTCTCGACCATCTGCTGCTCCTCGGGCGTTGCGTGCTCGAGCGCATAAATCAGCGGCAACGTTACCTTGCCTTCGCGCAAATCGTTGCCCGCCGGCTTGCCGAGAATCTTTTCCGTCGACGTGAAATCCAGAATGTCGTCGACTAACTGGAACGCCATGCCAAGATTCCAGGCGAATTCGCTGAGCTGCGCTTCCACCGTCTCGTCGACGCCCGCCGCGATGCCGCCCATTCTCGCGCAGGCTGAAAACAGGCTCGCCGTCTTGCGGTCCACCAGTTCCATGTAGTCCGCTTCGCTGACATCGATGCGGTGCAGCCGCTCGAACTGCAGCAGTTCGCCCTCGACCATCATCTGCGTCAACGAAATCAGCACGTCCAGCAGATGGAAATTGCGTTCCCGTAGTGCGACCTGAAACGCCTGCATGTACAGCCAATCGCCCGCCAGAACCGACATGTGATTTCCCCAAATCACATTCGTCGACGGCCGTCCGCGCCGCGTCTTCGCAAGATCGATCACATCATCGTGTACCAGCGTCGCCGTGTGAATCATCTCGACCACTGCCGCGAGACGCCGCGCGCCGTCGTTGGTCGGTCCGAACAAACGATTGCACAACAACAGCAGCGCCGGGCGCAGACGCTTGCCCCCTCCCGCCTGCAGGTATTGATTGATAGTGGTGATCGCTTCCCCGGATGCGACCGATTCGACGCTGATTTCACTCTCTACCAACGCGAGGTCCGCCTGCACCAGCTCAAACGCCTCGCGTGCCGTGATCGACTGTCGAATCTTACTGAGCATGGAATCCCCAGTGTAACGTCTATACACTAAAAAGCCGCTCGAAATTGGCCGTCGTCTCGGCCGCCAAATCTTCCACCGGAACGCCTCTCGCATCCGCAATCACTTGCGCCGTATACGCAACGAACGCGGGTTCATTGCGCTTGCCGCGTTTAGGCGCGGGCGCCAGATACGGGGCATCGGTTTCGAGTAACAAACGGTCGGCCGGAATAATTCGTGCTACGTCACGCAGTTCCGAGGATTTCGGGAATGTCGCGACGCCGCCCAGTGCAAGATAGTAGCCGAGATCCAGGCATTCGCGCGCTTGTTCCGCGCTTCCCCCAAAACAATGCACCACGCACGGCATGCCTTTCCAATGGG
>Ga0193753_10000815_pt1 | contig 29028 bp, 25 predicted proteins | sample H1c2metaG_FD_144925 | JGI IMG/M metagenome (GOLD analysis project Ga0193753, IMG submission 144925) | Soil microbial communities from a riparian zone of the East river system, Colorado, United States - H1c2 | ecosystem: Environmental > Terrestrial > Soil > Riparian zone | place: USA: East...
TCCCGGCCCCCACGCCCGGCGCTCAAAACGGCTCGGGCTCCTCCTCGACCAGCTGGACGGTGAGCTCGGAGTCGAGCAGCGCCAGGTAGAGTCGCGACGGGCCGCCGCTGCCGCCGCCGCCGCACGAGGTGGACAGCGCCGCGCCGAGGAGCGCGGCCAGAGTGGCGGACCGGGCGATCGGCATCATGGGGTCAACTTTGGATCGGAAACCGGCGCCGCGGGTTGCTCGGGGCTGAGGATTGCCAGGTACTGCCCGGGGAGCCCGGTCAGATCCTCGCTGATCGCGAAGCCGGCCGCGGCCGCGGCGCGGAGCAGCCCGGACCGGTGATGGATGCGGTTGACCACGACGACCAGGCCGCCGGGGGCGAGCGCGGCGCGCAGCCGGCGCAGGTAATCGACCCGGTCGGCCAGCAGGTGATCGACCTGGGCCACCAGGATGCGGTCGTAGCGGCCGGGCTCGAGGCCCGGGTCGCCCGCCTCGACCTGGCGCACCTCGATCGGCGCGGCGCCGCGCGACGTCTCGCCGGTGAGCTCGCTCGCCCGCTGGGCCAGGGCAGACAGCGCCGACAGCGCGCGCGGGTCGATGTCGGTCGCGACCACCTGCCCGCGCGGGCCGACCGCGGTGGCCAGGAGCGGCGTGAAGTAGCCGATGCCGGCGCCGACGTCGGCGACCCGCTGCCCGTCGGCCAGGCGCAGCGCGGCGAGCACGACCTCCGGCCGGCGCCAGCGATCGTACGCCTCCTTCGACATGCCCGACGCGCCGGCCGGGCGCTCGGCCGGCGGCGATCCCGCATCCGCCGGCCGCGTCGCGGAGGCCCGGGGGGCGGCCTCCTCGCGGCGGTCGCGGCAGCCGGGCGCGGCGGCCAGCGCGCCGACGATCAGGCTCGCGAACGCGAGGTCGCGCACCTTCATCAGGTCAAGCCGCGGTTGCCCAGGTCCACGTCTCCCTCTCTCTCACACACTCTCTCCCTCTCTGTCGTCGACGATAGCACGCGCGTTCTGGTCGACTCCGGGCGGGTCCGGGGTTGCGCTTGAAGCGTGTCATTTGCAGTTGCAGCGCGCGGCCCGGCTACCGCAGAGTGGCGCGATGCGACTCCTGGCGATCCTCCGGATCTCCGTCCTCGCCGCAATGACGGGCTCGATTCTGGGCGCCTGCGGCCTCGCCGGCGACAACCTGGACGGAGAGGACCGCGAGGCCGGCACGTTCGGCGGGCCCGCGGCCGGCGATGGCCAGCGTGCGGGCAGGCCGGAGGAGACCGCGGTCGTCCCGGCCGCCGCGCCCATCTTTCGCAATCCGGTCTCTCTCCCGGACGACGAGCTGGGCCGCCAGGTCCTGGCGCTCATGGGCGCCCCGGTCGAGGGCTCGGTCAATGACTGCAACCAGTGCCACGGCCTGACCCGGCAGAGCCTGCGCAACTGGCTGGCCCTCGGCACTCCTGCGCTATCGAAATGCCTGGTCGGCTCGCCGGTGACCGATTCGCAAAAGGCGCGCGGCATGATCGACTGCCTGCGCGTCCAGCCGTCCGACCCGCTCTCTGACTTCACGCCGACCAAGCTCGGCGTCTACACCACCGCCGCGCACCTGCCGTGGTTCGAGTACCTGTTCCAGCTGGCCTACGGGACCGGCGGGCCGGCCGCGTATCAGGCATTCAAGGACCGCGTCTCGATGCCGCGCGGCGGGATCCCGCTCCTCGATCAGGCGCAGTTCGATCTGGTGGCCGAGTACTTCGCGCGCGGGCTGCCGCTCCTCGATCAGCTGCTGCCAGGCGAGCCGGACCCGGATGGCTGCACCCTCGAGGTGACCGACGCGGTCGCCGACCACGTGTCCGAGATGGCGCTGTCCGGGTGGGCGGCGGTGAACCGCGACAACGGCATCCTCATGTTCGGCTGCGGCGGCGCCACCAACCCGCGCAGCTGCCTCACGACCCTGCCGCGGGTCACGACCTGGGAGGCGCTGACCGGCGCGGTGGTGCGGCGGCTCCGCAACATCACCTACTCGACGGCGTACTGGACGCGCAGCTCGGCCGACGGCAGGTTCGTGGCGCACGGGCGGGCCAGCGGATCGCTGCGCGCCGCGTTCGTCGACCTGCAGGCCAACCGGATCATCCCGGCCAACGCGTTCTACGATCCCGGGTTCTTCCCCGACAACTCGGGCCTCGCGTTCCAGAGCAACCGGGCGCTGTTCTGCCCGCAGACGGTGCTGACCGCCGGGCCGACCCAGGTCAACTTCACCGAGCCGGGCTGCACCAGCAACCAGGTGGTCGGCCTCTACCAGCACCTCGGCGCCGCCCTCGGCGGGGGCGACTACTGGGTGGTGGACAGCCAGTTCGTCAGCGACAACGGCGGCAACTCGCCGACCCTGTCGGACCCGCGGGCGCCGTTCTCGCCGAACGCGCGGACCAGCCTCACCCCGATGATCCACACCGGCAACGCGTACGTGCCGGGCCAGAGCGTCGACGTGAACACGCCGCTGGAGGGGGACTCGGTGCTGTCGCCGTCGGCGGAGCTCCTCATCACCCGGGTGGCCGGCAAGGACGACAACCAGCTCGGCTTCATGCTGCGCCGGGTCGACGCCACCAGGACCCCGACCGGCTATCAGGTCGAGGTCCCGCCGGTGGCGCGCTACTGCGTGAACGGCGGCAAGCCGGGCTTCTCCTACGACGAGCGCTGGATCGCCTACCACCACTACGTCCAGGACGAGGACGCGGTCGATCTCGGCTACACCGGCCCGGACGACCCGATGTTCGCGCCGTACCGCACCCAGGGCGCGTCCAACATCCACGTCATGGATCTGCTGACCGGGGTGAGCCACCGGGTCACCCGGATGCTGCCCGGCGAGTACGCCCTCTTCCCGCACTTCCGGTCGGACGGATGGATCTATTTCATGGTCCGTCCGCCGGGGGCAGGCGAGGTCATCGCGGCGACCGACGCGGCGCTCGTGCTCGCGCAGCCCTGAGCGTGGCGACGACTACCGCGCGGCCAGGTGCGGGCCGAGCGCCTTCCACAGGGATGCCGCGACCCGGACGGTTCCCTCGGCGGTCGGGTGGATGCCGTCGGGCTGGTTGAGATCGGGGTGGCCGGCGACGTCGTCCATCGGGAAGGGGACCAGCGTCGCGTTCTCGCTCTTCGCCACCCGCGGATAGATCGCCTCGAACGATCGGGCGTAGTCGGCGCCCAGGTTGGGGAAGGCGCGCATCTGGACCAGGTAGACCGGCAGGGCCGGATCGAAGGCGTGGGCCTTGCCGATGAGGTCGCGCAGGTTCTTCTCGATCTGGTCGACCGGCAGCCCGCGCATGATGTCGTTGGCGCCCAGCCACACGACCAGGCCGCGCGGCGCGACCTCGGGGCGCAGGTAGTAGCTCACCCGCGAGGCGCCGCCCGCGGTGGTGTCGCCGGAGCGGCCGGCGTTGACCACGCGGAGGTGCAGGCCGGCCCGGTCGGCCTCGCCCTGGAGGAGGGCCGGGTACGACTGGTCGGCGGCCAGGCCGAAGCCGGCGGTGAGGCTGTCGCCGAGGAAGACGAGCGACGGCTGCGGCGACGGCGAGGGTGCCGGCGCGGGTGCGGCCGCGCGCGCCGCTTCGGCCTCGCCGGCCCCTGCGGTGCCCTGCTCCGCTGGCCCCGCCCTGTCCGCCCGCTTCGCTGGCTGGCGATCGCACGCGGCGAGGAGCGCGGCGGCGGCCAGCAGGCTGGCCACGGCGGTCGCGGCCGGATTGGTTGCCGGGGTCATCCGCGAAGTCTAGCCGCTCGGCGCGGATCGCAAGCGGTGCGGTGGGCCGCGGTGCGCTACCTTTTTCGCGATGATCGAAGCTCGTCAGGTTGGACGCGACTACGGCGCCGGCCGCCGCAAGCTCACCGTGCTCGACGGCATCGACCTCGGCGTCGCGCGCGGCGAGATCGTCGCCATCACCGGGCCGTCCGGCAGCGGCAAGTCGACCCTGCTCGGGCTCCTGGCCGGGCTCGACCGGCCCAGCCGCGGCCGCGTCGCCATCGCCGGCACCGAGCTCGCATCGCTCGACGAGGACCGCCTGTCCTCCTTCCGCGGGCGCCACATCGGGTTCGTGTTCCAGAGCTTCCAGCTGCTGACCACCCTCAGCGCGCTCGAGAACGTGCGGGTGCCGGCCGAGCTGCTCGGCCAGCGCAACGTGAACGCGCCGGCCAGCGCGCTCCTCGACCGGGTCGGCCTGGCCGACCGCGCTCATCACTACCCGGCCCAGCTGTCGGGCGGCGAGATGCAGCGGGTCGCCATCGCGCGCGCCGTCATCACCTCGCCGCCGGTCATCCTGGCCGACGAGCCGACCGGCAACCTCGACTCCACCGCGGGCGACGCGGTCCTCGCGCTCCTGTTCGAGCTCGGCGCCGACAGCGCGATCGTCCTGGTCACCCACAACCCGGAGATCGCCGCGCGCGCCGACCGCGAGATCAAGCTGCGCGACGGGCGGGTCGAGGACGTGGTCGCTCACCGCCGGGGCGCCGCGTGAGGCCGGCCCTCGCGCTCCGCTACGCCCTGGCCCAGACCCGCCGCGCGCGCGGCTCGCTCGCCTTTTGCGTCGCGTCGATCGCGGTCGGGGTCGCGGCGCTGACCGCGGTGCACACGCTGGTCGCCGGGGTGCAGGAGAGCATGACCTCGGAGGCGCGCACGCTGCTCGGCGCCGACCTGTCGATGTCCAGCAACCAGCCGCTCGAGGGCGGGGTCGCGGCCGAGCTCACCGCCGGGCTGCGCCGGGGCGGCGGCGAGACCGTCGACCTGGTCGAGACCCAGTCGATGCTGGTCCCGGTCGCGGCCGGCCGCGGCCCCCGGCTGGTCAAGATCCGCGCGCTGCGCGGGCGCTACCCACTCTATGGATCGATCGCCACCGACCCGCCCGGCGCGCTCGATCCCGCCCGCCTGGCCGGTGCGCCGCGGGTCGTGCTCCACCCCGACGTGGCCCGCCAGCTGCGCCTGGCCACCGGCGACAAGGTCAAGCTGGGCGAGCTGGAGCTCGAGGTCAGCGGGGTGCTGGTGCCGGGGCCGGGCAGCCCGGCGTCCGGCTTCGGCTTCGCGCCGCCGGTCTTCATCCACGCCGACCACCTGGCCGCGACCGGGCTCATCCGCCTCGGCAGCCGGGTCGACTACCTGCGCCTGTTCCGCATGCCGGCCGGCTTCGACGCCGAGGCGTGGAAGGAGGACAACTTCCAGCGCGCGGTCGACGCCCACGTCGGCATCCGCACCTCGCGCGAGGCGGCGGCCAGCGTGCAGCGCTTCCTCGACCGGCTGTCGCGCTTCCTGGCGGTGGCCGGGCTGGCGGTGCTCCTGCTCGGCGCGCTCGGGGTCGCCTCCGCCACCCACGCGTTCGTGCGCAAGCGGCTGGACAGCGCCGCCATCCTCCGCTGCCTGGGCGCGACCCCGCGCGAGGTGTTCGCGGTGTTCGCCCTGCTGGTGTTCGGGGTCGGCCTGACCGGGAGCCTGATCGGGGCCGGCCTGGGCGCGCTGGCCCCGCTCGCCCTCGAGGGCGCGGTCGGCCGGCTCGGCGCGCAGATGCTGCCGACCCAGATCCACCTCCACCTCGACCTGGCCGCGGCGGCACGCGGCCTCGGGGCCGGAATCCTGGCCAGCTCGGTTTTTGGCCTGCTGCCGGTGGTGCGGATCGCGCGGGTCCCGCCGCTGCGCGCGCTGCGCCGCGACGTCGAGCCGCCGCCGTGGCTGGCCCGGCTGCGCGACGCCGCCATCCTGTTCGGGCTGCTCGCCGCCGCGACCGGCGCCATCCTGCTCCTGGCCGCGGCCGAGACCCGCTCGCGCAGCATGACGCTCTACTTCGCCGGCGCGGTCGGCGGGGCCATCGCGCTGCTCGCGCTCATCGCCCGCGGCGCCATGGTGGTGACCCGCCGGCTCGCCCACCGCGCGCCCGGCTACCACCTGCGCCAGGGCCTGGCCAACCTGCACCGGCCCGGCAACCCGACCACGTCGGTGCTGGTGGCGATCGGCCTCGGCACCTTCCTGGTCGGCAGCCTGCTGGTGGTCGCGCGATCGATCGAGAACGTGGTGGCGGTCGAGCTGCGCGAGGACCTGCCCAACGTCTTCCTGGTCGACATCCAGCCGGCCGACCGCGCCGACGTCGAGGCGATGGTGCACCGGGCCGGCGCGCGCGAGGTGGTGGTCGCGCCGATGATCGCCGCCCGCCTGGCCAAGGTGGCCGGCCGCCCGGTCAACACCCACGGCATCGAGCGCGACGCGTCGCGCCGCACCTTCGACGACTCGATGCGCACGCGCGAGTACTTCGTCACCTACCGCGACGCCCCGGTCGAGTCGGAGGAGGTCGTGGCCGGCACCTTCTGGCGCGGCCGCCCGGCCCGCCAGGAGGTCTCGCTCGACCAGCGGCTGGGCGAGAACCTCGGCATCCACCTCGACGACGTCCTCACCCTCGACATCCAGGGGCTCCCGCTCGACGCGGTGGTGACCAGCTTCCGCACCATCCGCTGGCAGGCGATGCGCCCCAACGCGATGGTGGTCCTGTCGCCCGGCCCGATCGAGCAGGCCCCCGGCATGTTCATCGCCAGCTTCCGGGTCGACCAGCCCGACGCGCGCGCGCGGCTGGCCGCCGACCTCATCGCCCACCACCCCAACCTGTCGGTCATCGATCTCACCGAGATCGCCGCGCAGGTGCGCGACATCCTCGACCGGATCGCGCTGGTGGTGAGCGGCCTGGCCCTGGTCATCCTGGTGACCGGCGCGGTGATCCTGGGCGGCACGGTCGCCGCCACCCGCGCCACCCGCGTGCGCGAGGCGGCGCTCCTCAAGGTGCTGGGCGCGCGCCGCCGCGACCTCGGCCGTATCCTGGTCACCGAGTACCTCGCCCTCGCGCTGCTCGCGGTCGCCGCCGGCGGTCTGCTCGGCCAGGTCGCCACCCGCCTGGCGATGCCGATCTTCTTCGACGCCGAGGCCAGCATGCCGGCGGGGGCGCTGGCGATCCTGGCCGTCGGGGTGGTCGCGCTCAACGTCGGCGCCGCGCTGCTGATCGGGCGCGGCGTGGTCCGCGCGCCCGCGCTGCAGATCCTGCGCGAGTGAGCCGCTTTCGCGGTGGCTGACGGCGTGCTATGGGCCAGGGATGCAGGTGCGCGATCTGATGTCCGCCGAAGTCGTCACCCTGGGCCGCGACGAGACCCTGGACATCGCGGATCGGATCATGTCGCTCGGCCGCATCCGGCACATGCCGGTGGTCGACGGCGACGGCCGCCTGTGCGGTGTGGTCAGCCAGCGCGATCTGTTCCGCGGCGCGCTCGCCACCGCGCTCGGCCTGCCCAGGGCGACCCAGGCCCGCCTGCTCGGCGCGCTCCTGGTCCGCGAGGTGATGAACCCGGAGCCGATCACCACCACGCCGGACACGCCGCTGACCGAGGCCGCCGAGGTCATGCTGCACCGCAAGGTCGGCTGCCTGCCGGTGCTCGACGGCGACCGCCTGGTCGGCATCCTGACCGAGGCGGACTTCGTGGCCCATCTGGCGGTCAAGCGCTGACGCCGCCGTCGAGTCCTCTAACAAAGCCGGGCGCTTGCACGCAGCGCGGGCCCGTGAGAACCAACCGGGCACCCCGCGCGTTCTCATGAGACCCATGCGCCAGCCGATCGCTCGCCATCGCGCAGTCGCCGCCTTCCTCCTCGTCGCGGCGCTCGCCGCGGCGGTCTACCTGGTCTCCGGCTGGTCTCTATGGGCCACCCCGGTCACCCTGGCCGTCACCGGCGCGCTGGCCGCCGCGGTGCTGATCACCGCCGCGACCGCGTGGCGCGGCTCGGCTCACCGGCGCGTGCTCGGCGCGGTCCAGCTCCTCGTCGGGTCGGCCGCGCTCGTGCTCGACGCCCTCGGCCTCTCGTTCGTGTCGGCCTCGCCCGGCCCTGGCCCGTACGCGATCGGCCTGGCCGCGGCGACCGGGATTGCCGGCCTCGGCGTGCTGCTCCGCCGGCGCAGCGCGCGCTGGTTCGCCTTTGGTCTGGGCGCGGCCGGCGCGGTGTCCTCGGGCCTCAACCTCGCCCAGTGGATGATGGCCGGCGTGGTCGACCCGTTCGGCTGGACCCTGGCGATCTGGACGATCGGCTCGCTCTCGGCGCTGGCCGCGCTGTTCGGGCGCGACGTGGCCGAGCAGGACCGCCTCGGCGCGCACGAGCAGGTGTGGAACCGCCGCGATCCGCTGGTCCGCTGGATGCGGGCCGCCACCATCTCGACGATGATCGCGATCCCGATGCTGGTGGTGTACGCGTTCATCCAGCAGGGAGCCGTGCCCGGCGCGACCACCGCCGCGCCCGCGCTGGCCGCCCTGCTCGCCGTGGCCGCGCTCCTCAGCACGCGCGGCCAGCTGCTCGGCGCCGCGCTGCTCGCGATCGGCGGGCTGGGCCTGGTCGGGCTCTCGGCCGCCGCGGTCGCGCTCTCGCCGACCGGGCTGGGATTTCACGTGGCCGGCTACTACCTCCTGTTCTGGCTGCCGGCGGCGATCTGCTGCCTCGCCTGCGGCGTCGCGCTGGCGCGCAGCGCCGGGCGGCTGGCTCCGCGCGCGTAGGATTCGCTCGCACATCGATCGCATCGGCTCGCGTGACCCGCGAGCGCGTGCCCGCCCCGGTGTAGGCTCGCGCTCCCAGGGGGCCACGACATGAGCAACGACGCGATCGATCGCAGACAGTTCCTCGGCTACGCCGCCGCCGCCGGCGCCGCGCTCGCCCTCGCCCCGTCGTGCGGCGCGCCGGCCGCGAGCGGACCGGCCCGCTCCGGCAAGGCCGCACCCGGCGAGTCGCACACCCACGCCGGCAACGGCACGGACGATCGCCCGCACCCGTGGATCGAGGAGGCGACCATCGCCAGCCTGCAGGCCGCGATGCACGCCGGCCAGCGAACCGCGCGCTCGATCACCGAGGCGTACCTGGCCCGCATCGACGCGATCGACCGGCGCGGCCCGTCGCTGCGCTCGGTCATCGAGACCAACCCACAGGCGCTCGACATCGCCAGCGCGCTCGACCGCGAGCGCAAGGCCAAGGGCCCGCGCGGGCCGCTGCACGGCATCCCGATCCTGCTGAAGGACAACATCGAGACCGCCGACCGCATGACCACCACGGCCGGCTCGCTCGCCCTGGCCGGGTCGATCGCGGCGCGCGACTCCGGGGTCGCGGCCCGCCTGCGCCAGGCCGGCGCGATCCTGCTCGGCAAGGCGAACATGTCGGAGTGGGCCAACTTCCGCTCGACCCGATCGCTGTCCGGGTGGAGCGGGCGCGGTGGCCAGTGCCGGAACCCGTACGCGCTCGACCGCAGCCCGTGCGGCTCGAGCTCCGGCTCGGCCGCGGCGGTGGCGGCCAACCTGTGCGCGGTGGCGATCGGCTCGGAGACCGACGGATCGATCGTGTGCCCGGCGTCGTCGTGCGGGATCGTCGGGGTCAAGCCGACCGTCGGGCTGGTCAGCCGCGCCGGCATCATCCCGATCGCGCACACCCAGGACACCGCCGGGCCGATGGCCCGCACCGTGGCCGACGCGGCCGCGGTGCTCGCGGTGCTGGCCGGCCCCGACGAGCGCGACCCGGCCACCCGCGACGCGGTGGCCGCCGCCTACGGTGGCTTCGATCCGGCCCAGGTGCGCGGCGCGCGCGTCGGAGTGGCGCGGAAGTACTTCGGCTATCACCCGGTGCTCGACCGCCGGATCGAGGACGCGATCGAGGCGCTGCGCTCGCGCGGCGTCGAGGTCATCGACCCGGTCGACCTCGGCGACATGAAGGAGGCGGAGGAGGCCGAGCTCGAGGTCCTGCTCTACGAGTTCAAGACCGACCTCGACGCGTACCTGGCCGGGCTGGGCGGGTCGGCCCAGGTCCACTCGCTGGCCGACGTCATCGCGTTCAACGAGGCGCACGCGTCCCAGGAGATGCCGCTGTTCGGCCAGGAGCTGTTCCTGAAGGCGCAGGCCAGGGGGCCGCTCACCGACCCGGCCTACCGCCGCGCGCTGGCCACCTGCGCCCGCGTGTCCCGCACCCACGGGATCGACGCGGTGATGAGCGCGAAGCGACTCGACGCGCTGGTCGCGCCGACCAGCGCGCCGGCCTGGCTCATCGATCCGGTGCTCGGCGATCACTTCGTGGGCGGCAGCTCGTCGCCGGCGGCGATGGCCGGCTACCCGAGCGTGACGCTGCCGGCCGGGTTCGTGGCCGGCTTGCCGGTCGGCATCTCGCTGTTCGGCCGGCGATTCCAGGAGCAGCGCCTGCTCGGGCTGGCCCACGCGCTCGAGCAGGCGACCCACCACCGCCGGGCGCCGGGCTTCCGGCCCGACACCACCCACCCGACCGACGACGACTGCTGCGCCGCCTGAGCCGGCCGCGCCTCGGTCGTCAGTCGATCGACTGGTACACCTGCGAGACCAGGTAGCCGCTCGGGCCCAGGTTGGTCGCGCTCAGCGCGGCGAAGTAGTTCGAGCGGCGGTACTCGCTGCGCGCCTGGCGCAGCGGGCCAGCCGACAGGTAGGCCGCGGTCGGATCGCCGGAGTCGCGGGTCGGCGCGCCGATCGGTCCCTGCAGCGCCGCGCGCGCCGCGGCCAGGCGCTGGCTCGCCTCCTCGGCCTCCCGCGAGTAGGTCATCCACATCGCGCCGACCAGGACGTCGCCGGCGTCGAAATCGAGGTAGAGCGAGCCGCGCCCGCCCCCGCCGATCTCGCACTGCAGGCCGAGCTTGTCGCGCCCCGGCTGGCACTTGTTGCCGTGCTGGCCCGCCCACGACAGCACCTCGCGCCGGGTGGTCGAGCCGAGCGCGAAGTCGCCGGCCGGCCGCACGGTCACCGCCACGTCGCCGCGCAGCCGCGCGACCGCGGCGCGCCGGTGCGCCTCGCGCTGGGCCGGGGTGCTGGTCGCGCGATCCGCGCCGAACGGGCAACCGCCGCCGCCGCCGCGCAGGAGCCGCATCGCCATCGGGGTGTGGAGCGCCGCGATGGCGATCGTCGCCACCGCGGTCAGCCCCAGCGACCACCGGAGGATCCGCTTGCCGCGTCCCATGGTCGTCTCGCTCACCTGTTGATGATCGAGTTCTTGAACGCCGTGTCGACCACCGGCGGCGCGAAGCAGTTCTCGATGTCCGCCTGCGCCACGCCGTTCTCGGACAGCGCCGGCACGACCACGCTGGCGATGAAGTAGTCGTACTGCTCGGAGGTGATGGCCAGCCCCTCGTGGGCGGCCTCCATGGTGGGTCCGCCGTAGTTGTTGGGTCCGCCGTAGACGCTGACCAGGAAGGCGGCCAGGTTGGCGCGGAACTCCTCGACCCGCTTCGAGCCCTGAGCGGCCAGGTCCTGGAACGAGGTGCCGACCGCGCTGGTCGGCGCGGCCACCGACAGGTCGATGATGGAGTCGTTCACCAGGAGGAAGGCGTCCACGCCGTACTTCCCGAACATCTCGCTCGAGCAGCTGGCCGCGGCCGCGTCGGGCGTCCCGGCCGCGCCGGAGTCCGGCGTCCCGGCGCCGTCGTCGTCGTCATCGCCGCCGCATGCCGTGGTGAAGCCAGCCGCGCCGATCGCCAGCGCGAGCGCGCACATCGCAACGTTGAGCCGCATCTGTCCCTCCTGGGTTTCGAGTAGTCGGTCTACGCCCGGCCGGCGCGGCTGGATGTGACGGTCGGGTGGCGCGCGCTATGGTCCGGACATGAGCACCGCCCACGACGTCGTCCTGAAGGTGAGACCTCTCGGGTTTCCCTGGGAAACCGCCGATCCGTTCCTGTTCTGCGTCCACCACGACGACGCCTACCCGGCCGGCAACGACGTGATGGGGCCGGCCGCGTCGCTGGCCGGGCGCGCCATCGGCCAGGACTTCGCCGGGGTGGACGGCTGGCGCATGTACCACGGCTCGCAGGTGCCGGGCTTCCCCCAGCATCCGCACCGCGGCTTCGAGACCGTGACGCTCGCGCGCCGCGGCTACATCGACCACTCCGACTCGCTCGGCGCGACCGCGCGGTTCGGCCGCGGTGACGTGCAGTGGATGACCGCCGGCCGCGGCGTGGTGCACTCCGAGATGTTCCCGCTGCTCGACCGCGAGCGCCCCAACCCGGTCGAGCTGTTCCAGATCTGGCTCAACCTGCCGCGCGCCGACAAGCTGGTCGATCCGCACTTCGCGATGCTGTGGAACAGCGACATCCCGACCGTCACCGCCCCGGGCGTGATCGTGCGAGTCGTGGCCGGTCGGCTCGGCGACGCCGCCGCGCCTCCGCCGCCGCCGCGCTCGTGGGCCGCTCGCCCCGGCTCCGACGTGGCGATCTGGACGATCGAGCTCGCCCCCGGCGCCGCGTGGACCATGCCGCCCGCCGCCCCCGGGACCAACCGGACGATCTTCTTCTTCCGCGGGCCCGAGCTCCGGGTCGGCGGACGAGCCATCCCGCCCGGCTCGGCGGTGCAGCTCCGCCCCGACGCCCCGGCGCTGCTGGAGAGCGGAGCCGAGCCGGCCGAGCTCCTGCTGCTGCAGGGCCGCCCGATCGGCGAGCCGGTCGCCCAGCACGGCCCGTTCGTGATGAACAGCCAGGGCGAGATCCACCAGGCCTTCGTCGACTACCAGGAGACCCAGTTCGGGGGCTGGCCGTGGCCCACCGACGAGCCGGTTCACCCGCGCGAGGCGACCCGCTTCGCCCGCCACGCCGACGGCCGCGAGGAGAAGGGACCCTAGCTCTCGCTGGACGACGCGCGCCCGACCGGGCGGAGCGATCGCGCGATGAGGCCGAGCCCGGCCACCAGCAGCCCCAGCATGACGAGCGTGTTGAACAGGCTCGTGGTGCGGAAGTAGATCTGGAGGTTCGCGATGATCCCGGCGAACAGGATGAGCGCGCCGGCGCCGGTCAGCACCCACCCGGCGATCGACTTCGCGTCGTAGAAGAGCAGGCCGATGCCGAGGAGGAGCGGGATGAGCGTGATGCCGAAGCTGGTCCCGCCGCCCCAGCTGCCGAACCGCCAGTACCCGCCGTGTACATCGACCTGCTGAAGCAGCAGGTAGCCCCCCACCACGGCGAGCCCGAGGCCGAACAGGAACATCCCGATCCCCCCGCGCGTGCCACCCACGTCCCTGAGCTCGTGCTTCACCGGCCGAGTATCGCAGCGGGAAGCCTGGGCGCGGCTCATCGGTTCGGCTCTGACTACAAAAATGGCTGCCGGTGCGCCCGGCGACAGGCATTCGCTTGCCGCTCACGGCGCATGCCGCTAGCCTGCCTGTCTGACGTAACCAGCGGAAATGCAATGAACGTGAAGAGACTGGTGATGATGGCGGCAGCGGTCGCGGCGATGGAGTGCTGGCGGTTCACGCCGGTCGCTCTGGCCCAGCCGGCCCCGAGCGCCCCACCCGCCAGCGCCCCGGTCCCGGCCCGGCCTTCCACCGCTCCCGCCGCGTCGCCCTTCACCCTGGCGCGGGCGATCCAGATGGCGCTTCGCCGCGACGAGCGGCCGCGCATCGCGGAGCGGCAGCTGGCCTCGTTCGAGGCGCAGGTCGACCGGGCGCGCGCGTTCTTCTTTCCCGACGTGGCGCTCAGCGGCCAGTACAATTTCCGCGGGGACCCGGGCATGTTTCAGGAGCGGCACGTCTTGACCGGGAGCGTGACCGCCAGCCTGGTGCTGTTCGACGGGCGCGGCATCCCGCTCTACCGGGCCGCCTCCCTGGCCCGCTCGGCGGCGGCGCTCGACCGCGACGAGAGCGTGCGGCAGGTCGCCTTCGAGGCGGCCGGCGCGTACCTCACCACGCTCGGGCTGCAGGCCGTCGTCGAGGCGGCGCAGCACCGGGTCGCGTTCGCCCGCGCGACCCTGGCCGACGCGCGCGGGCGGGTGTCGGCCCAGCTGGCCAGCTCCAACGACGTCACCCGGGCCGATGTCGAGCTGGGCACCGCGGTGCGCGAGCTGCGGCGGGCGCAGGGGGACCTCGACAGCGGGATGCTCAACCTGGGCTGGCTGATCGGCGCCGAGCTGCGGGCTCCGCTCGCCTCGCCCGACGATCTTCTGGCCGAGGCGGCCCGGCCGGGCGCCCGCCGGCTGGCCGTGTCCGAGGCGCAGGCTCGCCGGCTCGACGTCAGGTCCGGGCGCATCCGGGTCGAGGCCGCCCGCCAGCGCGCGCTCGAGCCGCTGTGGCGGTGGACGCCGGCGCTGGGCCTGATCGGCCAGGGCAGCACCTCGTCGGTCGAGGATCAGACCGGCCGCCAGACCGACTGGTTCCTCGGTGTCACCGCGGCGTGGACGCTGTGGGACGGCGGGGAGCGCGGCGCGGATCGCGACGACCTGGTCGCCCAGGCCGAGGCGGCCGCCCTCCAGTCGGACCGGCAGACCCGCCAGGTCGCGCTCGAGGTCCAGACCGCGACCTCCGCGCTATCGAGCGCGCGCGAGACCGCCACCGTCGCGGAGTCGGCGGTGATCGCGGCCCGCAAGAACGTGGAGGAGACCCGCACCCTCTACCGGCAGGGGCTGGCGCGCGCGCTCGAGGTCGCCGACGCCACCGCCAGCCTGTTCGACGCCGAGGTCGCGCTCGCCCGCGAGCGCTACGGCCTCGGCCTGGCGCTGCTCGACCTGCGCGCGGCACTCGGAGTCGACCCACTCGAGCGCGGCGAGCGCGGCGCGGAGGCGCAATGATCGCGATGGTGACGCGGAAGGCGGGCCTTGCCATGGCCCTTGTCGCTCTCGGCTCGGTGTCGTCGGCCTGTGACGACGACGGGGGGGCGAGCGGCGCCGAGGCCAGGCGAGGCGGCGGGGCGGGCGGCGCAGGCCGAGGCGGAGGAGGCGGCGGCAAGCGCGGCGGGCAAGCCTTCCCGGTCCAGGTGCAGCCGGTCGGCGCGCGCGACGTGACCTACGTGCTGTCGGCGGTCGGCACCGTCGAGGCGTTCGAGGAGATCCAGGTGACCTCGCGGGTGACCGGCGTGGTCGAGAAGATCCGCTTCGCCGAGGGTGAGACGGTGGCGGCCCACCAGCCGCTCGCCGAGATCGAGCCGCGCCGGTTCGAGCTCGCGGTCGAGACCGCCGACGCCGCGCTGGCCAAGGCGCGCGCCGCCCAGGGCGAGGCCGAGGCCGGCCTGGCCCGGCGCGAGAAGGCGACCAAGGACAATCCGGGCCTCATCCCGGGCGAGGAGATCGAGACCTGGCGGACGCGGGTGGCGACCGCCAGGGCCGAGGCGCACTCGGCCCGCGTGGCGCTCGACCGGGCCGCGCTCGACCGCCGCGACGCCTTTGTCCGCGCCCCGGTGGCCGGCGTGCTGCAGACCCGCACGGTGCGGACCGGGCAGTACGTCCAGCCCGGCACGGTGCTGGCCACGCTCATCCAGCGCGACCCGCTGCTGCTCCGCTTCGACGTCCCGGAGCGCGACGCGACCGCGCTGCACACCGGGATGCCGGTCGTGTTCGGCGCCGCCGAGGCCCAGGAGCCGTATCAGGCGACCATCAAGCTGGTCACCACCGCGGCGGATCAGAGCACGCGCATGGTCAAGGTCACCGCCGAGGTGACCGACCCGCGCAAGGCCGAGCTCAGGGCCGGCTCGTTCGCGCGAGTGACGGTCCACATGGGCACGTCGTCGGGCGCGGTGGTCGTCCCGCAGACGGCGGTGCGCCCGAGCGAGAAGGGCTTTTTGGCCTACGTGGTGGTCGATGGCGCCGCGGTCGAGCGCGTGGTCGATCTCGGCATGCACACCGGCGACGGCATGCTCGAGGTGAAGCGCGGCCTGACCATCGGCGAGCAGCTGGTGGTGCGCGGCGCCGAGGCGCTGCGCAACGGGGCCAAGGTCGTCGTCAGCTCGGACGTTCCGTCCGGCGGCAAGCCGGCCGCGACGCCTGCGCCGGCGGCGGACGCCCCGACCGGCGGCGCGAGCACCGGGGGCAGCAAGGCGCCGTGAGCGGGACCAGCGCGCCATGAGTCAGCCATGAAGCTCACCGACATCGCCATCAAGCGCCCCGTCTTCGCCTGGATGATGATGGCGGCGACCGTGGTGTTCGGCGCGGTCGGCCTCTATCGCATGGGGGTCAGCCAGTACCCGGACGTCGACTACCCGACGGTGAGCGTGTCGATCACCTACGAGGGCGCGGCCCCCGACGTGGTCGAGAACGACGTCATCGAGTTCGTGGAGGAGGCGGTCGCCCAGGTCGAGGGGGTCAAGTCGATCACCTCGACCGCGCGGCAGGGCGAGGCCAACGTCACCGTCGAGTTCGACATCTCGCGCGACATCGATCAGGCGGTCCAGGACGTGCAGAACCGGATCGGGCAGATCCGCCAGCTGCCCGAGAACATCGACCCGCCGATCGTCTCCAAGTCCAACCCGGAGGATCAGCCGATCATGTGGGTCGGCCTGTCCGGGCCGTATCCGCAGGCGCTCCTGTCCGACACCGCGCGCTACCGGGTCAAGGACCGGCTGCAGGCGGTCACCGGGGTCGGCGAGATCCAGCTGGGCGGCTACCTCGAGCGCAACGTGCGCGTGTGGATCGACGCCGACAAGCTCGCCGCCTACCAGCTGACCGTGTCGGACGTGACCAAGGCGCTCCAGCGCGAGCACATCGAGCTGCCGGCCGGGCGGCTGGAGAGCGGCTCGCGCGAGGTCGGCGTGCGCGTGCTGGGCGAGGCGCTCGACCTGGCCACCCTGCAGACGATCATCGTCAAGGAGGTGGCCGGCGCCCCGGTCCGCCTGTCCGACGTCTCCCTGGTCGAGGACGGCTTCGAGGACGTGCGCCGCCGCTCGCGGGTCAACGGCGCGCCGGTCCAGGGCATGGGCATCCGCAAGCAGCGCGGCGCCAACGCGGTGCAGGTGGCCGCCGACGTCAACCAGGTGATCGACGACGTCCGCAAGACCCTCCCCGAGGGGATGGAGCTGTCGATCATCTTCGACTCGACCGAGTACATCAAGGACTCGGTCCACGAGGTGCAGTTCGAGCTGATCTTGGCGGTGATCCTGACCTCGTTCGTGTGCTGGCTCCTGCTCGGATCGATCTCGAGCACGCTCAACGTGGTCCTCGCGATCCCCATGTCGCTACTGGGGACGATCGCGGTCATCTACTTCCTCGGGTGGACGCTCAACATGTTCACCCTGCTCGCGCTGTCGCTGGCGGTCGGCATCGTGGTCGACGACGCCATCATGGTGATGGAGAACATCTTCCGCCACGGCGAGGCCGGCAAGGACCGGATCACCGCCGCCCGCGAGGGCACCCAGGAGATCGCCTTTGCCGCGCTGGCCGCGACGATCGCGGTCATCGCCATCTTCATCCCGGTCGTCTTCATGGAGGGGATCGTCGGGAAGTACTTCCTCCAGTTCGGCGTCACGCTGTCGGTCGCGGTCGCGCTGTCGTACCTGGAGGCGGTGACCCTGGCCCCGTCGCGCTGCGCGCAGCTGCTCAAGACCTCGCGCGAGGGCCGGAGCTGGATCGGTCGGGTGGTCGACCGCGGCTTCGAGAAGCTGTCGACCGGCTACGCGTGGCTGCTCACCCGCAACCTGCGCTGGCCGCTGGTCGCGCTGGGGGCGGCCGCGCTGCTGCTCTACGTCTCGTTCCGCACCCTCGGCAGCCTGCCGGCCGAGATGGTGCCGAGCCAGGACATCAGCCGCGTGCTGCTGCGCCTGCAGACCGCGCCCGGCTCGTCGCTCGAGCAGACCGAGGCGGTGACCCGCCGGGCCGAGGAGTTCATCAACGGGCGTCCCGAGGTGACTCGCGCGATGTTCGCGGTCGGCGGCATGGGCGGCGCGGTCGACACGGTCACCTCGTTCGTGTCGCTGAAGCCGGCCGACGAGCGCGACATCAGCCAGCAGGAGTTCCAGAACATCCTCCGCAAGGAGCTGAACTCGTACCCGGGCATTCGCGCGGTGGTGCAGGACCTGTCGCAGCAGGGCTTCTCGGCCCGGCGCGGCTTCCCGATCGAGTTCAGCGTGCGCGGCGCCGACTGGGACAAGCTGGTCGCCACGTCCAAGGACGTCATCGAGAAGCTGTCCGCCTCCAGCGTGGTGGTGGACGTGGACTCGGACTACAAGCTGGGCACGCCGGAGCTGCAGATCGCGCCCGACCGCGACCTCGCCTCCTACATGCAGGTCCCGGTCGAGGAGATCGCGACCAGCCTGAACGCGCTCCTGGGCGGGCTCCGGATCGGCAAGTACACCTCCAACGGCCGGCGGGTGGATGTCCGCGTCCGCCTCCTGGCCAGCCAGCGCAAGAGCCCCGAGGACGTGGCCCGACTACAAGTTCGCAGCGCGACCGGCGCGCTCCTGCCGCTGTCCGCCCTGGTCCACCAGGAGGAGAAGCCGTCGCTGCAGGCGATCACCCGGCGCGACCGCGATCGCGCGATCACCATCTTCGCCAACGTGGCGCCCGGCCACTCGCAGGAGGAGGCGATCCGGGTGGTCGAGCAGCTCGGCAAGCAGCTGCCGCCCGAGGTGTTCATCAAGCTGGGTGGGCAGAGCGTGGCGTTCCAGGAGTCGTTCTCGTCGCTCGGGTTCGCCCTCATGCTCGGCATCTGCATCGCCTACATGGTGCTGGCGTCGCAGTTCAACTCGTTCCTCCACCCGATCACGGTCCTCACCATCCTGCCGCTGTCGGTGGCCGGCGCGATCTTCGCCATCAAGTTCGGCGGCAAGACGCTCAACATCTTCAGCGCGATCGGCCTGCTCCTGCTCATGGGCATCGTGAAGAAGAACTCGATCATCCTGGTCGACTACGCCAACCAGCTGCGCCAGCAGGGGCTGGGCGCGCGCGACGCGATGCGGCGGGCCGGCCCGGTCCGGCTCCGCCCGATCCTCATGACCTCGATCGCGACCGGCATGGCGGCCTTGCCCGCGGCGCTCGCGCTCGGGCCGGGCGGTGAGGTGCGCGCGCCGATGGCGATCGCGGTGATCGGCGGCCTGGTCGTCTCCACCGCGATGTCGCTGTTCGTGGTGCCGTCCTTCTACGTGTGCGCCGACTGGCTGCTGGTGCACGGGCGGAGCGCCCTGCGGCGCCGCGGCAAGCGGCCGGGCGATCGGAGCTCGGCCCCGCCGCCGCCACCGTCGGCGCCGCCGCCGGTCGGCTGACCGGGAGGCTCGGCCATGCAGCACGACTTCCTGTTCGCCGTCCTGCTCCCGATCGCGCTGGCGGTCATCATGCTGGGCCTCGGGCTCAGCCTGACCGCCGACGACTTTCGCCGGGTGGTGCGGTTCCCGCGCGCGGTCGTGGTCGGGCTCGCCTGCCAGCTGCTGATCCTGCCGGCGGTGTGCCTGTTCCTCGCGTCGAGCTTCGACCTGGAGCCGGAGCTGGCGGTCGGCATGATGCTGCTGGCCGCGTCGCCCGGCGGGGTGGCGGCGAATCTGATGAGCCACCTGGCCCGCGGCGACGTCGCGCTCAACATCACGCTCACCGCGCTCAGCAGCGTCGTCTCGATCGTCACTCTGCCCTTCATCGTGATGCTGGCGATGGCCCGCTTCATGGGCGAGGGCCGATCGATCCCGCTGCCGTTCGACAAGGTCCTGCAGGTGTTCTCGGTGGTGCTGGTCCCGGTGATGATCGGCATGGTGGTGCGCTGGCGCGCGCCCGGCGCGGCCGCGCGCCTCCAGCGCCCGGTCAAGATCCTGTCGGCCGGGTTCCTGCTCGCGCTGGTGGTCGCCAGCGTCATCATCCAGCGCGACAAGGCGGTCGGCTTCGTCGTGTCGGTCGGTGTGCCGGTCCTCCTGTTCAACCTGGCCAGCCTGTTCGTCGGCTACGTGGTGCCGCGCTTGGCCCGGGTCGACCGTCGCCAGGCGATTGCGATCGGCATGGAGATCGGCGTTCACAACGCGGCCATCGCGATCACGATCGCGAGCAGCCCGATGCTGCTGGGCTCGCCGGCGATGGCGATCCCGGCCGCGGTCTACAGCGTGTTCATGTTCTTCACCGCCGGCGCGTTCGGGTACCTGGTCAACCGCTTCGGCTGATCCGCTCGACGGCGACGCGGCGATCGAACCTTGCCAGGCCGGGTGATCGGTGCCTCTCCCGGCAGGGAGCGCGCTCGGCTACTCTCGGCCCCATGAAGAGCCTACGACCGTTTCTGCCGCTCGGGCTGGCGATGGCGGCGCTCCTGCCGCTGACCGCATGCCCGGGCCCGAGCTACCGGATCCCGAAGAGCGAGCTCTACGCGCTGAGCCAGACCCCGCCCGAGACGCGCGGCGAGCACGTGCGCGTGGTGCAGAGCCTTGGCGACGCCGATACCCCGCCACAGCCGGCCCCGCCGGTGCGCGCCGGTGTCTCGGTCTACGTGGTCGCGCCGATCTGGATCGACGGGACCCCGCACCACCACCGCTACCACGACCGCGGCCCGCGCCGGGTCAACGGCGGCGGCGGCGGCGGGTTCGGCGGGCGCGACCTGGCCCGCGGGCAGAAGCAGGAGGCCAAGGCGTGGCTGGTGGTGGCCGCGGTCGTGGCCGGCGCGCTCGCGCTCACCGAGGGCATCCGCTACGACGGATGGGTCAAGCTCAACCCGATGCAGCCGGTCCACCTGTGGGGCCCGTACGGCGAGTACACCTGGATGCCGCTCGCCCACCTGACACCGGACGTGGTGCGCTGGGCCGATCACGCGGCGGTGCGCTCCAACGAGGGGCCGTGGCAGCCGCTCGGGCGCGCGCCGCTCGACCGCAAGGGCTTCACCTACTCGCTCCTGCTCGGCGCCAGCGAGGTGCCGGTGTTCGGCTCGGATCCGGAAGCCGGCTTCCTCGGCCACATCCAGTTCGGATACTTCCCGCTCCACCAGTTCGGCATCCAGGCCGACATCGCGTACAGCTGGACCGACGACAGCCAGGGCGCCACGATCTTCAACGGGCGCTACTCGCTCGAGCTGGACGCGCTGCCGCTGTCGGCCGGGGTGTTCAGCGCCGGCGCCTACGGCCAGATCGGGCTCGGCTCGCTGTCCGACGACGGGGTCAGCTTCGACGAGACCGACACGCTCCTGGGCGGCGGCGGGCTGCTCCAGCTCGAGCTGACCACGCGCCTGGCGCTGACCGCGCGCGCCGGGCTGCTCTCGGTGCACGACGAGACCCTGACCGAGTTCTCGGCCGGCATTTCCATCTACTGACCTGCTGACGCGGAGAGACGAGCATGACGACCGCCGTCTACGAGCTCTACTACTGGCCGACCATCCAGGGGCGCGGCGAATTCGTCCGGCTCGCCTTCGAGGAGGCCGGCGTGCCGTACGTGGACGTCGCGCGGCTCCCCGCGGGCGAGGACGGCGAGGACGGCGAGGATGCGATCGAGCGCCTGCTCCAGGACAACCGGCGCGGGCCTCGCCCGTTCGCGGTGCCGGCCCTGTTGATCGACGGGCAGGTGGTGCTGTCTCAGACGGCGGCCATCCTCCACTGGCTGGCGCCGCGCCTCGGGCTGGTCCCGGACGGCGCCGAGGAGCAGGCGTGGGCGCTCGCGCTCCAGCTCACCATCGCCGACGCGCTGACCGAGGTGCACGACGCCCACCACCCGATCGGCGGGGGCCTCTACTACGAGCAGCAGAAGGCCGAGGCGGCCCGGCGGGCGGCCGACTTCGTCGCCACGCGGCTGCCGAAGTTCCTCGACCACTTCGAGGACGCGCTGCGCGAGAACCCGGCCGGCGGGGCCGAGCACCTGGTCGGCTCGCGGCTGAGCTACGTCGACCTGTCGCTGTTCCAGCTCCTGTCCGGGCTCGACTACGCATTCCCGCGCGCGATGGCGCGGCTGGCTCCGACCATCCCGCTGTCGCTGGCGCTGCGCGATCGAGTGGCGGCGCGGCCGCGGATCGCGGCCTACCTCGCCTCGCCGCGGCGCATTCCGTTCAACCAGGACGGCATCTTCCGCCACTACCGCGAGCTCGACCGCGACCCGCCGTGACACGGGCGGGTCAACCCGGCGCGCGCGGCGCGCGGAAGCTCTCGATGCGCGCCAGGTAGGACGCCGGGAACCCGACCTCGCGGGCCGCGGCCAGGACGCGGTCGAGGTAGGCGCCGTCGGGCGGGCGCGGCTCCATGCTCGGGGCGATGTAGCACAGGGCCGGGCGGTAGCCGGTCCCGGACGTCTCGACCAGCACTGCGTGCGGCAGGTAGATCTGGCCGAGCACGTCGCGTGCATGGGAATAGATGCGCTCCAGGTCGGCGTGCGTGGCCAGGGTCAAGATGCCGCACACCGACGAGCCGGGGGCGCGCACCAGGTTGGCGATCGGCCGGATCTCGATGTCGAAGCCGGACAGGCTGGCGACGTCGCACTCGCGCAGCGTGAAGCCGATGTTGGCCAGGACCGCGCGGCTCATGTACGAGCCGTAGAAGAACACCGCCACCGCGGGCGGCCAGTCGGGAAAGCGGATGGAGTCCATCATGGGTCGCGCTCCTCGTCGGCTTCCGCGCCGGCCTCGGCCAGCGCGCGGGCGCTCTCGTCGGCCGCCGCCTGCGCCTCGGCCAGCGCCTCCTCCGCCCCGGCCAGCGCGGCGCGCAGCCGATCGGCGGTCGCCTCGGCGCGCTCGAGGTCGGCGCGGATGTCGGCGGCGGTGGCCGCGCGCGCGTCGACGCGGCGAGCGGCCTGGGCCAGGCTGCGCTCGAGCAGCTTGCGCTGGGCCTCGGCGCGCTGGCGGCGGCGGCGCTCCTCCGGATCGATCGGCGGGGCCGGGGCGGCCGGCTTCTTCGCCTTTGCGCGCGGCGCCGGCTCCGCGGCCTCGTGCGCCGGGATCGTCACGCCGGCGAGGAGGTCGAAGCCGGGCGGATCGCGGTCCTGGACCAGCTGGCCGGGCGGATCCGGGTCGAACGAGCCGATCGCCGACAGCGCCTGCAGCGTGGTCGCCACCCGCCGGAGCATGGCCGGGCTGGCCGCGTGGCCGCCCTCGCGCAGGATGTCGCCGGCGCGCAGGTGCAGGCGGGCCAGCACCGCGCGCTGATCGCGGCCCGCGGCCACCTCGCCGCCGCGCATCCGCTTGCCGGCGGCGAACAGCGCGTCGAGCTCGCCGGGCGCGTCGCGGTGGATGCGGTTGACCACCCAGGCGGAGGCGGTCGGCTTGGCCAGCCGGGCCAGGTGATCGGCGGCGTCGGGGAGGCCGCTCTCGCGCAGCTCGGTGGCCAGGCGCTTGCGCTCGGCGGTGAAGCCGGCCAGCGGCGCATCGTAGAGGGCGGCAGCGGCCCCGGCGACGGCCTCGGCGTCCGGATCCTTTCGATTCGCGCGCCCGCCCCCCATGGCCACCAGCCTACCGCAACCGCGGCGCTGCCTGGGCGAGTTGCACGCTGGCGGGCCAGGCGTCATGATTTCAGTCGATGCGCGCGTCTCGTCGATTTACCGGCCCCCGGATCCAGCTCGGATCCGGCGCGGCCGACTGACGCCCATCGAACCTCGCGGCGAATCGCGAGCGCGCAGCGGAAGCACCGGAGCCAGGTCGGTCCGGGGGGTCGTTCACACCCCTTCCCGTCCCACCCATGCTCCGAGGTCCGCCATGCACTCGCGCCCGCTCTCCGTCGATGTCGATTCGCTCTGCGCCGCCCTCACCCTCCGCGATCTCACCGATCCGTCGCGCGGCCCGCACGCCATGCAGGTCCTGCTCGACGAGGTCGTCGCCGCCCTCGCCGCCGCCTGGGGCTGCGAGGTGCGGGTCCACCGCGCGCTGCCGGTGGTGTCCGCGCGCGACAACTACGACCGGCTCTACTACCCGCCCGACGGCGTGGCGCGCGACGCGCGCTACACCCGCTGGCTCGGGCCGGGCGTGCTGCTTCGCACCCAGACCTCCGCGATGATCCCGCCCGCGCTCGACCAGCTGGCCGCCGCTCCGGGCTGGCGCGACGTGCTCCTGGTCTGCCCCGGCCTGGTCTACCGCCGCGACTGCATCGACCGCCACCACGTCGGCGAGCCGCACCAGGTCGACCTGTGGCGGATCCGGCGCGGCGCCCCGCTCGAGCGCGCCGACCTGCTCGCGATGGTGGCCGCGGTCGCCGGCGCGGCCCTGCCCGGCTGGCGGACGCGCACGGTCGACGCCGCCCACCCGTACACGGTCGGCGGTCTGCAGATCGACGCCAGCCGCGGCGACGGCGACGAGGCCGGGCGCGAGTGGCTGGAGATCGGCGAGTGCGGGCTGGCCGGGCCGCGCCTCCTGGTCGACGCCGGTCATGGCGCCGGTCACGGCGAGCCCACCACCGGCCTGGCCATGGGGCTGGGTCTCGATCGCCTGCTCATGCTGCGCAAGGGCATCCCGGACATCCGGCTCCTGCGCGCGCGCGATCCGCGCATCGCGGCCCAGCTGGCCGACCTGACCCGGTGGCGGCCGGTCTCGGCCATGCCGCCGGTGCGGCGCGATCTATCGATCGCGGTGGACGCCGACGATCGCGCCGAGGACCTGGGCGACCGGGTGCGAGCGGCGCTCGGCACCCGCGCCGCCGCGGTCGAGTCGGTCGAGGTCCGGACCGAGACGCCGCTCGAGGCGCTGCCCGGGCCGGCCCGCGCGCGCCTCGGCATCCAGCCGGGCCAGAAGAACCTGCTCGTGCGGGTGGTGCTGCGCGACCTCGAGCGCACGCTGACCCACGACGAGGCCAACTGCCTGCGCGACGACATCTACGCCGCGCTCCACCGCGGCACGGCCCATCAGTGGGCGGGGCGGGCCGGGTGACTCAGCCGCCGCACGGCTGGCCGCCGATCGCGTCGATCTCGTTCCACCCGGGCACCGCGGCCGAATCGAGGGTGACCCGCACGCCGATCACCGGCTGCTCGGTGCACGCAAAGGCGACCCGGTGGTGCGCCGAGGTCGCCTCGGTGGCGGCCGCGGCGCGCTGCTCGACCAGCGCGGTGCCGCCGCCGGCCAGGATCAGCTCGACGCGCTTGATCGCGCCCGGGCTGACGTTCTCGACGATGTCGACGCTGCTCATGCGATGCGCCCCGTCGAAGCCGACCTCGACGGTCTCGACGCCGCTGTCGGCCTCGGCCGAGGCCCACGCCTGGGTGCTGTCCTGGCCGGCCGGGGTCGCGTCCGGCGGGCCGAGCATCTGCCCGCCCGACCAGCTGTCCTCGCCATACTGCGACGAGACGCTGCGCACCCGCGACGCCCACACCACCTCCGGCACCACCGCGGCCGGCGCGGGCGCCGACGCGAGTCGGGCGAGCGCGGCGAGCCGGGCGCGGTGCTCGGCCGGCGTGATGTGGCCGCGCTCGCGCTCGGCGCACAGCACCGTGCGCTCGACCAGCTGGTCGCGCTGGGTGGCGCCGAGCTGGCCGAGGTCGATCCCGGCCGGCAGCGCGCAGCGCTCGGCGGGACCGGGCTCACCGACGGAGAACGATCGGCCGGCGACCAGGCCGAGGCCGAAGATCAGCGCGGCGGCGCCGCCGAGGATGGCGCCGAGGGCCGCGCGCGGGACCAGCTGACGGTCGAACGGAGAGAGCAGGAGGTCGGGCATCCCGCCTACAACGCGCGGGGCGGCCGGTCGGTTCCCGCGATCGCGCGCGGGCATCCGGCCTCACCGGTGATTGCGATCACCTGATCGTCAGCGCTCTCAGTGGATCATGGCGCCGCGGGGTTCGAGCTGTCGCGCCGCGGCTTGCCGCGGGGCCCGCCGGCGGTCGTCTCGGCCTCGGTCGCCACGCGATCCGCCTCGCGCACCGTCGTCGGCAGCTCCTCGCTGGTGTCGCGCGTCGGCGCCTCGACCGGGCGGCCCGACGCGACCGCGACCGCGTCCTCCTTGGCCGGCACGTCGCCCACCGCCAGCTCGCACTGGCCGAACGTGATCTGCATCCGTCCGCTCGCGGGCGCCAGGCGCACCTCCAGCGAGCGCGCCCGGATGACGGTGTCGTTCTTGACCGTGCCGGCCAGCTGCACCGTGTCGGCGTCGAACTCCCCGGCCAGGGTCCCCTCGGAGCGCAGCTCGCCCACCTTCACCTTGCCGGACACGCTGCCGCTCGGGCTGACGTGGAGCGACGGGCCGTTCACCTCGCCCTCGACGGCGCCCTTGACGACGACCGGACACTTGGACGAGAGCGTGCCCTTGAACTCGGTGTCGTCCTCGATGAGCGTGGTCTTGGCCGACGCTCCGACGGTCGGCGCGGGGCCGACGGTCGGCGCGGGGCCGACGGTCGGCGTGGGCAAGCCCATCCTGGTCACATTGGTCACGACATGCCTCCTCTTTCATTCGCTCGCGAATTGCGGATCTTGACGCGCAGGTTGCTGCCGGGCTCGAAGGCGAAGCGGGTCGTCTCTGCCGCCTGCTCCACCTCGGCCACCAGGCACCCGCCCGAGCTCACCACCAGCTGCAGCGGCCCGACGATGCCGGGGCTCTCCCGCTCGTAGAACTTGCCGGCGATGACCACGCTGCCGCGCCCGACCACCTTGCAGTCGCTCAGCACGCCGGCCGAGCCGACCATGAGCTCGGTCCCCTCGCCGAGCTCGATCACGCACTGCTCGAACAGGCTCTCGACCTCGACTCGACAGCCGGCGTCGAAGCGCAGGGTCGCGCCGCGCAGCACGTCGCCGCGCCCGAAGTAGCGGGCCACGTCCGGGCGGTGGCCGTTGCGCCCGCCGGTCGCGGTCGGCCGGCCGGCCCGGGCGAGCGCGCCGTTCGCCGCCTTGGTCCCGGTCAGGTTGGCGCCGGTCAGGTCCGCGCCGCTCAGGTCGGCGTCGCGAAGGTCGGCCTCCTCGAGGTTGGCGTGCGACAGGTTGGCGTTGACCAGCTGGGCGCCGGCCAGACACGCGCCGCCCAGATAGGCGTGGCCGAGATCGGCGTGGGTCAGGTTCGCGCCGGTCATGTCGGCGGCGCCGAGGCTGGCCGACTCGAGCTGGGCGTAGCCGAGCTGGGCGCCGGCCAGGCGCGCGCCGGTCAGGTTGGCGCCCTCGAGGCTGGCCCGGGCCAGGTTGGCGCCGCGCAGATCGGCGCCCTCGAGCCGCGCGCCCTCGAGATCGGCGTTCTCGAGGTTGGCCTCGCGCAGGTCGGCGGCGACCATGTAGGCCTCGCGCAGGCTGGCGTTGCGCAGGTTGGCGCCGGTCAGGCGGGCGCCCTGCAGGTTGGCGCCGTCCAGATCGGCGCGGCGGAGCTCGGCTCGATCGAGCACGGCATGCGAGAGGTCGAGCTCGCGCAGGTCGGCCCGCTCCAGGCGCTCGCCGCGCTCGACGCGGCGAAGGACTTCTTCACGATTCAGTTCAGCCATCTGGGATCCGCATTCCTTCTCACGCCGGGTTGCCGGTGCGAGCACGAGCGGCGGCGCGCGCCGCCTGCAGGGTGACGTCGATGAACTCCACCTTGCGGCGGAAGTTGAGACGATCGAGCTCGACCAGGCGGTCGACCTCGCCGAGCCGGGCGAGGCTGACGTGGATGGCGAGCAGGGTCGCGGCCCGCTCGCGGCGAAGCTCGCGCTTGCGCTCCTTGATGCCCGGCGCCCAGCTCCCCGACGCGAAGTCGAAGTCCTGGTTCTGCTGGCGCAGGCGGCCGGCCAGCCCCTCGAGCGCGCGCAGCTCGGCGCGCGGATCCGGCGTGGCGACCGCGCCGGCCTCGAGCCGGTACTCGCGAAAGCGGGCGACCACGCGCTCGGCCAGCTCGCGGTCGAGCCCGGTCACCTGGGCCAGCTCCTCGGGGCGCGCGTCGGCCAGCGACGCCACCGCGACCAGGTTGGCGGCGACCAGCTTGTCGATCGCCAGCTTCTCGACCCCGGGGATCTGGCGGAGGATCGAGTGGACGATGATCGGCTCGCGGCGGTTGCGCTCGGCGTCGAGCTCGAGCACGCCCGGCAGGAGGTCGACCAGCGGCAGGTAGGCGGCGAGGAGGCCGGCCTGGTGCCCGGGATCGATCGCGCCGCCGGCCTGGCGCGCCTCGACCAGCGCGGCCAGCAGCCGGTCGAGCGCGACGCAGACGTCGTCGAGCTCGAGCTGCTCGGCCATGCTGCGCACCGACCGCACCGCCGGCTCGGACAGGCCGATCCAGTCGGCCAGCGCGCTGCCGCAGCGGACCTCGATCATGAAGTCGCGCAGCTGGACCATGTGGTGACCGGCCAGCTCGGTGAACAGAGCGCGCAGCTCGGCGCGGTCCTCGGCGGTGGTGACGCGATCGACGTGGACCGGCGCCGCCGAGGCCGCGGCGGGTGGCGACGAGGCGACCAGCGGCGGCCCCTCGGGCCGGTGTGGCGGCGGCAGGGAGGCCGACCTGCGATCGGTGCGCTCGGCTCGCGCCACCGGCGCGGGCGGCGACGAGGCCTCGCCTGGCGGACTCGACATCCCGCCGGCTCGCGCGCTGTCCGGCTCGGCGCGGGCGGCGGTCTCGCGCTCGGCCCGCGCGGTCTCGTGCTCGGCCCGCGCGGCGGTCTCCCGTCCGGCCCGCCCCACCACGTCGCGCTCGGCCCGCGCGGTCGTCTCGCGCTCGGCTCGCGCCGCGGCGGCCCGCTCGGTGCGCGCCACCCCGTGCCGCTCGGCTCGCGCCGCGACCTCGCGCGGGTTCATCGCCTCGCGTTCTCCCCGCGCGGCGCCGTCGTGCTCGGCTCGCGCGCCGCGGTCGCGCGCGCTCGCCGCCTCGCGATCGGATCTCGCGCCGCCCTCGCTCCTGGCCCCGCCGTCGCGCTCGCCCCTCGATGGGCTGCCTCGCTGCTCTCCCCTCACGATGCCCTCCGCCGGCTCCGCCCTGGCGGCGCTCTCCACCCTCGCCGTCGTCATGTGATCGCCCGGATCCGCCCGGTCCATTCGCTCGAACGGATCGTTCCGCTCGGTGATCGGCTTGCGCGCCAGCGGCGCCGGGCGCGACGGCTGGCGCGATCGGCTCGACGGACGCAGCGACGCGGCCGGGTTGCCGGAGCGCGCGGCCGAGGCCGCCGCCGCCGTGGCCGCCGCGGTCGGGCCCAGGCTCGACGGAAGCACCGGCGGGGCCGGCACCAGCTCGACCGCCTCGCCCGGCTTCATCGCGGCGATCCCGGTCAGCGTGCGCCGCTTCTCGCCGTTCATGCTCCCCCGCTCGACCGACGATCGGTCGCTCGAGAGCGGCCCGGGCGCCACCACGCCGGGAGGCAGCGCGTACGAGCGCGGCGTGCGCGGCGCGGGGCGCGGCTTGTCCAGATCTCGCGGGATCGGCGTCATCAGCAGCGTGGCGTCGGCCCGGTCGCTGGCCGGCGAGCGAGGCCGCCCACCGTCGCCGGATCGATCGTCGCGCGGGCCCGGTCCGGCTCGCCCGG
>Ga0193753_10000816_pt1 | contig 29000 bp, 22 predicted proteins | sample H1c2metaG_FD_144925 | JGI IMG/M metagenome (GOLD analysis project Ga0193753, IMG submission 144925) | Soil microbial communities from a riparian zone of the East river system, Colorado, United States - H1c2 | ecosystem: Environmental > Terrestrial > Soil > Riparian zone | place: USA: East...
CTTCAAAGAGGCGGACGAGGCTGTGGCGGGTGGAGAGGACGCAGCCTGCGCCGGCGAGACGGGCGCCGATGGCGGCCTGGAGGGTGGGGGCGGGGTTGTGGCAGTGCACGACGTCGGGCCGGCTGCGGCGGAATCGGCCGAGGAAGCGGAGGAAGGTGCGGGGGAAGGAGGCCTCGCCGAGGACGTCGATGAGAAAGCCTTCGGCGCGGAGGCCTTCGCCGAGGGTGCCGAGGTTGCTATAGGCGCAGACGGAGACGTCGTGTCCGTTGGCACGCTGCAGACGGCAGAGTTGCGCGACGAGGACCTCGGCGCCGCCCATCTCAAGACTGTAGACGACGTGGACGATTTTCATGGAGGTGTTGCACCGATTCGGGAGCGACGCTGGCGTCGCGCAGGGTTTGATTGTTTGAGACAGGCCAGAGCAAGAGAAGGAAGAGGGGCGGCGGCTGGAGTGAGATCCGATTGCTTCTCCAGCATGCGCCGCCGGGATATATTTTGCCGAGCTGTACTTTGCGGAGCTATGCCTTTACCAGGGAACCCTGCGCCAGCGAGGGGGCCTTCAGGTGGGCCGGAATCTCGATGTTCATCAGTTCGAGGATGGTTGGGGCAACGGACTCAAGCTCGACATGCTGGTTCGGGGACGGACGGGGCACGCGGGCATCGCGTATCCAGAGCAGGCCCTCGGGATGATGCATGCCGCTCTTCAACCCTTCGATCTCATAGAGGAGGTCGAAGAATCTGGAGGTCGCTGTGGGCGAGATGAGTTTTGCTTCCGGGTCGATCTGACTGCGGATGCTGAAGCCCGAGAAGATGGCGTTGCCTTCCTTGTGGGCGGGGAAGGCGGGTGTGCCGTCCAGGGTGATCGCTTCCAATTGGGTTGCTGCTGCTTCCATGTCCGATTCATTTTCGAAGACGAGCCAGAACTGCTCGGACATGACGGGGTTGCATTCCTTCACATTCTTGATGCCAGCCCAGCGGGCGAAGGCGGCGAGGTCCTTGGGGCGGTAGATACGCTTTCCGCCGGTGTCTTCGTAGTGGAGGAAGGGCTGCTGGCTAATGGCGGTGGAGAAGACGATGGTGGCGTCGTCGCCTACGACTTTGAGCAGGCGGCTGAGGATGCCGTCCATGTGGACGTAGCCCTCGAGGATGGCGCTGGAGTACTGCTGCTGGTCCTTTTCGGATGGCTTGATGGAGAAGAGCTCGGGCTGCATGTTGCGCCAGTAGACGTGTTGCATGTGGGCGGTGCTGTTGAGGAAGAAGGTGGAGAACATGGGACGCTGCTTGCGGTAGGTGTCGGCGAAGACGTCGAACTGGAGCAGCTCGAGGATGAAGGCGCGGCGCCAGCGCTTGCCTTCGGCGCGCTCGCTGCGGAGCTGTTTGATGGCGGTGGTGATGGTCTGGCGGCTGAGACCGTGGGAGGCCATGAAGGAGAGGAAGGCGAGGTAGTCCGAGGCGCCGAACTTGGCAGAGGCGTTGCTGTGCTCCTGTACCTGGCGGCGGACGAAGTCGTAGTAGGTCTGGAGGGCGGCGGGCTGGACGGCGGTGTCGCTGCTCCAGGGATCGGGCAGGATGCTGCCTTTGATGGCGGCGCGGGTGTGGATGTTCATGCTTCCGCAGAGCCAGACGCCCATGCCGGCCTCGGAGACGAGATCCCAGATGGCGGGTTGGGTGACTTTGTGGCCTTCGGAGAGGTGGAGCGCGCCGTGTTCGCTGGCCGGGACGCCGGTGTGGACGTTGATCCACTGGACCCAGGGCTCAAGGTAGGGGGGACGCTCCTTGGCTTCGCTGATGAAGGCGGCAGAGCTGTCGCGCAGTTTTTTGAAGCTGGGCAGATGGCCTTGGGCGATGAACTGGTCCATAAGGCTGGGGCAGAGTTCGTTAAATTCAAGCAGGATGACAGGACTTTTGTTCACGGGAGCCTCTCGATAACTCGGAGTGCGAGCGATGAAAACAGACCGCCGCGCAGGTATCTCATCATACGCGACAGGTATTACATCGCTGTCTATTTTCTGCGATTTCAGAGGGGTTTGGCAACGGGAAACTGGTCTCGGAGAAGGGTTACGAGAGTTACCCGGAGGAGACTGTGTCTTTATCGGGCGCGCAGAATGGCGTAGACAAGCATGAGCATGACGATGCAGGTGATTGCCGTGAGCCGGAAGAGGCGGGGAAGGGGGAGGGGGGGTGGCGCAATGCCCTGTCGGAGGGCGGCGCGGTAGATCACATAGGCTATGCCGCCGTAGATGAAGAGCGTCATGGCATAGGCGCGGGAGAGGAACCAGGCGGCGGTCAGGTAGCCGGTAAAGCAGAAGACCATGAGGGTGGAGAGTCTTCTGAGCTCTTCGATGGGCAGGGTCTCCTGCTCGACCTCGGTGACGAAGTAGGGGCTGGGGGCGGCGGCGGTCTGTGGTGCGGGCGCGGGTGCGGGCTGGGATGCGGTGCGCTGAACCTTAAGGTGGGGTTGGAGGTGGGGTTGGAGGTAGGGGTTGACGCGGCCGGTCGCCAGGGCCGGTTGCAGGGAAAGATCTTTGAGGTCGTTGTTCTGAGCATCGGGGGCGTCTGGGTCTTTTGATTTCTTTTTGGCCAGCACGCCGGTGAGAACGGCTCCGCGGATGGTCGGCAGAAGGAACAGGACCCAGCAGAAGAGGCCGAAGACGCCGAGCTCTGCGGCGCAGACGACGATGGAGTTGTGGGCGGTGATGTCGTTGTATTCGGTGAAGCGCTGGTAGCCGACGCCGAAGACGGGATGGGTGCGGATGAGGATGAGGCCGGTGCCCCAGGCGGCCATTCTGTCGGCACCGGCCTGCTCGGAGATGCCGCGGCCGCCGGACCAGTTCAAGGCTGTCATGCCGACGAAGAGAAGTCCGGCGAGGACGGTGGCGGGCAGGGTCCCGATCTTTCGGCGGGAGGAGATGGCCACGACGGCGAGGAAGGCGACGATGGCGCCGCGAGAGTGCGTCAGGTACATGCCGAACAGGAGGATGCCGGATGGAACGAGGATGACGAGGGTGTTCAGGAGGATTTTGCCCTTCTTCCAGAAGAAGAAGAGGCAGGGGATGAGGCTGACGATCAGCTGCGAGAAGTCGTTGGGGTCGCTGATGAAGGAGAGGCCGCGGATTCTGAGGATGCGGCTGCCCTCGTCGTTGCCCTGACCGAGGAGGTAGGGGCTGAGCAGGTCGTTGGCTTGGAGCGCGGAATAGGCTCTGTAGATGGTGAAGAGCGACGCGAAGAGAAGGACGAAGATGAGCATCTGGAGGTGCGACTTCTTTTTGAAGTTGATTGCGACCAGGAAGAAGCCGATGGCGTTGGGGATGAAGTCGAACATGGCCAGGGAAGAGAGACCGAACAGTCCGTTGAAGGCCATGGAGCAGAAGACGGTAAAGGACATGCCGACAAGGGCGAAGCTCTGCGGGGTGGTAAAGATGCCTGAGCCGGACATTGCGGGGATGGAGGCGATGATGGCCAGGGTGGCGATGATCAGCTCGATGTGATAGTCGGCGAGGGAGCCAAAGATGGTCTGGGGGCCCAGGTAGGCCGTGAGGATGTAGAGAAGCGAGAGGAAAAGTCCCATACTTTATCGTGAAATGCCGTCAATGCAATACTATTGCATTAGAAGTGTCAGCAACTTGAAGCAGTCCCGGCAAACAGCTCATCATGAATCTACCCCGACACGCAGAGATATGGCTTCCCGGCTATATTCGGGACCGGGCGAGGCGGCTTGGCGACCATACCAAGGCGAAGCGTCTATGGGTCTCGATCACGGACCATTATGAGCCTTTAGGGGGCAAGGTTTCGACAGAGACCGCGGTGAGGCGGGTGGGCCGCTGGCAGGATGCGTGGCCGGGCATCGCCGAGGCTGCACCGCGTGATGCCGATGGGAAGCGCCCCTGCTACAGCTTTTTCTATCCGCAGGAGGAGTACCGGCCTGAGCTGCTGGAGCCGCTGGCGGAGATGACCCGCGAGGGGATCGGCGACGTGGAGATACACATCCACCATGAAGACGAGACTGCCGAAGGTTTTGTCCAGAAGATGAGCATGTTCTGCAGGCAATTGCGCGACGATCATGGGCTGTTGCACGACCACAACGGGAAGCTCGTGTTCGGCTTTATCCACGGCAACTGGGCGCTGGACGATTCGCACCCCTCGGGCCGGTTCTGCGGTGTGCCGGAGGAGATTCGGCTGCTGCGGGAGCTGGGCTGCTACGCCGATTTCACGATGCCTTCCAGTCCGTCGCCGACGCAGGGCCGCATCGTCAACCAGGTTTATTGGTGCAGCAGCACTCCAGGCCAGACGAAGGCGTTCAATCGAGGGATCGAGGCGACGGTGGGGGGCGGGGTGCAGGGCGATCTGCTGATGATCACCGGGCCGCTGGGGCTGCGCTTCGCCGGGCGCATGGTTCCACGGGTGGAGACGGGCGAGCTTGCCTCGTACGACCCGCCGACCGCGTATCGCGTGAAGCGCTGGCTCGACCTGGCTCCACGGGTTGGCGACGATATATTTTTGAAGCTTTACAGCCATGGCGCGCGCGAGGACAATGCCGACGCGCTGCTGGGCACGGGATCGCAGCCTTCGGGTATGCAGCAGATGTTCCAATGGCTGCACGAGGCGGCGGCGGAGCGGAATATCGAGCTGCACTGGGCGAGCGCGTACGAGATGTTCTGTGCGGCGGAGGCCTTGGTCAAGGGGGCTGCCGTGGGTGAGACATCAAAAGCTTCGGTGACGTCGGGCGCGGGAGTTCGCTGAGTTGAATGTTCTGCTGATCAGCTATTCGTTTCCACCGGCTGGCGGGGTGGATGTGCTACGAGAACTGAGCCTGGCGAAGTATCTGCCGGAGAACGACATTCGGGTGGATGTTCTGACGGCGCGGAATGCTCCTGCGGTGGGCAAGGACGACTCCTTGTTGCGGCAGGTTCCGTCGAGTGTGACGGTGCATCGCTCGTGGACGCTGGACCTGCCGTTTGGGCTGAGGAAGGCCCTGAAGAAGGTGATCGCAGGCGGTGGCGGGGCGAAAGGGAACGGCGCGGGAAAGAATGGCGGGGAGAATGCCGCTGCCGGACAGACAGGAGCGCCGAATCCGTTGAAGCAGCTGGTGGGGAATCTGTTGTTGCCCGATCCCCAGGTGGGCTGGCTGCCGTTCGCGCTGCCGGCTGCGCGGCGCATCATACGGCAGCGGAAGATCGATCTGGTTTTGATTACGGTGCCCCCATTTTCCACGGTGCGGCTGGCGAGCATGTTGCGGAAGGGCTTTCCCACGCTGCCGATCGTCGTCGATTTTCGCGATGAGTGGCTGACGACGACCATTAACCTGGTGAGCTTCAACAACAACCAGCGTGCACGGGATGTCGCACACAAGGCAGAGGCGGAGGCGGTTCGGGATGCGACGGCTGTGGTGGCGGTGACGGAGGCTGCGCGCGTAGAGCTGCGGGGCCGGTATCCGGGGCTGCCTGCAGATAAGTTCCACTGCATTCCGAATGGGTTCGATATGGCTGCGCGGACGGAGGCGGTTGCAGGCTCCGGTGCGGCGAAGGCCGGCGTGGGGAAGACGGTTCTTACCTACATTGGTTCGATCTACGGTTCGACGGATCCTGGAACCTTTGTGCAGGCGGTGCTTGGATTGCCGCCGGAGATTCGCGCCCGGCTACAGGTTCGCTTTATCGGGCATATCGAGACTGCGGCGTATCGCGAGGTTCTGATGAGCCTGGGCGAGACGGTTGAGCTGAAGGGCTTTGTTCCGCAGGCAGAGGCGCTGCGGGCGATCCAGGACACGACGTACCTTCTGCTGATTACGCATGACCGGATCAACGTCGCGGCCAAGCTGTACGACTACCTTGGCGGGGGCAAGCCGATTCTTGGAGCGGTGCATGCGGGGGGCGACGTGCGAAGGCTGCTGGAAGAGACGCGGACGGGCTGGTGGGCGGACATCGACGATGTGGCGGCGATTCAACGCCTGCTGATCGAAGCGGTGGAGCGGCAGGCTGTGCTGGATGCTGCGTTTCATCCGGATGTGGAGCGGGTTGCCGCGTATCATCGGCGGCCGTTGGCAGGGCGGTATGCTGCATTGCTGCGCGAGACGGCGGCGCGACCACAGGCGGCCGGGGTACGGGCCTGATGAAGGTTGCGGTGATTACACGGTACTTTCCGACGTCGCACGAGCCCTGGGCGGGGCACTCGGCGTACCAGACACTGCGGTTTCTGGCGCAGCGCTGCGAGGTGAAGGTGTTTTACCCGGAGTCGGACTATCCGGCGCTGCTGAAGCCGAAGAGCCGGGTGGATCGCTCGATCGACTTCAACTACAAGGTGCCGGGGGTGGAGGCGCAGTATATTCACTATCCGACGCTGCCTGCGGTGTCGCGACCACTGAATGGCTGGGTTTCGGCAAGAAGTGTGCTGCCCTATGTGAGACGATTTCAGCCGGACGTGATTTTGAACTACATCGTGTATCCGGATGGCTTCGCGGCGCTGCGGGTCGGCAAGGCGCTGGGAGTCCCGGTGGTGGTTACAGCGATCGGGTCGGATTTGAACAAGATCAGCGACCCACTGTGCCGGGTGCTGACTCGCAAGGTGCTGCGAGAGGCGGATGGCGTTATTACTGTAAGCGGAGACCTGCTGAAGACTGCGCGGGGGCTGGGGGCGAGTGCGGAGCGCAGCAGGGCCATTCTGAATGGATGCGATACGTCGGTCTTCTTCCATCGGGATAGGCGTGAGGCGCGGCGCCTGTTGAAGATCGAGGAAGAGGGTGAGGCAATTGTCTATGTGGGGCGATTGGACATCGCGAAGGGGCTGCGCGAGCTGATTGAGGCGGTTGCGCGGTTGCGGGTGGAGCGTCCCCAGGTGCACTGCTACATCGTTGGGGATGGACCGGACAAGGCGATTCTGGTGGAGGCGATTGCGAAGCATGATGTGAGCCGATGGGTGACGCTGGTTCCGGCGTGTCCGACCGGCCAGGTGGCGTGGTGGATGGCTGCGGCTGATTTGGTTACGCTGCCGAGCTACAGGGAAGGCTGCCCGAATGTCGTGATCGAAGCGCTTGCCTCGGGGAGGCCGGTGGTGGCGAGCGATGTGGGAGGGATTCCGGAGCTGATGGACGACAGCGCTGGGAGGATGGTTCCGGCGAAGGATGCCGAGGCTCTAGCGGTGGCGCTGGGTGAGGTTTTGACGCGGCCATGGGACCCGGGAGAGATCGCGGGGAGGCATAGCCGGAACTGGTCCAATGTGTCGGACGATGTGCAGGGTGTGCTGGAGCAGGTGTTGGCGCGGAGGGCTGGGTCTGCGCGGAAGAGTCTGGACTAGGTTATATATCGACGTTTCGCTGCTATGGCCTGACGGCCGGTCCCACTACGCGTGGGGCGGTCACTTCGTGACATGTCTATCCCCTTCGGGGTGGAGCTCCCGTTGGTCGCAGAAAAGAATCTTGGCGTCGACCATCGGGAGGCAGTAGGCGAAGCCGGTATACCCCCCCCACGAAGTGGGCGCTGCCCGCGCAGGGCGCCTGTGTCTCTTTGCTAGAAGAATAGGTTGATACGCCCTAGTAGATTCGGGTGCGGGATGAGAGCGATGGTTTGAGGGTGCGTTCGCCAGGCTTTTTGATCAGATGAGGGATGCGCAGAGGACGGGGCGGGACCTCGGGCATTCCTGCCTCGCTTAGCTTGTAGAGGAGCGAACGGTAGCTGATCTGGAGCCACTTTGCTGTCTTCTGGCGGTTCCAGCTATTTTCCTGAAGGACTTTGAGGATGATCTGGCGCTCGAGGTCCTGCGTGGCTTTTTTGGTGATGTTCTTCAGGGAGACGGGTTCGCTGAGGTCGATTTCGGTGACGATGCCGCTGCGGGGGGCCTCGGGCATCATCTCGGCGACGAGGGCCTCCTCGCTGCCGATGAGGACGTAGCTTCGGATGAGATTCTCCAGCTGGCGGATGTTGCCGGGCCAGTGGTAGTTCTGCATGAGGCGGACGGCGCTGCGAGAGAGTAATTCCGGTGTATGGTGGAAAACTTTTGCATAGTGCTCGATGAAGTAGTCGATCAGGATGGGCAGGTCGGCGATGCGCTGGCGGAGGGGCGGGAGGTTGATGGTGACGGCGTTGATACGAAAGAGGAAGTCGAGGCGGAAGGTTCCATCTTCGACCTGACTTCGGAGATCGCTGTTGGCGGCGGAGACGAGGCGGGTTGTGATGGAGCGCGGTTCGTGGCCCCCGACGCGAACAAAAGTTCCATCCTGCAAGACTTGGAGGAGCTTGGATTGCACGGCGAGATCGAGGCTGCCGACCTCGTCGAGGAACAGGGTTCCCATGTGAGCCTGCTCGACTCGGCCGAGCTTTGTCGTCATCGCACCTGTAAAAGCGCCCTTTTCGTAGCCGAAGAGCTCGGTTTCGAGCAGGGAGTGGGGGATGGCTGGACAGCTTACTTTGACCAGGGAGCCGCGTGCGCGCATGGAGAAGGCATGCAGCAAACGGACGCAAATCTCTTTGCCTGTACCGCTTTCGCCCTGGATGAGAACGGGAACATCGGTTTCGGCAACGCGTTCGAGCTTATTTCTGACGGACTGCATCGCTGCAGTTTTGCCAAAAATAATATCTAACGGCGGGAGATTAAGTACTGCAGCGGATTCAGCGTTGTGAATCAAGGTCATCTTTTCCTATTCGACGTCGAGCATTACCGCTACTCTGCAATAATCTTCACAATGCACGTCGATCACCAATCTATGGACTGTACCGTTGCATTTGACGCCATCGGGGCGTCCAGGGTTGGGAGGCGTTACGCTGGTGGTTTGAAACCATACTTGTAATGGTGTATTTACAGAGATTTTTGCGTCACCTGGACACTGTTTACCAAAGTAACCTGGCAAAAAAAATAACATTTTTCCTCTATATAGCTATGGACGTAGCATGTAAGCTAAGCCTACTTGGAGCTAAGGAATGGAAAAGCTTTATCTCTTTTGTCGGCAAAGTTTTAACATTTTTCTGTGATTGGTCTCTCGATGGATCTAGAATCAGCAAGGTGTGGACATTCTCACTTAGCCATGGACTGATCTTGAGTTAGCTGGACTCGAATAAGTAGCGCGGGTCCATGAGAATCGCAACGGTTGGGGATGAGATCCAAACCGGCGAAAAAAAGAGGTACTTGTATGTCCGCTTCGCTGTCGTATCCGGTTTCTGTTTTGAGGTCTGCTGCTAAGCCGCGGGCCAAGATTCTTATCCTGGAACCAGATCTAGCTGTTCTCGATTATCTGAGGTTGACGCTTGGAAATCAGTACGCACTGAGCCTGTTCTCGGAGGAACAGAGCCTGCTGAGCCGGTTGGAGCAGAACGATGAGCCTGACCTGCTTCTTCTCGCGCTGCACACGAACCGCGATCCGCTTCCGCTCCTGACGCATATTCGATGCAGCAAGCCGCACCTTCCGGTGATTGTCCTGTCGTGCTCGGCGGAGCTGAGGGATATCGAGATGGTGATCCGGCTTGGGGTCAGGGCGATCGTGATGAAGCCGTTTATCGGCAGCGATGTCGAACAGGCCATCGAGGAGCATCTTGCCTCGTCGGAGCAGAAGGCATCCGGGGCTGACGCTCCGAAGGAGATTCCTCTGAACGAGACGCACTCGTTTGTGCGGTCGAGCAAGCGGATGCGCGATCTGGAGGCGCAGGCTGCGCTGGTCGCGCGCGCCGATATTCCGTTGCTGATCCTTGGAGAGAGCGGAACGGGCAAGGAGATTCTTGCTCTCTATACGCACATGATGTCTGCGCGAAGCCAGCGCATCTTCCTGAAGGTGAACTGCGCGGCGGTGCCGGCGGATCTGCTCGAGAGCGAGCTGTTTGGTTATGAGCAGGGTGCCTTTACAGGTGCGGTGAAGACGAAGCCGGGCAAATTCGAGGTCTGCACGGGCGGAACGATCTTTCTCGACGAGATCGGGGAGATGCCGGCGATTCTGCAGGCGAAGCTGCTGCAGGTGTTGCAGGATGGGACATTCTCTCGGCTGGGCAGCCGGTCTCCGATGAAGGTGGATGTGCGTGTGATTGCCGCCACGAACATCAATATGAAAGAGGCGATGGCGCAGAAGACGTTCCGCGAGGATTTGTACTACCGGCTGAACGGGTTCACGCTCAGCATTCCGCCGCTTCGCGAGAGGAAGGAAGAGATTCCTGTGCTTTCGGAGTACTTTATGCGGAAGGGCGCGAAGCGGTACGGCCGCGAGGCGCTTTCTTTCTCGACGAACCTGATGGACACGCTGACGAACCACCCATGGCCGGGTAATCTGCGCGAATTGGAAAATGTAATCAATCGTTATCTTGTGCTTGGAGATGAAAAGGCTATTCTGGAGGAGCTCGCTCCTTCTTCTGCTTACCAGGGTGCTGCCGGTTCGGCGCCCGAGGCACCTAACGGAGCTGGGCTAAAGGCAATGGTTCGCAGCCTTAAGGGAGATGCGGAGTCCACGGCAATTGCGCAGGTACTGGAGGGAACTGGATGGAACAGGAAGGCCGCAGCAAACGATCTACAAATCAGTTACAAGGCGCTCCTGTACAAGATCAAGCAGTACGACCTGTCTCCAAGGGATCACGCGTAGGGTCGAAGAACGGCGATGGCGAGGTGCCGGACACCTACAAAATTGTTATCCGGTATGAAGATCGGGCGGTGCGAGGTTTTGCGGAGGCCAGCGAGCTTGGGACGGTAGAGCAGCTTCTGCGCAATGACCCACAGTATCCACTTGATTCGATACGGCTTAGGCTGATCGATTCGGATACGGTGGAGGAGGTGCCGACGAAGGATGCCAAGGCGGTGTTCTTCGTGAAGACGTTTGATGGAGATCTTCGCCATAGAGCCCTTCATTTTCATGAACATGCGCCTGTTGTGCAGGGCTTGTGGGTGCGCGTTTATTTCTATGATGGCGAGATGATCGAGGGGATTATCAGCAATACGCGGGAGTTTGTGCTGGGGGCTGGTTTTTTCCTTCGACCGACGGATCCTAATGGAAACAATCAACTTGCGTATGTCTTGAAGGGCGGGTTGAAGGATTTCCAGGTGCTGGGGATGCGGAATCCGCCTAAAAGTGCCACCTGATCGCGGATTTCGCTCCTGTTTTTTGCTGCGTTTTTTTGACGGTCGGGGGACTGGCGGATAGTGCTTTTTGCTGGGTTTTTGGGGTAAATCTGATTCGTTGACATGGTTTTGGCGTGGTAGTTTGTGGAGGATCGCGTGGGGAACGTGGTCATCGAACGCACACTTTTAAGCGCCGAAAGGCCTGACCCAAAAGTTCGATGGCTTGTGAGAGTTTCTTTTGGTGGGGTTGTGGGCCGATGGTAACTTAGATTGACGTGAGCGCCCTCTCTGATATGCGGTCTTTGAAGGAATATTCTGCGCCTGCGGCCTTTGGAGGCGAAGTTGCGCCCAAGGTTGTCAAGGAGTCTTCGGCTAAGCCGGGGAAGACGATGCGGCAGAATAACTTTGATATCGTGCGGCTCTTTCTCGCGACCATGGTGGTGCTGATCCACACGTTTGACCTGAGCGGCAGTAACTCTCTTCTGATAATTCAGCGTGTGATAAGCCCGCACGTTGCCGTGGAGGGGTTCTTTGCGATCTCTGGCTTCCTGATTTTCGGAAGCTATGAGCGCTGCGCGTCGCTGGGGGAGTACTTCGCGAACCGGGCGTGGCGGATTCTTCCGGGCTACTGGCTGTCGACGATCTTCTGCCTGCTGATCGCGTTTTCGCTGGGCAGCTTCCATGTCGGCAAATTTCTGCTGGCCAATCTGTCGTTCGCGACCTTTCTTCATCCGGGGATCGACGGCGTGTTCGAGTCGAACCCCGGCAACTCTGTGATGAACGGGGCGCTGTGGACGATCAAGATCGAGGTGGGGTTCTACCTTCTGGTGCCGATCATCGTCTGGTGGTGCCGTCGCTGGCACCGGGATACGGTTCTGCTGATTCTGCTGGCTGCCTCGATTGTTTACCGGGTGGGGATGGGCGACCATGAGAAGTTGGCGATCCAGCTGCCGGGGCAGCTTTCGTTTTTTCTTGTCGGCACGCTGATCTACTACCACCTTGATTTTTTCAAGAAGCGGGGCGTGTGGATGATGGCGGGGGCCGCTGTGTGTTTCGGGCTGCATGTGTGGACGGGCTGGTTTATCTTTCGGCCGGTGGCCATCTCGGCGCTGACGCTGGGGGCGTGCCTTCTGCTGCCGCAGATCAAAGGCCCGACGCGGTGGGGGGATTTCTCGTACGGGACCTACATTCTGCACTATCCGATCATTCAGGTCGCTGTGGCGGCGGGGCTGTTTCGCGCGCATGGGTGGGGAGCGCTTCTGGTTATCCTCGTGATTGTGGGGTTTGCGGCCTCGCTGTCGTGGTTCTTTGTGGAGAAGCCCTCGCTGGGCCATGCGCGGTCTCGACGGCTTCGGCAGTCGGCGCTGGGAGCTACGCCGAACTTTCCTCCGGCTGTGCCTTAGGGTCTTGGAGTACGGATCGCTTCGCGATTGCCCACCTTAGCGACGATGAGACTGTCGCGAAGATGGGGCACCTGGGTTGGTGGCGCTGGGGGGGAAGGCGGTTCGAGACTGTTACGAAACTCTGTGCTCGGACGCGGTTGAGCGCCGGTGCAACTTCCGAGTTGCCGACAAACCACCCGGAACCCAGTTGGTGAGTGGTTTGGCCTGTTGGCAACAGTTCAGAATTTGCGAGACGGGTCAACACAACCCGACTTCTCGGTAACTGACTTGCCGCCTGTGATTCTGTAGACTGGCCGACGTTGAGCGATGCCAGTCGAGGCCTTGATGGAGATCATGGCCACAGCGGCGATCGGGCCGGGAGTGAATTGGATGTCAAAGGTGCAGTGCCGCCAACTTGCTCTTCAGCCTGGGAATCCAGTCAGCCTGGGCGCTGGGTTCCATACGCTGTGCAATCGAAAGAGCTTTGTTGTATGCGTCCGCGCTTTCGTGGTCGCGGTGAAGAGCGGCGAGAGTGTCTCCTAGGACGACCTGTCCTTGCATGAGATTTGGATTGATGGCAACAGCCTGCTCGGCTGCGTTAAGGGCCGCGTCGAGTTGTTTGTTGGCAAGCGCTTTGGTAGCACGCGTGTAGTAACCAAAGGCAGAAGCAAGCGACGTATCGAAAACGCCGCGGTACACAAAGACGCCGTCGTCGATCGTGTCGACCGGGCGCTCGTGCATGAATGGCTGAAACGGACTCAGGATAACGGAGCCGAACTCATAGCCCGTAATGGTGCTGGCGCTTACCAGCACCGTGCCCGAAATGCCGGATGGCACATCGACCTGTTGCCCGGTCCACATGCTGTTTGCAGTGGGAAGCTGATGACAAGGAATTCCGTAGGAGTGATAGTCGATGGAAGGCTGCACAAAATAGCCGAACCAGCAGTCGTGAATGTTGTGCTGATCGAGGTATCGCTTGACGGTGAAGAGCTGCTGTCCCCAATCAGTATTGGAATCGGTGAGGTATCTGTACGTATTGGCAGGGCCGCCGAAGAGTTCGTTTGAGTATGCAAGATAGTTGGGCGCGCTCCGCGTTGTGGACGCAACATGCCAGCCGAGCAGTACCAGCGTGACGTAGATCCAGAGGCGACTTTGCTGCCACAGGGCGGCGACCGCGCCGCCGATCAGTACCGCCAAAAACGGATACATGGGCAGGATATGGCGCGCTCCGATGTTCAGACCCGTATCAATCGCAATCAGCAGGTAGACAAGCGGAGGCACCATGAGGAAACTTAGCCGCTGCCATCCTGTGAGGCGCTTTGAAAAAACAGAGTAGAAGGCAAGCACCAGAAGCAGCATGAAGCCAAGCGTGGATTTGATAACAAAGGCAACCGGGAAGTAGTACGGCACGCCGTGTGCGTGAACCTTTCCAAAAATATAAGTCGAGAACGACTGCCCGGCTACGGACTGCAAGCGGATGTCGACCATACCGTACAGGTAGGACTCTGGAAGGATGTGCCATCGAGCGAGGAACTCGTATACCCTGGGCTCGACCCCGTGTAGCGAGCTCATGTAGTCGCTGAGGCTGGGCTGCATGGCTCCATTTGGGTGCGCAAGAAAACGGAAATGGTATGTAGCCCAGAGGATCGGCAACCCCAGGATGACGGCTGCGGCAAACGCCGCACCATAGAGGCGAAGGACGTGAGCGCGCTTCTCCTCTGGACCTGGTCGCATGAGTTCAAAGACCAACAGCACGATGGCGATCGGGAGCAGCAGGACGGCCGAGTGCTTGACCGCCAAGGCTACTCCGGTTGCCGTCCCAATCACCGCAAGCCTGCCGATGGAGGGTCGCACGCGAAAACGGTACAGTGCGTAGACGGTAGCGAAGATACCGAACGTCACGGCCATATCCGTGGTCACATACGCACCATGGGCAATGAGGTTGGGCTCGAAGACCACAAGGGTAAGAGCGAAGAGAGCCGCAACGGGGCCGAAGATTTCAAGACAGGCGAAGTAGACGATGGTCGCCAGCGCAAGGGAGAAGATCGCTGCCATCATTCGAGCGCGAAAGATAATCCTGCTTGCGGTGCCTAGACCGCCATTGTTATAGATCAGACTACGGCCATTGAAGTATGCTTCAGTCTTCGAATAAGTGGGGGTCTTCAGTGGCGGAGCGCTGAAGTGCATGGCGAGAAGCGGAAGGGAAGCAATTGCCTTGAGCAGTGGTGGATGCTCTGGATTGATGCCGAAATCCCCCGTGGCCCAGCTCTCGTAGCCAGCGTAGATGTGATCACCCTCGTCCCAGCTCAGGGACTGGCGATGTACTGAAACGACCAGTTCGCCAACAAACACCAACACGAGCAGTAAAGCGATCGCATGCGCCCTGCGTCTTGGTATGGTGCCTGTGACATTCGATTCGTTCGCTGTCCCGAATTGCCGACTCTGAGAATTCATACCCGCCTGGCGCATCTGTCGGTTGCCTGAATGCTTTGATTCAATTGCAGTCCATTATGCCGGGGTCGAGGCAGAGTGCGCCAGTGAATCCTCGTGTGACTCGGTGAGCACATCGTCTGATCCGAATTAGTCCTGTGAAGCGCGCTTGTCGTGAGCAATGGTTACTTCTCGATGAGCGATAAATCGCCGATGCACTCATCGAGGACCGCGTTCAACGAGTGCATTGGCCTGATATCACCAAATGAGACTTTGCAGCACTAGCGATTAGTAAATACAAGCCGGCTTATCATTACCGATTCCCGTGCTGAGCACGCCAAATTCAGGGGCGGCGTTGCGGGCAGGAACGAGAATGTTACGAAACTCGTACTTTTGTGGAGTTGGTCGAGATTACTGACTAGAAGCCGACCTATCATTATGCTGGGTAAGCCGAATTTAGGAGCGGCATTGCGGCTGGAAACTAGAGATAGGTGAGGAGTGCAACTCCTCCCTCCGAAAAAGAAACCTAAAATTTCTTAGACGATTTGTAGAATTCCGGTCCCACCGTTCGTCGTTATAGTGAAGGCAGGGTAAGATGGCCCGCCTGAAGACCCATTACAGGAGAAGAATATGCCTCAATATTTGGTTGCTGGTTACCTCCCCGACGACTTCGACCCGTCCCTCATGGACGAAGCGGCGGGCAACGACATCCACGCGCTCAACGAAGAGATGGACGCAGCTGGCGTCACGAAATTCGCTTGCGGCCTCGGGTCCGCGAAGTCGCTGCGGACGCAGCCCGATGGCGGCGTCCTCATCACCGACGGGCCGTACCTTGAGACCAAGGAACACATTGGCGGTTTTTGGATATTGGAATGCGCTGATATGGACGAGGCGGTGGCATGGGCACGCAAAAGCGTCGTCGCCACCCGGGGGCAGGGCGAGGTGAGAGAGATATTCTTCGTCCCAGTACCGGACTAGCAACTGAGCGGCGGACTTGAACGAATAGATGAAGGCAAGCGGACAGCGACGGCGACAGAACGCTGCGCGCTGAAGGACGGCCTCGCAAAAAAGGCCGATTCTCAGGAGAAGAACTATGCGAAAAAATAAGACTGGCGCAATCGAAATCAAAGGCTTCGTACTGCTTGTTGTGCTCGGTGCGGCGCACCAGGTGATGGCGCAGGATGCCGCGACACCTTATCCGAAGATGGCCCCGGTCGAGCAATATCTCATGACGGACCGGGGCGCGGAAATAGCCCTCGCGCGAAGTGCAGCACCGGAGTCTATTTCACGCGATGCAGAGGTACAGATTCTTGGACGTCATGGTTTCGAGACGGCGGTCAAAGGCAAGAACGGTTTCGTCTGTATCGTGGGACGTTCGTGGACTTCCACAACGGATGCTGAGTTTTGGAATCCGAAGGTGCGGGTCCCCATGTGTGTGAATGCCGCTGCCGCGCACACCTACCTTCTACGCATCACCAAAATCACCGACCTGGCCCTTGCGGGACACACGCTGGCTCAGGTGAACGAGGCCATCGCTGCCGCCCTCGCCAAGAAAAAGCTGCCGCCGATGGAGTCCGGGGCGATGTGCTACATGATGGGGAAGGAAGGATACGGCGGCGACAGCGCCGAACATTGGCCTTCCCACCTGATGTTTTTCTATTCGAACACTGCCCCCGCAATCTGGGGAGCGAATCTGCCGGGTTCTCCCGTCGTTGCTGTGGAGGACCCCCTGGAGCAGCTGACTCAGTTCGTGATTCCTGTGCCACGGTGGTCAGACGGAACGGAAGTTCTTCCGGCGTCCCCGCCTCATGTACATCCATAGAGCTGCTGTGCGTCGCAACTATTAGGATGGAGTCAGGCAAGCATGACCGACATCCACAAGACGATTGAGGCGGTGTGGAAGATCGAGTCCACACGGCTCATCGCAGCGCTTGCCCGCGTTACCCGCGATATCGGCATTGCAGAGGAGCTAGCCCAGGATGCGCTTGTTGCGGCCCTCGAGCGGTGGCCCGAAGAAGGTGTCCCCGAAAATCCAGCTGCGTGGCTGATGACGGCGGCGAAGCGGCGTGCGCTTGATTCTTTGCGACGTAGTCGCATGCTTGTACAAAAGCATGAAGAAATTGCCCGGGAACTTGAACGGCAACAGCAGCGGCTTGGAGAGGCGATGGACCAGGCACTGGATCAGGTTATCGACGATGACGTCCTGCGGCTTATCTTTACCGCGTGCCATCCGGTCCTTGCGGTGGAAGGACGCGTCGCGCTTACGTTGCGTCTGATTTGTGGCCTCACCACGGAGGAGATTGCCCGCGCCTTCCTGGTGCCTGAGAAGACCATGGGACAGCGGATCTTTCGCGCCAAGAAGACTCTCTCGGAAGCTCATGTTCCCTTTGAGACGCCACGCGGGGACGATTTGCGCCGGAGGGTGGAGTCTGTACTTTCGGTGGTCTACCTGATCTTCAACGAGGGTTATACCGCGACATCGGGAGATGAATGGATGCGGGCCGCACTCTGCGACGATGCGCTGCGGCTCGGACGGATCCTAATGCAACTTCTTTCCGGCGAGTCTGAAGTTCACGCACTTCTGGCTCTGATGGAACTCAATGCGTCGCGCACTGCGGCTCGCCGGGGAAAGAACGGTGAGGCGGTTTTGCTGCCAGATCAGGATCGCTCTTTGTGGGACTACGCGCAGATTCAGCGAGGAATGGCTGCGCTCGAACACGCGCAGAGACTCGGTGGTGGCGCTGGTAGTTATGCTTTGCAGGCAGCGATTGCTGCCTGTCACATGCGAGCTCGCACCGCCGAAGAGACTGACTGGGAGCGGATCGTTCTTTTCTACGACGCTCTGATGCAGATCAGCCCATCTCCCATCGTGTCGCTGAATCGTGCGGTCGCCCTTGGTATGGCGCGCGGCCCTGCCGCTGGACTTGATGCACTCGATGCAATGGCCAGGCTCGGCACTGACTCTGCCTTGGCTGGCTACCATCTGCTCCCCAGTGTTCGCGGAGACCTGCTCATGAAGATGGGGAGGTTCACTGAGGCGCGTGAGGAGATCCAACGCGCAATCACAATGACTCAAAACCTGCGGGAGCAGGAATTGCTGACGGAAAGGCTGAAGCAGATTGAGAAGGCGGCCTTGTCAGTATAGGTGCGGTTGAGTCCTGTGAAACGCTCTTCTCGGCATTTGGACGAATACCCCACCTTCACCGCGATGAGACTGCGGTAAAGATGGGGCACCCGGATTGGTGGCGGGTTAGGTGGCGGGGGTGAGGGTGGATTCGCGGCACCAGGCGATGGTTTTTTCGAGGCCGTAGGCGAAGTCGGCTATGACTTTGTAGTCGAAGGCCTGGGTGGCGAGGGAGATGTCGGCGAGGGAGTGCTTGATGTCGCCCTCGCGCTCGGGGGCGTGGTTGATGGTGCCGGTGTAGCCGGTGATGCGCTTGATCTCGGTGTAGGCCTCGAGCAGGGTGGTGCGGCGGCCGGTGGCGACGTTGAAGACCTTGCCGGAGACGTTGGCGGCGGGGGCTTTGGCGGCGAGGAGGTTGGCGCTGACGACGTTGTCGATGTAGACGAAGTCGCGGCTGGTGCTGCCGTCGCCGAAGACGGTCGGGGCCTGGCCGGCGAGCATCTGGGAGATGAAGCGGGCGAGGACGCCGGAGTACTGCGAGGAGGGGTCCTGGCGGGGGCCGAAGACGTTGAAGTAGCGGAGGGCGACGGTTTCGAGGCCGAAGACGCGGGCGTAGCTGGCGAGGTAATGCTCTCCGGCGACCTTCTGGACGGCGTAAGGGGAGATGGGGCCGGGGAGCATGGACTCGAGCTTGGGGAGGGTGGGGTCGTCGCCGTAGGCCGCGGAGGAGGCGGCGTAGAGGACGCGCTTGACCTGGGCCTTGCGGGAGGCCTCGAGGACGTTGAGGGTGCCGTTGAGGTTGGGGGCGTTGGTGCCGATGGGGTCATCGACGGATTGGAAGACGGAGGGGATGGCGGCCTCGTGGAAGACGTAATCGACGCCGTGGCAGGCGGAGGCGAGGGCGTCGCGGTCGAGGATGTCGGCCTGGCGGAGGTCTATTTTTGCCTTGATCTCTTCGAGGTTGGCGATGTTGCCGGTGCTGAGGTTGTCGAGGCCGCGGACGGTGGCTCCCTCTGCGAGGAGGGCGCGGGCGATGCTCGAGCCGATGAAACCTGAGATTCCTGTGATGAGTGCGGTGGACATAGGTCTCCGGAGATTTGGTTGGCGATGGGGCCTTCTCTACCAGATTAGCGCAGGGGTGGTTTTTGCTGGGTACGACGAAAGTGGGATGGGGTGGGAGAGGAAGGCCCGGGGCTAAAGCCCCTTTGTTGGGTGGCCTTTTTTGTGGGGCTGAAGCCCACGCTTAATCCCGAGGGCAACGGCAAAGGCAACAGCAGATCCCCTTCGGGGATGACAAACAAAAAAGACAGGCAAGAGCGAAAGCAAAGGCAAAAGCAAAGGCAAGAGCAAGGGCAAAATGCGGGGGTCTCTCCACTGCGCAACGGACGGTGGGACTGTCCGTTGCTTCGGTCGAGATGACGGCACTTTGGGTGGGTCTGGGGATGGTAGCGCGGCAGCGCGGTGGCTTCGATGTAGCTGTGCGGCGGCGGCGATGTGGCTGTGAGTGGCCGCGAGATGGCCATGTGGCTGCTGTGCGGGTTGGTTATGCGGAGGCTGTGAGGCTGCTGTGAGGTGGTTGGGAGTTGGCTGTGTGGCGGTTGGGAGCTGTGGGGTGGCTTTGTTGATTGGGATGGCAGATTTGAAGGGATGAGCCGGGTGAGGGACACTAATAGATAAGATCAGGAAGACTGGATGACAGGATGAATACGGAGACCATCTCGAACGTTGAAGTTGCGGCGCCGAAGCCGATGGAAGAGAAGACACTATTTCGTGTGCTGGCGGCGATCAGCTTCTGCCATCTTCTGAATGACATGGTGCAGTCGCTGCTGCCGTCGATCTATCCGATCCTGAAGTCTTCGTTCCATCTGGACTTCGGGCAGATCGGGTTGATTACGCTGAGCTATCAGATTACGGCGTCGCTGCTGCAGCCTTTTATCGGCCACTTCACGGATCGCAGGCCGATGCCGTACTCGCTGCCGATCGGCATGGGAGTTACGCTGGTGGGGCTGTTGCTGGTGGCGGTCGCGCCTAGCTTCGGGCTGCTGTTGTTTGCGGCGGCGCTGATCGGGGTTGGGTCGGCGGTGTTTCATCCGGAGTCGTCGCGGGTGTCGCGGATGGCGTCGGGTGGGCAGCATGGGATGGCGCAGTCGTTCTTCCAGGTAGGCGGGAACACGGGTGCGGCGATTGGGCCGCTGCTGGCGGCGTTTATCGTGCTGCCTCGCGGACAGGGCGGGGTGGGATGGTTCTCCGTCGCGGCGCTGCTGGGGATCATCGTGCTGATGCGGGTGAGCCGGTGGTACAAGGAGCGGCTGCTGCACCTGCAGCGGCAGCCGGTGAGGCATGCGGACGAGGGGGTGGCGCTGCCGCGGAAGAAGGTTGTGACGGCGATTGTGATTCTGGTGGCGCTGGTGTTCTCGAAGTACTTCTACCTGGCCAGCCTGACGAGCTACTACACGTTTTATCTGATCAGCCGGTTCCATGTGTCGGTGCAAAGCTCGCAGATTCACCTGTTCATTTTTCTGGGAGCGGTGGCGGCGGGCACGCTGATCGGCGGGCCGGTGGGGGACAGGGTGGGGCGGAAGCTGGTGATCTGGTGCTCCATTCTTGGGGTGCTGCCGTTTACGCTGATACTGCCGTATGCGAGCCTCTTCTGGACGGGGGTGCTGAGCGTGGTGATCGGGTTTGTGATCGCGTCGGCGTTCTCGGCGATTCTTGTGTATGCGCAGGACCTGGTTCCGGGACGGGTAGGGATGATCTCGGGGCTGTTCTTCGGGTTCGCGTTCGGGATGGGCGGGATTGGGGCGGCGGTGCTGGGCGAGCTCGCGGATATGACGAGCATCGTGTACGTGTACAAGGTTTGCGCGTATCTGCCGGCGATTGGGCTGTTGACGGGATTTCTGCCGAATCTGCAGCGGGAGAGGGCGCAACAGCGGCTGGCTTAGCGATGCGCGATAAGAGATAACGAAGGCTGGCTGATTACCGAGAGGATGTGGCGCGAGTGCAAGAGGAGCAGAGGAAGATAGAGCAGGGGACGATGGAGCAGGGGAAAGTTAGCCGACGGCGGTTTCTGGAGGCGGGGTCGGCGGTGCTGGTGGCTGCGGCGGGTATGCAGGTGGCAGAGGCGCAGGAGAAGAAGGTGCCGCGGTCGGCGGATCATCATCTGCCGAATGAGACGGAGCCGGGGCCGAACAATAAGGTTCTGGATGGGCAGAATGTCGATTCGGTGTGGGCTCCGGCGACGGATGCGGGAGGACAGCCGCCGTTCAAATACTCCTTTTCACTCTCGCATAAGCGACAGGAGGAGGGTGGCTGGACGAGGCAGGTGACGGTGCGGGACCTGCCGATCTCCAAGAAGATGGCCGGGGTGGAGATGCGCCTGATTACGGGCGGCATTCGCGAACTGCACTGGCATGTGGGCGCGGAGTGGGCGCTGATGCTCTACGGGAGCGCGCGGATTACGGCGGTCGACCAGGAGGGCCGCAGCCATGTCAGCGATGTGAAGGAGGGCGACCTGTGGATCTTTCCGGGCGGGATACCGCATTCGATCCAGGGACTGGGTCCGGATGGCTGCCGATTTCTGCTGGTGTTCGAATGAGTTCGAGACTTTTTTGATCACGGACTGGATTGCGCATACGCCGCCGGAGGTGCTGGCGAAGAACTTCGGGGTGCCGGAGGAGACGTTTTCGAAGGTGCCGAAGAAGGAGCTTTTTATCTTCGAGCGCCCACTGCCGCGTCCTCTGGCCGAGGAGAAGAGGCAGGCGGAGGAGGGGACTGGGGCGGTGCCGCACAGCTTCGATTTTCGGCCTGGCGAGATGAAGGCGAATAAAAAGGCGAGGGGCGGTGAGGTGAAGATCATCGACCGGAAGGTATGGCCGGCAACCAGTATTGCCGCGGCAATTGTGACGCTGAAGCCGGGGGGATTGAGGGAACTGCACTGGCATCCGAATGAGGACGAGTGGCAGTACTACGTGAGCGGCAAGGGGCGAATGACGGTGTTTGCCGCCGGCGCGCATGCGCGGACGATGGACTTCGAGGAGGGCGATGTAGGGTACATCGAGAAGTCGGTGCCGCACTACATTGAGAACACCGGGGATACGGACCTGGTGTTCGTCGAGGTCTTTCCCACGCCGTTCTATGAGGATATCTCGCTGGCGGAGTGGATGGCGCATACCCCCTTCCGATTGACGAACCAGCATCTGGGGGTTGGGGAAGAGATGTTGCAGAGGATCGGGAAGAAGGAAGCAGTTATTGTTCCGGACTAATTATTCCGGACTAGTTATTCCGGACGAGGCGATGGAGAAGTCTGTCATCGCATATAAAGGGCAGCCAGTGTGGCTGCCCTTTGTCTTTGTAACGGCGTGAGTGGCTTATACGGCTACGGGCTCGGCGACCTTGACGTTGACCGGGGTGAGCCAGTTGTAGCGGTCGGGCTTGAGGCCGTTGACGATGGCGAAGAACTCGTTGTGCAAAGCGGTGGTGATGGGGCCCATCTTACCGTCGCCTACGAGGATGCGGTCGACCGAGCGGAGGTGGGTGACCTCGGCGGCGGTCCCGGTGAAGAAGGCCTCGTCGCAGATGTAGAGCATCTCGCGGGGGAGGGCCTGCTCGACGATCTCGATGCCAAGCTGTTTGGCGAGGGTGAGGACGGAGCTGCGGGTGATGCCGTTGAGTACGGAGTTGGCGAGGGGCGTGGTGTAGAGGACGCCGCCGCGGACGAGGAAGAGGTTTTCGCCGGAGCCCTCGGAGAGGTAGCCGTTGACGTCGAGCGCGATGCCCTCGGAGTAGCCGTTGATCTCGGCTTCCATGCGGATGAGCTGCGAGTTCATGTAGTTGGCGCCAGCCTTGGCGAGGGACGGCATGGTGTTGGGGGCGAGGCGGCTCCAACTGGAGATGCAGACGTCGGCGCCTTCGTTGCCGGGGACGTATTTACCCCAGGGGAAGTTGGCGATGTAGATCTCGACGGGGGACTTGAGGGGGTTGACGCCCATCTCGCCGTAGCCGCGGAAGGCGATGGGGCGGACGTAGCAGGGGGCTACGCCGTTGGCTTCGACGACGTCGACGACGGCGGAGACGAGCTGGTCTGCGGTGTAGGGCAGAGGCATGCGGTAGATCTTGGCGGAGTCGATGAGGCGGGCCATGTGCTCGGGCAGGCGGAAGATGCCGGCGGCGTTGGGCTGGGTATAACAGCGGATGCCCTCGAAGACCGAGGAGCCGTAGTGGACGACGTGGGACATGACGTGGATCTGGGCTTGATCCCAGGGGATGAGGTTTCCGTTATGCCAGATATTTTTGGTGGTTTGTAAGGTCATGCTTGGGCTCCTGAGGCTTGTGGGTCAATTATAGGGCGAGTTTATGCGGACGTGGGAGAATGGAGAGTGATGTTCGATCCCCATTCTGTGAGCCTGGCCGTGCTGGAGCGCTCGGCCTATGTGCGGTTTTCCGTGCTGGCGCTGAGCTCGATCTTCTTTCTGGTGGACCCGTTTGCGGCTTTGCCTACGTTTCTGGCGGTGACGGCGGGGGCGGATGCGAAGCGGCGGCGGGATATGGCATGGAAGGCATCGCTGACGGCGCTGGTGGTGCTGAGCGCGTTTGCAATTGCGGGGCAGTACATCTTCCGGATGTTCGGGATTACGCTGCCGGCGTTCGAGATCGCGGGCGGCATTATCCTGCTGCTGATTGGGCTGGACATGCTGGAGGCAAAGCGGTCGCCGACGCAGGAGTCGAGCGAGGAGTCGATCGAGGCGGCGGCGAAGGAAGATGCCGGGATTGTGCCGCTGGGCATCCCGATGCTGGCGGGGCCGGGTTCGATTACGAGCGTGATGGTGCTGGTGGGGCAGGCTCAGAATAAGTGGCAGATGGTGGCGATCCTGGTTTCGATCGCGATCACGGCGGGGATCTGCTACCTGGTGCTGGGGAATTCGGACCGGGTGGCGCGGGCGATGGGAGAGACCGGAGTCCGGATTCTGGTGCGCATTATGGGCTTGTTGCTGGTGGCGCTGGCGGTGCAGTACTTCGTGAACGGCATGGTGGATCTGGGCGTGATCGCCAAGCCCTAAGGGAGCCAGTCGCGGGGTTTTTCATTTGGCGTCGTCCTTACTTTACATAGACTTACGTGAGGGGCATCCTTGCTTTTGAGGAGGGAGTCTTATGCTTTGTTGACGAACTTCGAAAGCTGGTGCAGGCGAGAGAAACTTGCAGGATTGTGGCAATCGGATGGACAGGGGGAGTGGTATGGGACGTCGAGTCGCGGGACGGTTTTTGCTTGCCTGCCTGTTGACGGCAGGACTATGCGGACAGGCGTGGGCGCGATATCAGCCGCCGCAGCCGTGCCGCAATACCTTTACCCCCGAACAGGAGATCAGCGAAGGAAAGAAGGTCGAGGCGCAGGTCTACCAGCAGATGCCGGTGCTGCCGGAGAACGATCCGGTGACGCGCTATGTGCAGGAGCTGGGGATGCGGCTGGCGACCCATGTTTCGGGGGCGAGATACAACTGGCCTTACAGCTTTCATGTGGTGGCGAGCTCGGAGATTAATGCGTTCGCGCTTCCGGGTGGGGCGATGTTCGTGAATCTGGGAACGGTGCAGGCTGCCGAGACCGAGGCGCAGCTTGCTGGCGTGATGGCGCATGAGCTGTCGCATGTGGTTCTGCGTCACGCGACGTGCAACCTGGCGAAGCAGCAGAACAAGAGCATCCTGTATGGGCTGGGGAGTATCGCGTCGCAGATTATGCTGGGCAGCGGGGCCGTGGGGCAGATTGCGCAGCAGGGAATTGGGTTGGGCGCGGGGCTCGACTTTCTGCATATGTCGCGGGATGACGAGAGGCAGGCCGATCTGCTGGGGGTTGGAACGCTGTATGACGCGGGGTACGATCCGCGGGGGCTGCCGCAGTTCTTCGAGACGATTCAGGCGAAGTATGGTGCGGGCGGGGCACAGCTGCTGAGCGATCATCCGAACCCGGGCGACCGGATGCAGTATGTGAACGCGGAGATTGCGACCCTGCCGCGGCGGGCGAATCCTGTGGTGACCTCGGCGGCATTCACGCGGGTGAAGGCGCAGGCGGCGCAGCAGAAGGCGCTGTCGGCGAAGGAGATCCAGGCGGGAAGCTGGAAGCAGGCGGGGCTGTATATTTCGGGGCCGGGTGCGGGGGTTCTGCCGGTAAGTGCTCCGGGGTCGAGTGCGGCGCAGGGCGGCGGCGCCGCTGTGCTGAACGATGCCGCTCTGGGGATCGGGGGGCGGATGACGCAGTATCAAGGGCGTCGATTTGCGATAAAGTATCCGGCGAATTGGCAGACGAATGCCGATGCAAATGACGCGTCGACGTTTGCGCCGGCAGGTGGAGCAGGATCGGCGGGGATTGTGTATGGGGCGCTCATCAATATGGCGAAGTTGCAGGGGAATGAGGTGTCGGATGCGCAGTCGCTGGCGGACGCGACCAAGGCACTGGCGCAACAGTTGAGCCAGCAGAATGGCGGGTTGCAGCAGGTGAGCGAGCTTGCGGCGTTTACGCTGGGAGGCAGGAATGCGACTGCGGTGGAGTTGCGGGGGCGCTCTTCGTTAATGGAGGGTGGGGCGAACCTGCCGGAGCGGGACTGGCTGGTGACGGTTGCCCGGCCGGATGGGGACTTACACTACATCGTGTTCGTTTCGCCGGAGCGCGATTTTGCCAAGCTGAAGCCGGTGTTTCAATCGATGCTGGATGGATTTCGGGTGCAGTAGGATTGCTGATCAGGGTTTGTCCGGCACCAGCCGCACCGTCAGCACATGTGCGGGCAGGGGTGTTCCTTTGTGGAACGGCTCTACCGGGGTGACCTCTACGTTGGTTACGGCAGCAGTAAGCTGCAGCTTCACGGTTTTTGTGGATGTCTTCTCGGTAGCGACGGGTAGAGCTATCCGCTCGCGTTGCCCATTCACCACGATATCTATGGCAGCCGAAGCTGTTGCTCCGTTGTAATCCACTTGCAGCGTATATCTCCCCGGCTTTGTCGCGGCAAACCATCGCAGCTTGTACAGAGTTGCTGGGTCCTCATACCCATAGCCGTTGTAGTTGTAGAAGCGGTCCGCCTCCTCTGGCGTGAGGACAAAGCTGCCGTCCGGGGTTGCCGCAACCGTTGGCGGCGCCACATGCAACGCGCCCTCGAACGGGAGCACGACGACAGGCAAAAACCGGCCGCTGACTCCGAAGTTCTTCGGCAGCTCCAGACGCGTCTCCTGGGCATCGTGCGAAGACTTCAGCGGCAGCTTTGTACCGTCTCCGAGTACATAACCGGCTCCGACCCGTGTGCCGACCAACCCCGGCAAGCGCAGGATGCGGTCCTTCGGCAACTCCTTCACAAAGAGATACAGCTTGTCTTTGCCGACAGTGGCGTAGCCGAAATCGAGTTTGCGAAACGGTTGTGCGCTCGTCGCATAGATCGCCTCGCCGTTTACCTTCAGCCACGCTCCAACGCCGCGTAAGACCTCAGCCTCATAGGGAACGACTGAGCCATCGCCCTCGGGTCCGATGTTCAGGATGTAGTTGCCTCCACGGCTCACGACCTGGACCAGACGGAGGATGTTCTCATCGATCTTCGCGCTGACATCCGGGCGCTGCTGCCAGGAGCGGTATCCCCAGGTCTCATGAAAGATGGAGGCAGGCGTCTGCCAGGGTTCGTCGATCTGGAAGGCGGGCACCTCGTTGTCGCCCATGACGGTAAAGTCGCCCTCGTAGTTGAAGATGCGTCCGCTTACCATCGTCTGCGGCTGGAGGCGGTGTACCGTCTCGGCAAAGCGCTTGCTCTGTGCCGGGGTAGGTTTGCCCATGTCAAACCATATCTCCGAGATTGGTCCATATCCCGTCATCAACTCCTTCAGTTGGGCCACGTTGAAGTCTTCGTGCTTCTTTGGGATCGGATTGCTGTTGCCTTCGATATAGCTGCTGGCGCCGGGATAGTGCCAATCGATCGAGGAGTAGTACACGCCAAATTTGATTCCGCCGCGTGCGCAGGCCTCTTCGAGCTCCTTTACGACGTCGCGCTTGTATGGAGTTGCATCGACGACGTTGTACTTTGTCTGCGCCGTGTGAAACATGTTGAATCCATCGTGATGCTTCGACGTGATTACGATGAACTTCATCCCGGCAGCCTTTGCCAGCGCCACGATCGCATCGGCATCAAACTTTGCTGGATTGAACTGGCCGGCCAGTGCCGAATACTCGTCCAGCGGGATTGGAGCGTTCGCCATGATCTGCTCGCTGTACCCGTTGTTGATCTGCTTGCCTTGCCAGACGCCGCCCAACATCGAGTACAGGCCAAAGTGAATGAACATTCCAAACTTGCGGTCGGCCCAGGCCTGCGTGCTCGCCGCACTCGGCCTTGGCTCCGACAGCGGCAATGGTTTGTCCATCGGCGCGATTGCACCTGTTGCCTTTGCGTCCTGCGCCATGCCAACGCTCACGTTGCCGGCAGCAATTGCAATCATCACTATCCAGCCGGCGCGCTTCAAGATAGAACTCTTCATCAGCCCCCTCGTGTTGTGCCACTCTTGGCGACTATAAATGCGTTGTCGATGACAAGTTTTGCGGGTTGGCTAGCGGACGAGCAGGGCTGAGGCGGCCGCGATGATTCCGGCAGCGCCGAGGGTGAGGCCGAGGATGAAATAGTGTGATGGAGCAGGGGACGACGGCGATCTGGAGGAGGCTTCGCCGAGATCGTAGCGGCGGCGAGGGCTTCGGATTAGCCGGACTCCTTCATCTGCTTGGCGAATTCCTGGACTTCATTGGCTTCCATGGTGGCATGATTCTAGCGTCGGTGAGGGATTTGTGACATGGAATCGTTATGTTTCCCTGGCCGGCGTGGTCAGGGTAGGCGGGATACCTTCCTTTTGTCGCTCAGGAATTGCGAGGGTCAGGAGATATTTACGAAAAGTTTAAGCTCATTTATCCGCGTCTTTACAGGGGATGGGTGGGTTTTCGACAGGGAGGGCGGTTTTTACACAGGCTGGAGGGTTGCATGGATGGGGCGCCGCTGCTAATCTCAGGAAGTCGCAGAGATGAAGAGCTTGCAACGAAGTGAAAAGCGGAAACAAAGCTTGCACGGAGATGAAAAGCAGGATACTCTGGTCGAGCAGTAAGTAAGCTTCGCACCTCGGCTCTGGCAGTAAGGGAGTGTAGTGAGGGAAGACGGAGCGCAGTCCAAGCGTTTGATCGCGGTTTAGAGCCTAAGGGCCTACCGAAATCCAAACCCAAGCCACTGCAGTTGATTTGAAATACCAGGAGCTAAGTGCTCCGCGGCCAGGTTTTGGTCGTTACGATGTTTTGATATTTTGCGCAGGGCGAATAATTGTCGACTGTTTTCAAAGCTTGCTTGAACTTGAGAAAGTTCAGCAACAGCAAAGGAAAAAGATTGACAATTGAGACAGGTTCCGATAGTCTTAGAAAGTTCGCTAAAACGTCACACGCTGCTGAATAGTTCTCGATTGGCTGAAAAAAAGCCGGTAAGTGGTAAAAACGAGAGACTTGAGTAGGTAGCCAATACAGACGAAAACAGCGCAATCAAGTTCGAGGACACGACTCTGGCTTATGCCGAGTAGGTCCTTGATCCAAAGCTGCCCGCTTAGGCGGATGCAGTTAGGATCTTTGACAACATAGTTGAACGTGCCAGTCGTGAGATGATACGAAATTTGGTTTAGTCATTCTCACTAGTTATAAACCTCCGGTCTTTCGAGCACCGGGGGCGCTTGATAACCACTCCGACCCCTGTCGATGAGTGGCAAGCAAACCAAGATTAAACGAGAGTTTGATCCTGGCTCAGAATCAACGCTGGCGGCGTGCCTAACACATGCAAGTCGCACGAGAAAGGGTAGCAATACCTGAGTAAAGTGGCGCACGGGTGAGTAACACGTGACTAATCTACCCTCGAGTGGGGAATAACCTAGAGAAATCTGGGCTAATACCGCATAACACTTACGAGTCAAAGCCGCAAGGCGCTTGGGGAGGAGGTCGCGGCCGATTAGCTAGTTGGCGGGGTAATGGCCCACCAAGGCGATGATCGGTATCCGGCCTGAGCGGG
>Ga0193753_10000817_pt1 | contig 28957 bp, 21 predicted proteins | sample H1c2metaG_FD_144925 | JGI IMG/M metagenome (GOLD analysis project Ga0193753, IMG submission 144925) | Soil microbial communities from a riparian zone of the East river system, Colorado, United States - H1c2 | ecosystem: Environmental > Terrestrial > Soil > Riparian zone | place: USA: East...
GGGCGAGCGCTCGCGCCACCTCGTGCGGCGAGAGGCTCGCCAGCGAGAGGCCCTCGACGGCGGAGAGCGCGTGGCTCCCGAGGAGCTGCGGCGCCATGAAGATGGCCGCCTGGTCGACGAGGTCCGCGGCGAGGCACGTGGCCAGCGTGTGCCCGCCGCCCTCCACCATCACGCGCCGGCAGCCCTGCGCGCGCAGCATCGTGAACACGCCCGCCAGCCAGTCCGGGCCGCGCGGCACGCGGTAGACGGACAGGCCCTCCGCGACGAGCGCGGTCTCGATCGGATGGCTCGCGTCGTCGGCGCAGAACACCCACGTCGGCGTCTCCGACGCCGTGGCGATGAGGCGGCAGCCGAACGGCAGGCGCAGCGAGGGATCGAGCACGACGCGTCGCAGCGGCCGCGGCCCCGGCAGCGCGCCGCGCGCCGTGAGCTGCGGGTCGTCGGCGAGGACGGTGTTCACGCCCACGACGATGGCGTCCACGTGCGCGCGCCAGCGGTGCACCAGTTCGCGCGACTGCCGGCAGCTGATCTGCGCCCGTCCGCCGCCCGCCGGAGCGATGGCGCCGTCGCGCGTCATCGCCCACTTGGCCAGCACGTGCGGGCGGCGGCTCCCGAGACCCGCCGCGAAGCGACCGAGCAGCGCGCGCGCCTCGGGCAGCTCGACCAGGTCCACGTGCACGCCCGCCGCGAGCAGTTGCTGCAGCCCGCGGCCCTGGTGGCGCGGATCGGGGTCCGCGCTGCCGACGACGACGCGGGCGATGCCGGCCGCGAGCACCGCCTGCGTGCACGGCGGCGTCTTGCCGGTCGTGCTGCACGGCTCGAGCGTCACCACGAGCGTCGCGCCGCGCGCGCGCGACCCGGCCCGCAGCAGCGCGTCCACCTCCGCGTGCGGGCCGCCGAAGGCGCGGTGCCAGCCCTCGCCCAGCAGCTCGCCGTCCCGGCAGACGACGGCCCCCACCATCGGGTTGGGCTCGACGTCGAAGGCCCCGCGCCGCGCGAGCGCGCAGGCTCGCAGCAGCGCCTCGTGATCGTTCACGCCGGCGCGCTCTCCGGCGCGCGCGGCGCGGAAGCGACGGCAGCGATGACGGACGGCTCGGCCGCGTGCGGACCGGGCTCGCAGGCGCCGGCATCGCGTGCGCCGGCATCGCGCGCGGCGGGCGCGGGCAGCCAGCGGCCGGCCAGCGTGACCGCGGTCGCGGACTCGATCGCGACGGGCACGAAGCGGTCCACGAGTTCCGCGGGGCCCTCGAACACGACGCGGTCGAAGGCGAGGTTGCGGCCGAAGAGCCGGCGCTCGTCGCGGCGGCTGCCGCCCTCGACCAGCACCTCGTGCACCTGTCCGACGAGCCGCGCGTGGCGCACGCGCTGCACGTCGTTCTGCAGGGCCTGGAGCGCGAGCAGGCGCTCGCGCTTGACGGCATCCGGCACGTCGTCGTGCAGGCGCCCCCACGCCGGCGTGCCGGGGCGCGGCGAGTAGCGGAACGCGAAGGCCTGGCTGAAGGCCACCTCGCGCGCCAGCTCCATCGTGCGCTCGAAGTCGGCATCGGTCTCGCCCGGGAAGCCCACGATGAAGTCCGCGCCCAGCTCCACGCCCGGGATCGCGTCGCGCAGCCGCGCCACCAGCTCGCGGTAGCGCTCGGCCGTGTAGCCGCGCGCCATGCGCCGCAGCACGCGCGTGCTCCCCGACTGCGGCGGCAGGTGCAGGAAGCGACCCACCTTCGGGCACGCGGCCATCGCGGCGATGAGCGGCTCGTCCATCTCCTCGGGATGGCTCGTGATGAAGCGCACGCGCTTCAGGTCCGGCAGCTCCTGCAGCGCGAAGAGCAGCTCGCCGAGCGAGCGGCCCTCGGTGCGGCCCCACGCGTTGACGGTCTGGCCCAGCAGCGTGACCTCGCGCACGCCGTCGTCCACGAGCGCGGCGACCTCCGCGAGCACGTCGGCCATCGGGCGGCTCACCTCCGCGCCGCGCGTGTTCGGCACGACGCAGTAGGTGCAGGGCTTGTCGCAGCCGCGCATGACCGTCACGTAGGCCCGCGCGCGGTCCGGGCGCGCCGAGAGGTCGCGCGCCTCGGACACGGCCGGATCGCCGTCGATGGCGAGCACGCGCGTGCGGTCGGCGCGCACCTCGTCGAGCAGGCTCGCCACGCGCGGGAAGTCGCGCGTGCCGGCGACGAAGTCCAGCGCCGGCCAGCGCGCCAGCAGCTCGCTGCCCTCGCGCTGCGCCATGCAGCCCAGCACGCCGAGCGCGAGCTCCGGGCGCCGGCGCTTCATGAGCGCCAGCTCGCCGAGGTGGCTGTGCACGCGGTTCTCGGCCTGGTCGCGGATCGCGCAGGTCACGAGCAGCACCGCGTCGGCGTCCTCGTCGCTGTCCGTGAAGTCGTAGCCGGCGCGGCGCAGCGCGCCCACCATGAGCTCGCTGTCCAGCTTGTTCATCTGGCAGCCGAAGACCTCCAGCAGGACGCGCGGTCCCCCGGGAGTCCCCTGCGGCGGCGGACTGAGCACGGCATCGTTCATGGGCGGCGCATTGTAGGCACAAGGCGCGCCCGGCGCGCCGCGCACGCGGGCCGCGCGGCGCTCACTTCGTCGCGGCGGACGTCCCCACCAGCTCGCGCCACTTCTTCACGGCCTTGTCGCGCTCGGGCTTGGACGCGAGCGGGTCGTAGCCGGCGTCGTGGCCGGTGAGCCGCTTCAGCGTCTCCGAGGCGGTCTTGCGGATCGGCGGGCTGGGATCGTCGAGCACGTCGAAGAGCGCGGGCACGGCGCCGGCCTCGCCGAAATCGCCGAGCACCTGCATCGCGCGGATGCGCACGAACGGGTCCTCGTCCTTGAGCACGGGGACCAGGTTGGTGGCCAGCGACTTGTGCCGGCCCTTGCTGATCTTCTCCACCGCGTCGAAGCGCATGCCCGCATCGGCATCGAGGAGCTGGCGGCGGATCGCGTCGAGCTCGGCCTGCTGCGTCGCGTCGGCGGCCGGCGCGGCGGCGGCGGTCTGCGCCACGCCCGCCTGCCGCTCCGCGAGGCCCGTCGCGACGCGCTGCTCGAGCTGCGTGAGCATCTCCGCGTGCGTGTCGATGCGGCCTTCGAGATCGTGCGTGCGGTTCTCCTGGAAGTGCAGCTTCTCGATGAGCTGGCCCGTCTCGGCCTGTCCGCGGCGCAGGCCCTCGAGCTCCTCGCGCGCCTGATCGATGCTGCGCGAGAGGTCCGCCGCGCTGCCGCGCACCGTGTCGACGTCCCCGCGCTGGAAGAGGAGCTGGCGCTCCACCTCGTCGAGGCGGGTGGCGAGCGCGCCGAGCCGCCCGTCGAGGTCCGAGAGGCCCGCGCGCTGGTCGCTCGCGGCCAGCTCCGCCGCGGCCTCGCCGTCGCCGGTCACGGCCGAGGCCAGGCGCGGCAGGTCGCGCCAGGCCAGGTATCCGATGAGCACCAGCAGCAGCACCACCACGAGCGGATGCGTCCCCGTGCGGCCCGTCGCCACCGGCGCCGCCGAGCCGCCGCTCCCGGGCGGGATGCACTTGCGGCAGAAGAGCTTGCCCTTGATGGTGGTGACCTGGCCGGACTGGATGTCCGTGATCGGGATGCTCTCGTTGCAGCCGTCGCAGAAGTAGATCTTCATCGCCTGCTCGACACCCCTGATGGCTTGCGGTGGTTCCGGAAGCGGTCCTAGAATCCTGGCGTCCGCGATGCGCGCGCCACACTCCGGCCGGCCGTCACTGTAGCTTGGCCAGCAAGCGTGCAACACCGGCGCCCCGGCGCGGACGAGCCTTCCGGCGGACCGTCATGACGCGCCCAACACCTGCTCCCTCCTCGCGCGGCGGCCGCGCCGACGGCGGGGCCGCCTCCGAGCGCCGCCTGCAGCGCGCGGGGCTCGCCTTCGAGACCGGCATCCTGGAGGAGCTGCACGCGCGCCAGCCCGACGACATCGCGCTGGTCGTCGCGCTCGCCGAGGCGTGCACGCGCCTGCGCCGCTACCGGCGCGGGCTGGAGCTGGACCGGCGCCTCGTGGAGCACGACCCCTCCGACCCCGGCTTCCGCTACAACCTCGCCTGCTCGTGCGCGCTCACGGGCGACCTGCAGGCCGCGGCCACGGAGCTGCTGGCCGCGCTGCACTTCGGCTACCGCGACTTCGCGCACCTGCTGCGCGACGGGGACCTGCGCCGCCTGCGCCGCGACGCGGCCTTCGTGGCCGTGCGCGAGCGCATGGAGCAGCTGCAGCGCGAGTCGCCGGGCTGAGACGGCCAGGCGCCGCTCAGCGCGGCGCGGCGCCCAGCAGGACCTCGGCCGCGACGAAGGCGGCCAGCAGCGGCGCGAGCACCGCGAGGACCAGCGAGAGCATCGCGAGCGCACTGGCGCGCTCCGGCGGCCCGTCCTCCGCGAGCCGCGCCGCGCTTCGCGGCGTCGGGACGGGCAGCCGGGCGCGGGCGCCGACCTCCGCACCGCACGCGCCGCAGAAGAGCAGGCCTGCCGGCCCGAGCGCGCCGCAGGCGGGGCACGTCGCGCCCGCCTCGCCCGCAGGCCGCGCACCCGGCTCGCTCGCGCCGCACGCGGGACAGCGCGTCGCATCGAAGGGCAGCACCGCGCCGCACTCCAGGCAGAAGCGCACGCGCTCGCCGACACCCTGCTCGCGCTCGGAGGATCCGTCGCTGGTGGCACCCATCGTCGCTGACGATAGCAGCTGGCACCGCGCGCGCGGCCGGCGCGCCGGCGCCCGCTCGCCGTGACGCGACGGCGCGTTCCGCAGACGCGGTCCCGGCACGCTCCCGGGGCGGGGCATGGCGGCCGCGCTGCGGCGTTGGTATCTCTGTGTCGTCCCGCGGAGCGCCAGGGCCTTCCCCGCGGATCACGGCGGCCGCGCGGGACGGTCGCGGGAGTCCACCATGAACAAAGCCTCTCTGGTCGAGGTCGTCGCCCGCACGCTCGGCCGCGGCACGAGCAAGGCGCAGGCCGAGCGCGCCGTGAACGCCGTCATCGAGGCGCTCGCCGTGGGTCTCAAGCGCGACCGCTCCATCTCGCTGTCGGGCTTCGGGAGCTTCGAGGTGCGCACGCGGAAGGGGCGCCTGCTCAAGAATCCGCGCACCGGCGCGCCGATGCGCGTGCGCGCCACCAAGCGCGTGGCCTTCAAGGCGGGCAAGAACCTCAAGTCCCTGCTGTGAGCGCCTCGGGCGCGGCCTCCGGGGACTCCCGGCGGATGCGCCCTCCGCCCAGCACGCGGTCGCCGTCGTAGAGCACGGCGTACTGGCCGGGGCACACCGCCTCGCTGGGCCGCTCGAAATGCAGCACCACGGCGCCGTCATCGCGCCCGGAGCACTCCACGCGCGCCGGCTCCGGCGCGTGGTGATGGCGCAGCTGCACGAGCACGGCGGCGTCGCGCGGCGCCGGGGCCAGCCAGTTCATCGCGCCGATCTCGCAGCGCCCGCGCGCCAGCGCCTCGCGCGGCCCGACGCGCACCTCGCCGCCTGCCGGGTCGATGGCGGTGACGAACACCTTCTCGCCCAGCGCGATCCCCAGGCCCTTGCGCTGGCCGACGGTGAAGCCCGCCACGCCCTCGTGGCGGCCGACGATCGCGCCGCGGCCGTCCACCACCGCGCCGGGCGCGCCGCGGCCGCCGAGTTCCCGCTCCACCACCGCGCGGTAGTCGCCGCCGGGCACGAAGCAGATGTCGGCCGAGTCGGGCTTGTCCGCGACCGGCAGCGACAGCCGCCGCGCGTGCGCGCGCACCTCCGCCTTGCGCAGCGCGCCGAGCGGGAAGCGCGCCCGCTGCAGCTGCCGCGGCGTCAGGCCGTGGAGCACGTAGCTCTGGTCCTTGGCGGCGTCCGCGCCGCGCCGCAGCGCGCCGTCCTGCGCGAGGGCGTAGTGGCCCGTCGCCACGGCCTCGCATCCGAGGTCGTCCGCGAGCGTCATCAGCTCGCCGAACTTCAGCTCGTTGTTGCACACGATGCACGGGTTGGGCGTCAGGCCGGCGGCGTAGTCCTCGGCGAAGGCGCGCATGAGCCGCGCGAACGGGCGCTCCATGTCGTGCACGTAGAACGGGATGCCCAGCCGGTCGGCGACGGCGCGCGCGTCGCGGGCGTCCGAGAGCGCGCAGCACGAGCGCCGCGCCGCGGTCCCGCTGACGCCGTTGCGCATGAACACCGCGACGAGCGGCTCGCCCGCCTCCGCGAGCAGGCCCGCGACGGTGGCGCTGTCCACGCCGCCGCTCAGCGCCACGAGCGTGCGCCGCGGCGGCGCCAGGGCGGGCTCGGGCGGGCTGTGCGCAGGGACGTGCATGCGCCGCATTATGCGGAAGTGCTGCCCGCACACGTCCGGAGTGCCGGCACGGTCCGGCCTGCCGTCCTGCTCCGGGGTTGCCGGCTTGGTCCCGGGACAGCGGCCTGACTATGATGCGCGGCCGCCGCGCGCTCCCGCGCCGCGGCACACGGCCGGCCCTCCGCGCACGCGCGCGGCGGCCCGGTCCTTCCCGAGGAACATCACGTCTCCATGCCGCTTCCCGCCGCTCTCGCCGACGTCCTTGCATCGTTCCCGGGCAGCGCCAGCCCTTTCCTGCTCCAGGACGCGGGCGCCGCGCAGGGCCAGGGAGGAGGGCTCGGCATGCTGGTGCTACCCCTCGGCATCGGCGCGATCTTCCTCTTCATGATCATCCTGCCCGAGCGCAAGGAGAAGAAGCGCAAGGCCGCGATGCTCGACGAGCTGAAGAAGAACGACCGCGTCCTCACCACCTTCGGCATGTACGCGACGGTCGCCGCGGTGAACGAGGGCGACCTCACGCTCAAGCTGGACGACGGGGCGACGCGCGTGCGCGTGCTCAAGACCGCCATCGCCACCGTGATCACGCCGGACGGCGAGCCGGCGGCGAAGGACAAGGGCTGAGCCCGGCATGACCGGAAGGAGCCACGTGCTGGGGCGTGCGGCCGAGGACGCCGCGCGCACCGCGCTGGGCGATGCGGGCTTCACCGTCATCGAGAGCAACTTCCGCGTGCGCGGCGCCGAGCTGGACATCGTCGCGCGCGACGACGAGGGCCTGGTGTTCGCGGAGGTGCGCGCGCGGCAGCTCGGCGCGATCGAGCCTTCGGCCACCATCACGCGGCCCAAGTTCAGGCTGCTGCTGCGCGGCGCGCGCGCATGGCTCGCGCGGCACGATCAGGCCCGCGCCGACTGGCGCTTCGTCGTCGTCACCGCCACGCTCGACGAGACCGGCCGCGTCGTCGCCACCGAGATCATCGAAGATCCCTTCGCCCACCTGCCGGAGTTCCACCATGGCGATCCGTGACGCCGTCCTCGCGCTGCTCGCCTGCCTCCCCGTCGCGGCCTGCGCGCAGATGGACGGCAGGGAGTCCGCGGCTGCGCCGGCCGGCAGCGAGGCGGCCGCCGCCGCAGGCGAGCGCACCGTGCACGGGATCACCATCGCGCCGCCCGTCGGCGACCTGCGCGAGGAGTGCGGCAAGCGACGGCGCGCGCTCGCGGCGGCGCTCGGCAGCAGCGGCCCGGGCGTCGTGTGGATCGAGGCGCCGGACGGCGCGAACCTCGAGCGCTTCTTCCAGGACGACGACGTGTACTACCTCACCGGCCTCGAGCTGCCCGACATCGAGCTGGCGCTGGTCGTCGGCGAGGGCGGCGCGCTCGTGGACGAGGTCCTGTTCCTCCCGGCACACGACGACAACTTCGAGATCTGGAACGGCAAGCGCCTGTCGCCGGGCGCGGAGGCCGAGGCGGCCACGGGCGTGCGGCACACGGCGCTCATGACGCCCCGCGAGCAGGCCGCCGGGACGCCGGCGGCGGGCGACGAGGCGCGACTGCTCGCCGGCTGGGCGCCGGCCACGATCTGGGTCCGCGGCCCGGCGCGCGTGGAGCTGCCGGCGGCCGCGACGGTGGACGACACGCACGCGGAGCTCGCGCTCGCCGCGCTGCGGCTCACCAAGTCGGCCTACGAGATCGGCTGCCTGAAGGCGGCGATCGACATCACCTGCGCCTCGCTCCTGCAGGCGGCCTCGGCGGTCGCGCCCGGCGCCTTCGAGTACGAGCCCTGGGGCGCGCTCGAGGGCAGCTTCCTGAAGCTGGGCGCCGAGCGGCCCGGCTTCGCGTCGATCTTCGGCTCGGGGCCCAACTCGTGCTCGCTGCACTACAACGCCAACCGGCGGCAGATGCAGGACGGCGAGCTCATCGTCATGGACGTGGGCTGCAAGTACCGCTACTACTGCGCGGACGTCACGCGGACCGTGCCGGTGAACGGCAGGTTCAGCAAGCGCCAGCGCGAGGTGTACGACCTCGTGCTCAAGGCGCAGACCGCGGCCTTCGAGGCGGCGAAGCCCGGCGTCACGATGAAGGAGCTGGACACGCTCGCGCGCCAGGTCATCGACGAGGGCGGCTTCGGCCCGGGCCGCAAGTACTTCAAGCACGGGCTCGGGCACTGGATCGGGCTGGACGTGCACGACGTCGGCGGCTCGCGGCCCATCCAGCCGGGCATGCTGTTCACGATCGAGCCGGGCATCTACATCGCCGAGGAGAACCTCGGCGTGCGCATCGAGGACGACTACCTCATGACCGAGCACGGCGCGGTCAAGCTCTCGGACGGCGTGCCGAGCGAGCCCGGCGCGATCGAGGCGCTCCTCCGGCGCTGAGGTGAAGACCCGCACCTCCATCCTGCCGTTCGTGCTGGTCGAGGCGCTCGCGCTGTTCGCCGTGGTCGTGCCGATCACGCACGCGCGCTCGTTCGGCGAGCAGCTCCTGCTGTCGTCGCGCGGCGTGTCGCTGCCGGGCCTCGCGCCCGACGAGGGCAGCTACATCCTCATGCGCTCGGCGCTCATGGTCCTCGCGCTGCAGGTCTCGTTCGCGTTCCGCGACCTGTACCAGTGGAGCGTGATCATGCGGCCGCAGCTCACCGTGGTGCGGCTCGTCGAGGGCATCGCCACGGTGCTGGTCGTGCTGCCGCTGCTGCACTACGTGCTGGGCGCGCTGGACCGCATGGCGGACCTCGACGGCGCGCTCCAGCGGCTCGAGATCCACCCCATGCTCGTCATGGCCGCCGCGGGAGCCTCCTTCCTCACGGCGTACGGGCTGCGCGCGCGCTGGCCGCGCTGGATGCAGCAGGCGCGGCTCGGCGAGCGCGTGGTGATCGCCGGCAGCGGCCCGGCGACGGACGTCGTGGACGAGGAGATCCGCCGCCGGCACGACCCCGGCATCGAGCTGCTGGGCTTCCTGGACGAGCCCGGCGCCGCGCCGGCCAGCCGCACGCTGCTCGGAGGACTGCAGGACGCGGCGGCGGTCGTGCGCGATCACGAGGTGCAGCGTCTCGTGCTGGACAGCAGCGTGTCCATCCCGAGCGAGACGCTGCTCGCGGTGCGGCTCGAGAACGTGCGCATCACCGACATCGCGTCCTTCCACGAGCAGCTCACCGGGCGCATCCCGCTGGAGAGCCTGGCGAGCACGGACCTGTTCCTCACCTCGGCCGTGTCCGGGCCCTTCTACAAGTCCGTGCGGCGCGTGTTCGACATCGCCTTCGCGAGCGTGGGGCTGATGCTCGCGGCGCCGCTGTGCGCGACGGTCTGGCTGGCCGTGCGGCTCGAGTCGCGCGGGCCCGCGCTCTACAGCCAGGAGCGCGTCGGGCGCAACGGGCGCCCTTTCACCATCTACAAATTCCGCTCGATGCGCGCGGACGCCGAGGCGGCGAGCGGCCCGGTGTGGGCCAGCGGCGAGGACCCGCGCATCACGGGCGTCGGGCGCTGGCTGCGCCGCCTGCGCATCGACGAGATCCCGCAGCTCTGGAGCGTGATCCGCAACGACATGAGCCTCGTCGGGCCGCGGCCGGAGCGGCCGCACTTCGTCGGGCAGCTCGCGCAGCAGATCCCGCACTACGGCCAGCGCCACATCGTGAAGCCCGGGGTGACGGGCTGGGCGCAGATCAACTACAGCTACGGCAACACGGTGGACGACGCGTTCATCAAGCTGCAGTACGACCTGTACTACATCAAGAACCGCAGCCTCGCGCTCGACATCGCCATCCTGCTCCGCACGGTCAAGGTCGTCGTGCTGCAGCAGGGCGCGGTCTGAGGCGCCGCGGTCAGTCCGGGATCGCGCGCGCGATGGCGCGGACGGTCTCGGGGTCCAGCCGGTCGAGCTGCTGCACCAGCACGGCATCGCGGCTGAGGCCCAGCTCCTCCAGGCTCACCGGCTGCCCCGCCCAGCGGCCACCGTCGAGCACCGCGAGGAAGTCGCGCACCAGGTCCACGTAGCCGCGCACGTGCTCGTCGGCGGGCTCGCCCGGCTGCACGGGCAGCACGGCCAGCGCGTGCGCGAGCGCGATGCGCGGGTCGTCCGCGTCGCGCAGCGCCTGGAGCTGCGCGCGCCGCTCGATCGCCGCGCGCACCGCGCCGGGCAGCAGGCCCGCGCCGAGCAGCGTCCAGAGCTGGCCGCCCGCGCCCAGCGCGACGAAGCGCTGGAAGTCGACGATGTGCTGGCGCTCGTGCCGCGCGAGCGCGTCGAGGAGCCGGGCGCCGTAGCCGTCGCCCGCCGCCGCGCGGCTGAGGCGGTCGAGCCGCTCCGCGACGTCCAGCGGCTCGGCCAGGTCGAGGCGCTCCGCGCTGCCGTGCGCGGGCAGCGGAGAAGGATCGGCGGCCGGCGGCGCAGACGGCCCCTGGCGCTCCTCGCGCTCGATCGCGTCGAGGTCGAGGTACACGGTGCGCCCGAGGCCCGCGCCCGCGATGGACACGCCGTGGCTCGCGACGTAGCCGTGGACGCGCGCGCGCCGCACGAGGCACTGCTCGTAGCTCCCGAGTCCGTCCCCGAGCGCGACGGGCTCGCAGGCGACGCGGTCGAACCAGGTCAGCTCCGCCGGCTGCGTGAGCGCCTTGCCCCCGAGGAGCAGCGCGTCGGGCAGCGCCTCGCGCAGCCCCTCCACGTCGAGCAGCGTGCCGAAGACCCCGAACTCCTGGCGCGGCAGCGACAGCAGCGACGGGCAGCCGGGGATCGTCGCGGAGGCGGCATCGAGGCGCGCCAGGAAGCCGTCGAGATCCGGGCCCTCGCCGTCGTCGGCGTCGGCGTAGCTCTCGCGCGCCGCGAGGTCCCACTCGTCCGCGAGCCGGCGCTGGCGCAGCGCGGGCGCGGCCACGCGCTCGGGATCGTTCGCGATGCGCCGCTCGAGCGGCGCGAGATCCGGCGGCGCTTCGCCCGCGGCGACGCGGTCCCCGCACGCGAGCAGCAGCGCGTCGTCGGCGGGTGCGCTCGGGTCGAGCGCGGCCAGCAGCGCCGCCGCCTCCGCAGCCCGTCCGGCGCGCGCCAGCAGCGTGGCGAGGAGCTGGTCCTGCGCGCGCCGCATGCGCGCTCCGGGCGCATCGCCGTGCTCCAGCAGCGCGAGCGCCTCGGCCTCGAGCGCGCGGCGCGGGACGCGCACGAGCAGCTCCTGCAGCAGGGCCAGGCTGGCCGGCGTCCCGAGCCCGTCGCGCAGGTCAGCCAGCAGGCCCTCGGTCGCCGCCTGGCCCCGGCCCGTGGCCGCCTGCTCGCGGCGCAGCAGCTGGCGCAGCCGCGCGGTGGCCGGCTCGGCACCGGCGAGCAGCTCGTCCAGCTCCGCGTGCCGCTGCTGTGCGAACAGCGTCTCGCCCAGGACGGCCAGGCCTTCGGCAGCGCCGGGCGGCAGCGCGAGCGCGGCTCGTGCCGCGGCGATCCGCGGCGCGGGCTCGCCTGAGCGGCGCGCGCGCTCGAGCCAGGTCACGCCGTCGTCGCCGACCGCGCCGCGCCGCGCGCGCAGCCGCTCCTGCGCACGCTCGTCGCTCGCGTCGTAGCGCGCCGCCAACCATGACCCCGCCTGCAGGCACGCGAGGAGCGCGGCCGGGCGGCCTTCGCGCGCCGCCAGCAGATCGAGGCGCGCGCGCTCGGCGAGGGCCGGCAGCTCCAGCGCGGCCGCGGCGCGCTCGGCGCCCGGCAGATCGTCCCTCGTCAGGCCGAGCCACACGGCGTCGAGGCGCAGGTCGTCCGCGAGAGGAACGATCCGGGGCGTGACCGCGTGGCATCCGGGCATGCCCGAGAGGGCCAGCAGCAGCCCAAAGATGCATGCCCTTCGCTTCATCGACACAAGACCATGTCTGGCAGCGAGTTACAGATGTTCGGCTCCTGTCCGGTGGCCCCGGAGGGCAGCCAGGCGGGATGCCGGCGGACACCGTGGCGCGCGGACGAGGCTCTCGGCGGAACGTAACACCTGTGATTGCAACTGTTTACAACCGACGGCAGAACTTGAGCCTCGTTTGGCACGGCGCTTGATACTCGTCCCCTGCCGAGGATTTTTCGGATGCTCAATCCTGCGGACCGCCAGGGATCGGGCCCGGGCACCGCGCAAAGGATTGCAGGGAGGAGGATAGGGTCGGCTCCGCGCTGCGGAGCCGGCCCTATCGCTTTTTTGGTCTCATCTCTTCCCATGGCGCCCATCCTGACAGCCGCATGCTGATCCTCCGGCTGTTCCAGGTCCTCGCGCTGTGGGCGCTCACGGCCGCCGTATGGGCGCACGCCTGGATGACGAGCGCGGCGGCCAGCGCGTATGACGCGCGCGTGCGCTTCGGCGTGCTGCTGTGTCTCGCGGCCTGGGGCGGCGGCACGCTGCTCGGCGCGCTGATGGGGCGCTGGAAGCCCGCGCACTGGCCCGCGCCCGGTCTGCATCGGCATGTGCTCGCGCTCCTCGCGACGGCGCTGTGCGTCGATGCACTGTCGCACGTCGCGCCACAGGTGTCGATCCGCGTGCTGCGCGAGGAGGTGCCGCCCTTCCTCGGCTGGATGTATCCCGCGCTGGCCGCGCTGACGCCGTTGCTGCTGCGCCGCAGCGCTCAGCGTTTCGACTTCGCGCGGCAGACGCTGCTGCTCGCGCTCTTCGCCACCGCGATGTCGGGCGCGATGTTCTTCCTGCTGCCTCCCGTCGCGCTCGGGCTCGCGCTGCTGGCTCTGGGCTGGCAGTTCGACGCGCGGCACGGGCTCCCCGCGCGCAGCGCGCTGCTCGCGCTCGCCGCGCTCACGGTGCTGGTCGTCTGCACCGCAAGCCACTTCGGCTACAGCCGCCTCGCGGGCGAGCCCTCGGAGACCTGGCTGCTCGCGTGCACCGCCCTGGGGCTCGCGATCGCGGTGCGCCCGCGCGACGGCGCGTCCTGGCGCCAGCTCCTCGGGACGACGGTGCTCGCGGCCGTCGTCGTGGCGCTGTGCGGCGCGCTGGTCACGGCCTGGCTCGGGCGCGTCATCGCGTGGGAGCCCGCGCTGCACAGCCGGCTGGTGCTGTTCCGCCAGCACCCCAACTTCCTCGCGCCGTTCTTCGGCTTTCACGCCGTGCTGGCGCTCGCGCTGGGCCTGTCGCGTCCGCGCCGCGCGCTACCCTGGCTGGCCGCCGCGCTGCTGCTCGCGGGCTCCGCGTGGCTGACCGACTCGCGCACCGGCTTCGCCGCGCTGCTCGCGTCGGTCGCCGTGCTGGCGCTGCTGCCGCTCGCGGCGCGCGCGGCGCGGCGCGTGCGCCTGCCGGTGCTCGCCGCCGCCGCGCTCGGCGGCGTGCTGCTGCTCGGCGGCGCGTGGCTGCTCGCCGGCGGCGACTCGGCGCGCGCGACGCTGGCCGCGCGCTTCGACCGCTTCGAGAAGTCGCTCGACTTCCGCCGCGACGCGTGGCGCAACAGCGTGTCCATCATCCGGCAGCACCCGGTGATCGGCATCGGTCCCGCGACCTTTCTCGCCGTCGAGCGGTTCGAGCCGGGCAGCCGCTTCTTCAACGCGCCCGAGGCGCCCCACCCGCACAACGTCTTCCTGTACGTGGCGCAGGCCGCCGGCCTGCCGGCGCTCGCGCTGTTCCTCGCATGGACCGCGGCCCTGGCGGTGGCCCTGCTCTCGCGCGCCGCGCGGCCGGAGCCGGGGAGCGGCGACGAGCTCTCGCTGCCCGTCCCGCCGCTGCTCGTCTGGGGCCTGGCGGCGGCGCTCGGCGGGCTGCTCGTGGCCAACCTGTTCGACCTCGGGCTCGCGCTGGAGACCGTGGTGCCGGCGCCGCTCGTCGTGTTCACCGGACTGGCGCTCTCGTCGCGCCGGCCGCGCGAAGGTGCCTGCCCCCGCTGGCACCCGCTGCTCGCGGGGGCGGTGCTGCTCGCGGCCTTCGTGCCGCTGGTGCTGTCGCCGCTGCGCGCGCGCACGGCCGTGGAGCAGGCGCAGCTCCAGGCCTACGACGCGGGGCAGCAGCCGTCCGTGGGCGGGCTGATGGAAGGCGCGCGGCTCACGCTGGCGCACGCGCTGGAGCTGGACCCCGCGGTGCCGAAGGCGCACGAGCTGCTCTCGCGCTGGCGCGAGGATCTGCCCGGCGGCTTCCCGGCGGCCCGCGACGTGCTGATCGCGCTCACCGACCTCGCGCCGCGCGACGGCGACGGCCACCGGCTGCTCGGCCGCCTGCTCATGCGCAACGCGCTGTGGTCCGACGCGGAGGCGCAGTTCGTGCTCGCGCTCGCGGACCTGCGCGGCAGCGACAGCACGAGCCAGGACCGCGCGGACCGCATCACCTGCCTCGCGAAGCTCGGCCGGCGCGAGGAGGCGCTCGCGGCGCTCGCGGATGCGCTGCGCCTGGACTCCGGCGTGCTCTACCGCATCCAGTGGACCGAGGTCCTGCCGGACAACCGCAGGCTGGCGATGGGCGGCAGCGAGAGCCAGCGGCCCATCGACCTCGCCGACGGGCTGGAGCGCGTCTACCAGCGGCACCGCACCGACGAGGAGGCGGGCCACTCGCCCGGGTACACCTTCTGGATGGACTGCTACCGCTCGTTCCGCACGGTGCACCGCGACGACCGCGCGCGCGACGTGCTGGACTACATGGAGCAGCACGTGCCCGTGGTGGACCGCTTCGTCATCGCGGCCGAGCGCGGCAATCTCGCCTTCGACGCCGGGCGGCTCGACGAGGCGCTGCAGCAGTACCAGCTCGCGTACGAGCTCTCGGACAACCCGTACTTCCAGAACCGGGTGGCGAAGGTGCGCCAGGCGCTGGGCGAGAGCGTCGCCGCGGCGGAGCAGCAGGCGCTCGCGCTCAACGCGCAGATCGAGATCCTCGACCAGCCCGTCGTGTTCCAGGAGACGCTCGCCGCGCAGGCGGAGACCGAGCTGCGCGCGGGCCATCCGGGCCTGGCGGCCGCCAGCCTCCGGCGCACGCTGCTGTTCGAGGACGACCTGCTGGCGCGCGCGCGGCTGTGCGAGCGCATCGGCACGCTGGAGTTCAAGGGCGGCGCCGTCGCGGAGGGCGAGCGCGCGATGCGCGACGCGCTCGCGATCCTCTCCGCCAAGCCCTGGCCGTGGCGCATGCTGCAGGAGGGCGCCACGGACTCCATGCCGGCGCGCATCGCGCGGGCGCTCTGCCAGAGCTGGCGCAAGCGGGGTCTCGACCGCCAGCAGCGCTTCGCGACCGCCTGGGGCGTGCCCGACTTCTTCTCGTCCCGGACGGGGCCCGCGCTGTTCCGCCTCGGCTTCTTCTTCGAGAACGGGCAGGTGGACCAGCTCCTGCGCGAGTCCGAGATGCAGCTCCTCGCGGACCGCACCAACCTCGTCGCGCACTGGGCGCGCCTCTTCGCGCTGGAGGCGACGGGCCGGCACCTCGACCTGGGCATGGCGATGCGCGCGCTCGTGGACCAGTACGGCAGCGAGGGCAACGCGGACGACCAGTTCAACGCCGTCGCGGCCGAGATGCGCCAGCACCTGCAGGACCCGCAGTGGTGGTTCAAGCTGGGCATGCTCTCGCTGCTGCGCGGCCGCTATGACGGCGCCGTCGGCATGTTCGACAGCGCGCGCAAGAACACGGTGGACGATCCGGTCGCCGAGGCCGACTACTGCGGCTGGCAGGCGCTGGCCGCGTTCCTCTCCAGCAAGCCCGAGATCGCGCGCACCGCGCTCAGCGACGGGGCGCGCCTCGACCCGGACAACGAGATGCTGGCCCTGCGCCTCGCGGTGATCCCGGACGTGCTGCCGCCCGATGCGCCGCCGCCCCCGCCGCCGCCGTCCCCGGACGGCAAGGTGGTGCCGGCAAGTCCCTGGCGGCTCCGGCGGCCGGGAGCGGCCCGCAGTGAAGTCGCGCGACCACCTCGCCGGACTGCTGGTGTTCCTGCTCGCGCTCGCGCTGCGGCTGGCCTACGTGCGCGAGGATGCCAGCGTCGTCGGCCTCGACGTGAGCAAGCTCTCGCAGACGGACAACCACGTCTTCGCGCAGTGGGCGCGCACCATCGCCGACGGCGACCTGCTCTGCCGCGAGCAGCCGCACGCCTATCACCTGTGGACGCGCGACGTCGCACCGGAGACCAAGTGGCTGGAGTGGTACGGCGGCGCGGCCACCTACCACCAGGCGCCGCTCTACCCCTACCTCGTCGCGCTCGTCTACACGCTGTTCGACCGCGAGGCGCTCACCGTCGGCATGGTGCAGGCCGTGCTCGGCGCGTTCACCTGCTGGCTCACGTGGCTGCTCACGCGCAAGCTCGTCTCGCCGCTGGCGGGCCTCGCGGCGGGGCTGCTGCTCGCGTGCATGGGCAGCTTCTACTTCTACGACGCCTTCATCCTGCGCGACAGCCTCATGGCGCTGCTCACGGTGCTGCTCGCCTTCGCGCTCGTGAACGCGGCGCAGCGCGGGCGCGCGGGCGACTGGCTCGCGGCCGGCGCGGCGCTGGGGCTGTTCACGCTGGCCAAGGAGACCGGGCAGGCGCTGCTGCTGCTCACGCTGCTCATCATGGCCTGGAGCTGGCGCGAGCACCCCGGACGCCTCGCGCGCGGCGCCATCCTGCTGCTGCTCGGCTGGGGGCTGCTCACGGCGCCGGCCTTCTGGCGCAACCACGAGGTCGGCGCGCCGCTCTTCAAGCTCAGCACGCGCGGGCCGGAGGTCGTGGTCGCGGGCAACGCGCTCGGGCAGGACGGCGTGGGCTGGGACCCGCCCACCTCGCTCATGCGCAGCATCCTCACGGACAGCAACTTCCAGCTCGGCAAGACCGCGCTGCTCACCGCCGCGACGCACCGCGCGGACCCGTGGGGTTTCGTCGCGCTGCAGTGGAACAAGCTGGCCGCGCTGTTCAACACCTACGACGTCCCCAACAACGTGGACTTCTACCTGCACCGCGCGCACCTGCTCTCGCTGCGGCTGGGCTTCGTGAGCATGTGGTTCCTCGCGCCGGCGGCCCTGCTCGGCATGCTGCTCGGCCTGCCGCGCCGGCGCCGGCTGGCCGTGCCGTACCTGCTGCTGCTCGCGCTCACGGCCTCCATCGTCGTGCTCTACATCCTGGGGCGCTTCCGCGTGCAGCTCTTCCCGCTGCTCGCGCTCTTCGCGGGCCTGGCCATCGACTGGGTCTGGCGCGCGTTCCGCAACCGGCGCAGCGCGGCGCTCGTGCTGGCGGCGGTCCCGTTCGCGGTCCTCGTCGCGTGGTGCGCCCCCGCGGAGCACGACGTCTACGACCTCCGCACGCGCGACGCCGCCATCATGTTCCAGCTCGTGAAGGCCGGAAACTTCGAGCGCGCGCTGTTCTTCCGCGACCGGCTCATCGAGTCGGTGCACAACGACCCGACCGTCGCGCGCAACGACTCGCTGGAGACGCGCCTCGGCGCGCTCACGGACGCCTTCACGCACTTCGACGAGTCGCTGCGCTGGCCGGAGGAGTCCGCGGAGCGCCACCTGCACACCGGGCGCGGCTTCACCGCGCTGCTCAAGGTGGCCGAGCACTTCGAGCGCGTGGAGTTCAGCAACCTCGCCACCGCGGAGTTCGAGCAGGCGCTCGCGCTCGACCCGCAGATCGAGGGCGCGTGGCACGGCATCGGGCTCGTGCACGGCCAGAACGAGCGCCTGGGGCCCGCGCTCTCCGCGTTCACGCAGGAGCTGGTGCTGCACCCGGACAACGCGCAGGCGCACCGCGACGCGGGCTTCATCTTCGTGACCTGGAGGCGCGGCCTCGATGCGCTGCAGCACTTCCGCGTCGCGGACGCGCTGGGGCTGGAGGACGCCGCGATGTTCGCGATCCTCGCGCACCTGGAGGTGGACACCGGCTACAAGGCCACGCCGCCGGTGCGCGTGCGGGGCGAGCTGCAGCCGGTGTGGGACAATCCGCGCGGCCTGGCCCACGCGCGCCGCGCCCTGGCGCTGAACGGCGACGACCCGACGGTCATGGAGCACTGCGCCTACGCGCTCTACGCCAACGACTGCTTCGACGAAGCCGTCGGCCTGCTCACCAGGCTCCAGCTCCGGCTTCCCTGGCGCGCCGACGAGCTGCGCCGCGTCGCCCAGGGATTCCTCACCGAGAAGGCGCGGCGCCAGCTGCCGCCCGCCGCGGAGAGTGCTTCGCCGCAGGCACCGCCCGCGAGCGCCCCGCAAGCGCCAGCAGGCACCGATCCGCAAGCGCCACCCGCGACCGTTCCGCAGGCGCCAGCCGCCAGCGGCCCGCTTCAGGCGCCCGCGACAGACCCGCAACCACCTCACGCGACGGCACCACCACCATCGTCCGAGAGCGGCGCCCAGCCGCCGGCGACACCGAAGGATCCGGCGCCTGCGCCGGCCGCCACGCCCGGAGAGCAGCCGTGACCTTCCCGCCCGCGCGCCGGTCCCCGCCGCGCCGTCTCTCCGCCTCTCCACCGCCGGCATCCGTGTGCCGCGCGCTGACGCGGCTGCTCGCCGGCCTCGCGCTCGCGCTCCTGCCGACCTGCGGCGACTCCGCGCCGCCGCCGGACACGCGTCCGGACCTGCTGCTCGTCGTGGTGGACACGCTGCGCGCGGACCACCTGTCCACGTACGGCTACGCGCGCCACACGAGCCCCGGGCTCGACGCGCTCGCGCAGACCGGCGTCGTGTTCGAGGACAACACCGCGCAGTCGAGCTGGACGCTGCCCTCGGTCGCCTCGATCATGACGGGACGGCACCTGTTCGTGAACGCGCAGCGCCTGCCCGACCGCTGCCACAGCCTCGCGGAGCGGCTGCGCGCCGCCGGCTACGAGACGGTGGCCTTCCTCGGGAACCCCGCCGTCTCCACCAGCGGCGCCTACGACCGCGGCTTCGACGCCTTCGTCGGGCGCGAGACCACCGGCAACGTGACCTGGGGCGCCGCGGAGCTGCAGGCGGCCGTGGCCACGTGGATGGCGGCCCACCCGCGCACGGACAAGCCGCGCTTCATGTACCTGCAGTTCATGGACCCGCACTGGCCGTATGCGCCGAAGGATCCGCCTCCCGTGGACGGCGACGACGTCAAGCTGCGCGACGACACGCTCACCGCGTGGCTCACCGCGGTGAAGGCGGCCGGACCGGGCACGCCGCTCTACGACACCTTCGACGCGGACCGGAAGTACATCCTCGAGCAGATCGACCTGTACGACCACGAGATCGCCACGATGGACCGCGGGCTCGCGGGCATCCTCGCCTCGCTCGGGCCGGCGAGGCCGGACGGCGCGGACGCGGCAGGCGCGCAGACCGCCGCGGTCCTGCCGGGCACGCGCGGCCGGCTCGTCATCGTCGCGGCGGACCACGGCGAGACGCTGTGGGAGCACAAGCACTACGAGAAGGAGGTCGCGAAGAAGGTCCCCCCGGAGCAGCGCACGCTGCGCGAGGTGTTCTGGCGCGACCACAGCTACCACCTCTACCAGGAGCTGCTGCACACGCCGCTCATCGTGGCGGGCACGGGTTTCGCGCCGGGGCAGCGCATCGGGACGCCGGTGGAGAACGTGGACATCGTGCCCACGCTGCTGCGCGCGGCGGGCCTGCCGGCCGATCCGGAGCTGGAGGGCCGGCCGCTGCAGGACGTCGTCGCGGGCAAGGGCCGCCCGCGCCCGGTGCTCTACAGCTTCTGCAACGAGGGCACCGCGGTGCGCCTCGCGGACGCCGGCTGGAAGTTCATGTTCCCCACCGCGACCGGCGACGACTTCGGGATGATCATGCAGCTCTACGACCTGCGCGCGGACCCGCACGAGCGCGTCAGCCACGCCGACGGGAAGAATCCCGCGACGCGCGACGTGCTGCAGAAGCTGGTGAAGCTGCGCGAGGACGCCGCCCGCGCCTTCCACCTCTACGACGACCAGAAGGTCCAGTCCGACGCGCCCGAGCAGCAGAACGTGCTGCGCGAGCTCGGCTACATCGCCGGCGACGAGAAGCCCGGCGCGCGGTAGAGTCCGCGCCGGCAGCTCACGCGCGCCGGGACCCGCGCGGGGCCCCGGAGGAGGGATCGGATGCGGATCGTCATCACGCGCCGCCTGGTGCTGCCGCTCCTCGCCGTGGCTGGAACGGCGCTCTTCATCGTCCTGATGAGCGCCTCGCCGTTCACGCGCGGCAGCGTCCTCACGCTGTGCGGCTTTCTCGGGTGCGTGTGCGCCGCGCTGCTCCACCGGTCGCTCCTCCCGCGCGGAAGCGGCTGGGGCACTTCGGCCGGCCCATCGCTCATTGCGTCCCTCGGGCTGCTCGGCATGGGGCTCGACACGCTGCTGAGCCTGCGCGGGCTGGACCGGGCGGCGCTCGTCGCGAGCTGGACGGGATCGGCGTGCTTGCTCGTCAGCGTGCTCCTGATCTGGCGCGAGCAGAGGACTCGCGCGACGACCGCTGCGAAGACCTGAGCCACATGGCCTGGCCGGCACGGCGAGGGGCGCCGCCGGACGCGCGGGGTGCGCGCGCCCGGCGGCGCAGGGCTCACAGCGAGCCGTCGAGGAGCAGCATCACCGAGGGCTGGCCGAGCGTCCTGACGCCGTTGGCCTGCGTCGAGACGGGCTGCAGGTAGAGGAACATGCTCTCCACGCCCGGGCCCAGCTCCGGCACGCGCCACTGGAAGGACAGCGTGCCGGTGAACGGCACCTGGCCGAGATCCACGACGGAGGTCGCAGCCACCACCTGCACGCCGTTGAGCAACGGCACGTAGGTGAAGGTGGGCGCGAAGCCGATGAGCAGCGAAACCGACTGCTCCAGCGGCGCCTGCACGGTGATGGGCACGAGCTGCTTCTCGCGCCGTGCGCGCGGCAGCGTGACGCTGCCCGGCACGGCCCCGAGCAGCCAGACGGGCAGCGACGAGGACGGGATCTTCCCGAGCAGGTCGCCCTGCGCCCCGTTGGGGCCGCAGCCGGGCGCAGCCGTGCCGCCGAGGTCACCGAGGCCGAAGCTGCCGGCGTTGAAGACGGGGCCCGCGCCGGCATTGAGGATGCCGTCGCCACCGTCGCCGGGAGCCAGGCAGCCACCGGGCCCGATCGCGCCATCTCCGCCCTGGCCCCCGACGAAGATCCCGCCGCTGAACACCTTGAGCGTGAGGTCGCCGGCGTTCACCCGCGCGCCCGGCGAACCGTCCTGCCCCGGCACGGGGCTCACTCCCATGAGCAGGCCGGCATCGCGGCCGATGCCGCCCTGCAAGAAGCCGCCGAAGGTGCCCAGCGGGCCGTCCTCCACGACCAGGGCGGGCGTCCCCAGGAGGCCGGACGCGATCGAGCCGTCCACGCCGTTCAGCGTGCAGCGCGAGACCGTGGCCGGACTCACGTTGTCCATGAGCAGCGCCACGTCGGCCACGTTCGTGATCGTGCACTCCTCGAGGAAGGCGTGGCTCGAACCGGTGGCCGCTCCGCGGACGGCGAGCGCGGGCGCGCCGGGCTGCGAGGTGCCGAGCTGCAACCCGCGCACGACGAAGGGCTGGTTGCCCTGGCTTCCCAGCTCCAGCGCAGGCAGCGCGACCGGGCCGGAGCTCAGGAGCGAGACCACCGCATTCTCGTCCGCCACGATCGAGAGCGACTTGCCGGCGACGACGAAGTTGCCGGCATACGTGCCGCTGCGCACGAGCAGCACGTCGCCGGACGAGGCGGCCGCGATGGCGGCGGAGAGCGAAATGAAATCGGTGCCGGGGCCGTTCGCCGCGTCCACGACGAGCACGCCGGCAGAGGCGGTCGGAGCGACGAGGAGCGCGGAGCCGAGAGACAGGGCAAGCCACGGACGGCGCATGGTGGTCTCCTTCACGAAGAGAGGCGCGACGGTGCGGAGCGCGTGCGCGCGCACGCGTCGGGAGCCGCGGCGTGAGCATCCCCGAGATCCGCCCGCGTGCCTAGCGGCTGCGCGCACCCTCGGCGCCGCACGCCGCGCCTTCCGCGACAGCGCCCGTGCGCCTCGTGGAACGAGGGCGGGAGCGCATGGGAATCGAACCCGTCGGGGGACGGATCGCCCAGGTCCGCCCGGCCTCTGCGCACCCGTCTCGGCGCCGCGCGCGTTCCGGCGCGCGCCCGTGCGTGACGTCACGGCATGAACTGGAGCTTCACGGCATTGGAGAGACCGTAACCTCCGGGCAGCGAGGCGTCGGCGTGCACGCTCTGCACGCACAGGGACGCCGGGCCGAGGCCGCCGGGAACCGCAACGGCCGCCGTCCCCGTGGGCCCGGTGGACAGCGGCGCGACGAGCAGCGGCGGCACCGGCAGCAGCGTGCCGCCCTTGAAGGGCGTCGGCATCGCGCTCGTGCCGACGACGAGGAACACCGTGCCGGCTTCCGGGCCGCCCCACAGCGTGAGCGTCGCACTCGTGCCGGAAGCGAGGTTGCCGCCGAACGCGGAGAGGGTCGACTGTCCCGGTCCGCCGTGACCGAGGTCCTGCTGCGCGACGCCGATCGGCGTGAGCAGCGCGGCGCCCGTGACGCCGGTGGAGGTGTTCGTCACGGTGACCGCGAGCTGGCGCGCGTCGTTGATCTTCACGCCGAAGCTGCTGACGACGGAGAACGGTCCGGCGCCCGGCGCGATGAGCTGCTGCGGGGCGAACTCGCCGATGCCTTCCAGGTGCACGATGTTGTTGATCAGGAACACCTTGTAGACGTAGTCGCCGAGGTCGTTGAGATCCGTCAGGCCCGCGAGCGGGCCGCACGGCGTGATCACCTGCCAGCCGAAGCCGTCCATGTGGCGCACGCCCTGGTACACGCAGCTCGTGCTGGTCGCGAGCACGGCGATGCCTGCGAACTGGCCGAGCTCGTTGAGCGCGTAGCTCGGCGTGCCGATGTAGTGCGTCGGGCCCGGCGGCAGGCCGAAGCTCTCCACCGTCATCGTGCCGAGGTCCAGCCGCCTGCCCTGCTTGTCGAGCATCTGGCGGCTGTCGTTCAGCGCCTGCGGATCGAAGACGCCCAGCGGGTTGAGATCCAGCACGCCCCCCCGCGCCGTGAACAGCACGGGGTAGCGGAACATGCCGAGGTTCGAGGTGCCGACGATGTCTCCGACGTTGTTGACGGCCGTCGCGAGGCTGCCCGCGTGGCCCGGGAGCATGCCCAGCTCGTGGACGGTGTAGCCGCCGCTGCCGTCGGGGAGCCACTCCGCGGCGCGGCCGGAGAATTCCGGCGAGATGCTCGTGCTCACGCCGCCGACGATGACGCCCTGCTCGTTGACGTCGAGCGCCCAGCTGCTGGCATCACCCGCGGGCAGCGGGAGCAGCGCGAGCGGCAGCGTGGCCGACGCGACCCACGCCCGCGTGTCGTTGCCCACGGCGCGCTGCCCCACCACGAGCCCGGTCTCGCCGAGCGCACTGACGCCCGACGCGGCGCCGAGAAAGGTGACCGAGTACGGCGGCGGCGACTGGGCCGGCAGGCTCGCCGCTGACACGAGGAGCGCGGCGGCCGTGAGGCAGAGAGGAGGGATGAGCGACATGGGGTGTGTCTCCGGAGAAGGGATGAGTGAGGGAGCAGGCAGGCCCGCAGAAAGAAGGCACGCACGGCGCTCGAGAGAGACGAACATGCTCCGGGAGGAGGCCGCACGCTGCTTTCCGCCTTCCGCGGAGCGGACGGCCCCGCGTGCTTTCGGAGACCCAGTTCGCAATCGGCGTGCCGCCAGGGGTCGCTCCAGCGATCGCGCGCGGCGTGGCTGCGGAGGCCCGGGCGAGGCTTTGCGCGGCGAGGAGGTTGCAGCGGCTCGCCGCAGGTCGTCCCGCGCCGCGGAGATTCGCGCAGCGCCCGCGCACGAACTCACGGCGCGGCGCCTGCGGCCCGCTGGCCGACAAGCGGTCGCAGCGATGGCGGGAGCGCATGGGAATCGAACCCACCCGGGGACTCAGTCGGCCCCCAATCCGGATTTGAAGTCCGGTAGGTACACCAGCGCCTTGCCGCTCCCGGCGAAGACCGGCCGGATGGTAGGGCGGCGCCGCGCGAGCCGCAATGCGGCGCGGTCCCGCGCCCCGGGAATCGCCATGCCGTGCTGCGGCGCTCGGTGGTTAGAATCCCCGCCCTCGCACCCCGGAAGTCCCGATGCCCGCAGCGCCCGCCGACATGCAGTTCCTCAAGGCGCTCGGCGCCAACCGCAAGGGCGACAAGACGGAGGCGCGGCGCCTCCTCGAGGCGCTGCTCGCGGAGCACCCGGACCACGCCGACAGCCTCGAGGTGCTGGCGATGATCGTCTCCGAGCAGGGCGAGCTGGACCGCGCGATCGAACTCTCGCAGCGGCTCATCGCGCTGCGGCCCGACTCGATCATGGGCCACGCCAACATCTCGCGCTTCTACATGCTCAAGGGCGACAAGACGACCGCCGAGGACTGGCAGAGCAAGGCGCGCGTGCTGGGCTGGAAGGACGAGCTCAAGCGCAAGGGCGAGCAGGTGGGCGCGGGCCAGCCGACCCTCGAGCGCGGCCCGGATCCCGAGCTCGTCACGCGCCAGGAGGACACCGTCGCGGGGGAACCGGACAACGTGCTCGCGCGCCTCGCGCTCGCCGGCAGCTACCGCAAGCTCGGCATGCCCGCGCGCGCGCTCGGGCACCTCAAGCACGCGCTGAAGCTCGACCCGTCGATGTCGGTGCTCTACCTGGACCTCGGCAAGGTGCTCGAGGAGGTCGGTGCGCCCGACGAGGCCGCGCAGATCTACGCGCGCGGCATCCCGCTCGCCGACGGCAAGGGCGACCTCATGCCGCGCAACCAGATGCAGTCGCGCCTCGCCGCGCTGCAGAAGCGTCCGGCGAAGAGCGACGGTGGCTGACGCGCCGCAGCGCCCCGCCGCGCCGCCCGCAGCGGGCGCGAGCGCCCCACCGCTGCCGGGCGGCGGCGCCGGCGCGAGCACGGGCTCGGACGGCGCCGCTTCCGCGTGCGTGCTCGTCAAGGGCGCGCCGCTCGCGGCCGCGATCCGCGAGCAGGTGCGCGCGGCCGTCGCGGACTCCGGGCTCCAGCCGTGCCTCGTCAACATCGTCGTCGGCGTGCAGGCCGCGAGCGCCAGCTACCTGGACGCGATCGACGCGGCGGCGGCGAAGGTCGGCATCGCGAGCCGGCGCGTCCAGCTTGCGGCGGAGGCGAGCGAGGCGGAGATCCTCGCCGCCATCGCGCGCGAGGCCGCCGACCCGGAGGTGCACGGCCTCATGGTGCAGACGCCGCTGCCCGCCGGCGTGCGCCTGTCGCGCGTCGCGGCCGCGATCCCGCCGCACAAGGACGTCGATGGCCTCACGCTGGGCAGCCTCGGCGCCGTGCTCGCGGGCGAGCGCCGCCACACCGCGCCGTGCACCGCGGCCGCCGTCGCCGAGCTGCTCGCTTCCGAGCCGCACCTCTCGCCGGAGGGCCGCGACGTCGTCGTCGTCGGGCGCAGCCTCGTGGTCGGGCGCCCGCTCGCGGCCATGCTCGCGGCGCCGCTCCCCGGCGGCCAGGCCACCGTGACGCTGTGCCACACGCGCACCGCGGACCTCGCGGCCCACGGCCGCCGCGCCGACATCCTCGTCGTGGCCGCGGGCGTGGCCGGCCTGCTGCGTCCCGGCCACGTGCGCCCCGGCGCCATCGTCGTGGACGTCGGCACGCACCCCGTGGAGCGCAACGGCCGCTGGACGCTGATCGGCGACGTCGACCCTTCGGTCGCCTCGGTGGCCGGCTTCCTCACGCCGGTGCCCGGCGGCGTGGGCCCCGTGACCAACGCCATCCTCATGCGCCACGTGACCGCGGCCGCACGGCCCGGCTATCTCCCCGCCGCATGGTGACCCCGCGCCTCTCCCGCCGGCTCCCGCGCACGGCCGCGCTCCCGGCGCTGCGCGTGCCTCCCGCGCTCTCCGCGCTGCGCACGCATCCCGCGCGTCCCGCGCGGCACGTGCTGCCTGCGCGGCACGTACTGCCTGCGCGGCACGTGCTGCCTGCGCGGCACGTGCTGCCCGCGCGGCACGTGCTGCCTGCGCGGCACGTGCTGCCTGCGCGGCACGTGCTGCCCGCGCGCGCCGCGCTCTCAGGTCGCTCCGGCGCGGTGCTCGGCTGCTGGCTGCTGGTCGCGCTGCTCGCAGCGGTGTGCCCGGCGGCTGCGCAGGACACGGTGCAGGAGGCGGTCAAGCGCCTCGAGCAGGGCTGGCGCGACGGCGTCACGCCCGAGCGCATGGTCGCCCTCGAGCAGCTCGCGCGCTTCGACTCGCCGCAGGCCGTGGACGGTCTGCTGGCCGTCGTGCAGCGCGGGGAGGTCGCGATGTTCCCCGCGGTGCGCCGCATCCTCGGCAGCTTCGCCCGGCCCGAGAGCATCAAGCGCACGCTGAAGGCCGGCCTCGCGCACCGCGACCCCGTCGTGCGCACGCAGGTGCTGCTCGCGCTCGGCGAGTGCCGCCCCGCCGGCTGCGACTGGGCCGCGCTGTGCCGCGACGCGCTGGACGACCCGCTGCCGATGGTGCGCGCGGCCGCCGTCGGCGTGCTGGGCCGCGCGCGCGCCGGCGGCGTGATGGACCGCATCGTGGCGCTCGCGAGCGACCCCAGCGAGCGCGTGCGCGGCGAGGTGGCCGCCGCCGTGACGCGCCTCGCGGGCACGCGCGCGATGCCCGTGCTGCAGGGCCTGTCGCGCGATCCGCGCTGGCGCGTGCGCCTCGCCGCCGCGCGCGCGCTCGCGGACCTGCGCACGCCGGACGCCGCGCTCGCCATCATCGACGCGCTGGAGCTGGAGACCGGCCGCCTGCGCGAGGACGACGTGGCGCTGCTCCAGCGGCTCACGGGCCGCGGGCTGGGCATCGATCCGGGCGGCTGGCGCAAGATCATCCGCACCGCCACGCCGGAGCTGTTCGCGCAGGGCGACGCGGTCGCTCTCGCGAGCCTGCAGCCCGGCAAGTACATCATCGGCGACCACCGCTACTACACGCTCGCCACGAGCAGCCAGCGCTTCGTGCTGCTCACGGACCTGTCGGGCAGCATGGAGACGCCGGTCAACCTGGTGGACGGCCAGCAGGCCGAGCCGCGCCTGCTGATCACGCAGCGCGAGCTGACGCGGCTCGTCAACAGCCTCACGCCCAAGGTGGCCTTCGACCTGCTCGCCTTCCGCGACGGCGCCGAGCCCTGGCGCAAGACCCTCGTCATCGCCGACGAGCACAACCGCAGCGCCGCGCTGGCCGAGATCGCCGCGTATCGAGCCGCCGGCTCCACCAACATCCACGACGCGCTGCAGCTCGTCTTCGACATGGCCGAGGCCGCGATGGACAGCGACGCCCCGCGCCCCGAGGACCTCGACACGGTCTTCCTGCTCTCGGACGGCGTGCCGACGGTGGGCGCGGTGCGCGACAGCAAGCTGCTGCTGCAGTACATCGCGGAGCGCAACCACGCGCTGCAGCTCCGCATCCACTGCCTCTCGCTGACCAGCGAGCAGGACAGCCGCGACTTCCTGAAAGCCGTCGCCGCCGCCACGGGCGGCAACTACACCGATCTGGTGACGCCGGACTGAACGGCGCCGTGCCGCTCCGGGGCGTCGGGGGCGCTGCCCGCTTTCGACTTCAGGCGACGGGGAGTCGGGCTGAGATCGCAGTGCGCCGTCGAGGGGGCTCTGCTGCGCTCGGACAGAGCGCACTCTTCTCGCTCCGCAGAGCCCCCTCGCCGCGCACGACGACGCACGGGACTCCGTGCCAGACCAGCGGGCAGCGCCCCCGACGCCCCTGCGCGCCTCGACGCCGTTCCTGCTTGCCGGGAGGAACGGGGAGCGCGCCTGAGCCGAGCGGACTCGCAGCGACAGCGAGACGAATGACCATCGTCCGCGCGCAGGGTCTGCTGGGACTCGTGGGCCAGTAGAGGCACGGCCTCTACTGGCCCACAGACTCCGCGCGGACATCCCACGCGGGCTGCCCCTGATCACCACGCGGCCACTTGCCCTCTCACCCGAGCCAGGGCGTTGCCCGAGCGCGCGTGAAGAAGGGGCGCCGTCTCGTTGCGGAGGGTGCGTTCCAGACCATGACGCGCCTGGTGCGCGGCGCAGCGTTGGCCGGGCGCGGCCCCTCCTTCGTCTGGTACGGAGCTCCTTGCCTCGGCTGGTGCGCGATGCGAGGTCGGTTGCCGGCGAGATTCATCCGCAGCAAGCGGCGCCAGACCGCTCGCCATGTGTCCTCTGCGGATGTCGACCGCAGCCGGCAACCGACCTCGCAGCGCGCACACACCCGCACTGAAGCGAACTCCCGACCCCGTGACGTCAGGGGGCCGCGCCCGGCCAAGAGCGGAGCCCCGCCCCAGGCGCGCGTCACCACCACTTCTCGTAATGCATCGTCCCCGGCGCCTCGGGCCGATCGTGCCGGAAGCCCCGGGCCGCGAGCCGCGCGTCGAGATCGTCGATCATCGCGGGGTTGCCGCAGAGGAAGACGTGGCAGCGCTCGGGGTCCAGCGGCATGCCGGCGCGCGCGGGGAAGGCATCGGTCTCCAGCAGCGCCTGCACGCGGCCGCGCAGGCCGGGCCACCCGCTGCCCTCCGGCTCGCGCGACACGACGGGGACGAACGCGATGCTCGGATCGTCGCGCGAGAGCGCGTGGAGCTCCTCGCGGTAGCCGAGCTCGTCGATCGAGCGCGCACCGTGCACGATGGCGCAGCGGCGCCAGCGGCGGCGGCCGGCGTAGTGCCGCACCATGGAGAGGAAGGGCGCGATGCCGGTGCCCGTGCCGATGAGCACCAGGTCGTGGTCCTCCGGCACGCCTGCGAGCGTGAAGCGGCCGTGGATGGCCGGCGCGAGGTGCACGCGGTCGCCGGGGTGATGGGGCCAGAGCACGCTGGTGAAGGCGCCTTCCTTCACGAGCTGCAGGTAGAACTCCAGCGACGGCTCGCCGGGCGCGGACGCGATGGAGTAGACGCGCTTCAGCGGCT
>Ga0193753_10000818_pt1 | contig 28921 bp, 46 predicted proteins | sample H1c2metaG_FD_144925 | JGI IMG/M metagenome (GOLD analysis project Ga0193753, IMG submission 144925) | Soil microbial communities from a riparian zone of the East river system, Colorado, United States - H1c2 | ecosystem: Environmental > Terrestrial > Soil > Riparian zone | place: USA: East...
CTCGTGGGGATATGGCAGTGAGCGCAGGGCACGAGCGCGGGCGAGTTGAACGATGGTCGTTTGCGCTTGACCTCGTCATTGCGCGGCACCCTTGGCTCGGGCTGTAGCTTGCGCGCCACTTCCGACATGGCTGCCCGCTGCACCCAGCGCTCGATCGTGATCTTGTCGCGCGCCGCCAGCTCCGCGACGATGCGTCGCTGGGAGTTATTGAACGTCACCACGTATAGGTGCGTCACTCGAGCACCTCAGGGAAGCGTAGATCGAAGTCGGCCAGCACCTCGGTGATGCCGTTGCTGCGATCGACCAGGCCACCACGGTACGCCGACTGAGCGTGCCGCAGAATCAGTGCGCGTGCATCACGGAGCGCAGCAATGCGAGGGTCCGGTGTTGGCTGGTACATCTTGGTCAGGCACTTGCGCACCTGACCGCGCTCCATGTCAGCGCCGCAGTTGCGGCACGATCGATAGATCGGGTGGTAGTCACACCGATCGTTCGCTGGGGTCTCGCGTTGACTCATTTGAACCGAACCGTCACGGTGCCGTTGTGCTTGCCGTCGCACGCCTCGCACATGCCGCTCGAGGCGCAAGATTCGCAGATCTCCTTGCCGCATTTGTTGCAACCGAAGAACTCGCAGTCTTCTTCGGGGTCATTGGGCTCGCCGCAGTTTGGGCACGGTCGGCTCCGCGTCTCGACTTCTTGGTCGAGCGCTTCAGCAAAGCAGATCGCTTCGGTTAGCACATCGGGCAAGTCACCGCTGTTCACGATGTCGGCGAGACCCCGTGGTTTTTCGATCCCACGCAGGAACATGTCAGCGCCGTACACGATCTGGCGCAAGTCAGCGCTGGTGCCGATGCGGGCGATGGTTCGCACAAGATCGGCGGGGATGGCACCGTTTTTATACGGCAGCCATGCCCCGCAGCCCTGTGTTGCTGCTCGCAGTAACGACTCAAGGGGTCCCATCGCGTGGCTCAAAATACCGGGCTCCTTTGTCCCTGCAGGAAGAACTTCCCACCAGTGCGATAGATTTCCAGCATCACACCCGAACCCGCAGTCGCCGGGATGACCGGGCCCGCGGCACCCTTGGTGTTCAGGTTGGTGAACTTGACCTTATGGCCACCGGTCGCGTCTTGCCTAATCGTCAACCAATAGACGACGTCATCAAGCCCCTGGTCGATCGTGAATTCACTATCTTGCACAAGCGTGACCAACAGCTGGGTGGGCGCCGGATCGGTCAGATTGATTCGCTGAACTGCGGCCGCGGTCCCAAGGTCAATATCGCCTCGAGGTGCCGGGTACATGTTCTTTTTGGCTGGGGCGGGGTCGTTCAGAAAACCTGGCAACGTCTCGACGCCCACCGTCGGCACGATCGCCGGGCGCCACACGTGGCCACAGCGCCGCAGTTGCTGTGTGCCGCCAAGCGGTTGGCGCTCGACGAGCCACCCTTGGCAGGCGTGAGAATGGTGGGGCTTCGTCGCGAACTCCCCCTCGTCGATGTGCTTGGTGTGACACATCGGGCAGAAGAGCAGCATCTGGACCGGGGCCGGGGTGACAATCTTCTTCGCGCGGAGATCTGTCACCCGGCTCACCAATTCAGCGTGCCCAGGGAAACTCGTGGCCCATTCCTCCCCCTTGAGCGCCCGATCGACGATGTCCCGCAGCTCTTCGTACTTGGCGTAGATTGCCGGATCGTGCTCGGGGATCTCCGCAAACGTGTAGTTCGACTTGCGATAGGACTCCAGTCCGTCGGGCCAGGTGAGCTTGTAGCCGTCGGACTTCAGAAATCCGTGACGCCGCCGAGCGACGTCGAGAGCCGTTCGGTAAAAGCTTTGATACTGGACGAATGTCATGGGCTTCATCGAGTCGCTCAACGTGTCGATGTCGTCGAGCAACTGCCAGAGTGACTCCGCGACATCGGTGCGCTCACGTAGCGCAATCCTCGTGACAGCCAGCTCCGGCCACGCATCGAGCACACGCTTGAACAAGAATTCGAACGTCGTGTCCCAAAGACCCCCGTGACCCGTCTCGCCACGGTTATCGGGGCCGACGTTTCGGATCGCTTGGCGCACGCTACGCTCGTTGTCCCAGGTGGCTACATGGGACAACGCCTCGGCTAAGGTTTTCTTCGCCAGCGCCTGCGCCACGATCTCATGGATTTTGACGTTGTCCCGGCTCGAGTCCTGCGCCATGCGCTGGATATTCCGATTGTGTTTGACCAGTCGCGTCACCTCGCTGGCGATCTCGGGCCACGTGAGCTTTCGCTCCTCGAATAGCTTGCGGATGGAGCGCATGGCATCGGAGGCCAGCAGCTCACTCTCGAGCGCCAGCTCCGTGATCACCAGTCGCATCGCCGGCAAGCGCAGCACCCTCAGAAGCTCTTCTGGAGTCAGGAGCACTGTGTGGTGGCCGCTGTGGCCTACGCTCGTGGCGGAGATGCACCAAGACGCGGAGGTTGGTTCGTCGCCGAGAGTCGTTGAGAACGGTAGGTGGGCCATATCAGTGCTCCACCGTGCAGAGGAACCCGCGACCTTCGCGCCGGATCCAGTCGTCCATCGTGCGCGTCACGGTGCATTCGTGGTCGTCATCGTGACCCGCGATGCTACCGTTCGCGAAGCAGAGGATGCCCATCTTGGCCCAAGCCGGCAGCTGCTCGAGGTCGTCGGAACCGTAGTGCTCGTAGTCCGCGCGCGTCATGCCGGAATGGTCCTCGAGGTACCCGTAGGCTTCGTCGAGGTTGGGCGCGATGACCCAGTCGCTGCCGTCACTGAAGACATGGAGTGGGATGGGGCCACCCGAGAGCACGCTGCCCACGGCGAGTGCCGCACCCGCCGCGAAGAGGTTTCTGCGGGTGAGCGCGGCGCGGTAGCCACGTTCCGACCGCATCGCGTCTTCCACCGCGTCGACCCTCACTCCGAAGAGCCCGGCCAATTGCAGCATGGCGCTCATGGCTTCTCCTTGACGAGGTGGAGCGCCGGGTCGAGCCACTCCGGCTTGAGCTGCGCCACCAGCTCCCGGAGATCGGCGTTGTCGAAGCTCCAGCTGCGGATCTTCTCGCAAGGGTAGACGGTCGTGCGGCTGATGTACCACTCGGTGATGTCTTTCATGCGCGCGTGTAGCTGATTGAGGTCCTCGTCGCTCAGGCGGTCGTCACCATCCTGAGCGCCATGCTCTTCTCCGTAGCTTTCGCGCAGACTCTCGACCAGTCCCTCGGGCCACGCCTTGCGATGAAAGTCGTCCACCGTGACGCGCTTGTACGCCGCGACGCTCGTGAACAGCGTCATGGTATCCAGGTACTTCTTGACGTCACCACACCAAGCCAGCCCGCAGTCTTCGAGCATCTGCTCGAGTGCCTCCTCGGGATTGTCGTGAGCCAAGTGCTCGGCATCGTCTGTGCCAAAAATATCTGCCCCTTGGAACTCGATCAAGCTGATGATGTTGGGGCGGGTGTACGTGCGCACGACGACGGTTTCGATAGGGACGATGTCTTGGGTTTCGGTCATGGTTCCTCCAGCGCCTCGTCTCTGATGGTGTACTCGCTCAGCTTATGGGGCCCGATGATGGGCTCGGTGTTGTAGGTGACGTCGGTGTGGCGCGACCACCTGAAGCGTCGCTCGCAGTTGTCGCAGTCATGATCGCCATCCTCGCCGCTGTACTCCCAGAAGTCTCTTTGCTGGTGTCCGCAATAGGGGCAGATCGGTTCCTGGCTGTGGAGACACTGGCGCGCGGTGGGAGCGCTCACTTGGTCGGTCCTCGTAGAGGCAGTTGCACTTCCGTTTGCTTTTGGTTCGGGTACAGAACGCGGTCGCGGGCGGCATCGGCCTTGTCCAAGAACTTGTCGTCCCAGCCAGCGCGGGCGTCGCGTCCCACCTTGTCCCAAGAGTGCGCGAGCAGCTTTAGATCGCCGGTGAGTTGTTCGATCTGCACCGCCAGGTGCCACACGTCACAGGGCACCGCGTCAGGATCGGCGCCTAGCTTCACGCAGAGCTGCGCCACCATCTCGTGCAGGAGCTGCAGGTTGTCGCCGTCAGGGTGCTCGCACCGCGCCACATCCCGATTGGCCATCCCGATGAGCCACACCATGTCGAGCACCGGGATCTCTTTCAGATGCGTGGCCCCGGCCTCGTTAGCGGACTGCACTTGGCGACTGAGGCTCTCGAGTAGCAGCTTGGCGTTGCGGTTGTTCATTGCTTCCAGGCCCGAAAGTAGTCGTGGAGCGCCTTGATGATCTCGGTGTCGGTAGGGTTGTCGTTGCCGTAGCTCGTCTCCCCGTCAAACCCCATCGTCACCACGGGCTTTTCACCGCGGTGCCTGATGGCGCCAATGTAGAGGCACCAGTCAGACGTAGGGTCGGCCCATTCGATGCAAAGCAAAACGCTGTCCTCGTCCTCGGACCGCGTCACCTGGGGCGCGTCACAGCGAATGGCGCTCGAAGCGGCCAGCTTCCACACCCGGCAGATGGTGTCCATGAACAGTCGGTCAGCAAAGTTTCGGCGGTCGGAGTCCTCGACCTTCTTGTTCGCGCGGAGGTACGTCTGATCGAGCCAGGGGTTGAAGTCAGACACGGGGAGACCATCCTTCGAAGAAGCACTGCACGGCGCGCTTGAGCTTGTCGTGGGACGGCGCATCGGTCACCTCGTTGCGGGTGCCATCCATCAGGATCAACGTCGGCGCCACGCCGTCTCCCACCGACAACGTGAACGATCGCTGCTCATTGAGCCAAAACCAGGACAACTTCAGCTCATCACCCTCATGATCGTGGATGTTCTCGAGCTGCAAAATCGGTGCAAGCTTGACGTACAGATCGCAGATCGCGGACAGCTCCGAGGCCCATAAGATTGCCGTGTCGCGCGCACCACGTGAGATGTTCTTCTGCTTATCGATCTCTTGACAGAACGGAGTGAGCCAGTTCAAAGCCCGAACTCCCGGCTCAGCCAGTTGTTGCCGGCCTGGCGCATCACGAGACCGCGGGTAGCAAGACGGTTCAGGTATGACTTCACGCTTCCCATCGCGAGGCCTTCGCACGCCATGGTGACCGCAGCGAGATCCAAGTGGCTCGGGTGCAGGCGCCGGAGCGCGCCGAGCACCTGACCCTCACCTGCCGGCAGCGTGCGGCGGTAATGATCGATGAGCGCGTCGCCTTTTGGGAGCTTCGACGGTGGGGCGACAAGTAGCCCGGCTCCCGTCGAAAAGAAGATGCCGTTCTCGCGACGTATGAGCCCGCGCGTGATGAGCCGGTTCGTGTAGGACTTGATGCTGCCTTTGCGGTAGCCGGTGGCGAGCACGATGAGGTTGACGTTCGCTCCGCCCTTGGTGCTCGAGATCACCTTGAGTGTTTCCCATTCACCTGGTGGGATGCTTCCGCGCTCGGCGTTCACGCGCTGGATGCGCTCGGACTTGGCCTTGAGCGTTTCCTTGGGCTTCGGTTGAATGCTTTCAGGGAGCACCGCGGGCGGTGACGACTGCACGAGGTCGGGTCGATTTATGGTGCGGTGGGTCCGCTCGTTGTCCAGTGACGATTTGATGCTGTCCAGCTCGACATGCAGCTTGCGACAGGTCTCTTCGATGTCCATCACCGTGCCGATGCTAGAGAACACCGCCTCGGACTGGTCCTTGCGCGCCTGGGTGAGTCGCGCCATTTCCAGCTCCACGAGCTTTCGGTCGATGGTGTCGACGGCTCCGCCCTCGGCAAGCTGCGCACGCAGTCGCTTCACTTCTTCTTTGAGCGCCTTGGGGTCGTTCTCCTTTGCGCGTTCCAAAGACTCAGCCATCTGCTTGCGCACTGATTCGAGATCGACGTCAGCCAGTCTCTTCGGTGTCGCAACTGTCTCGCCGGCCTTGGGCGTGGCTCCGCTATCGAAGGTCGTGATGGGCAACACGTGAGAGCGCTGGAAGATGCCCTCATCGGTCGGCCACCCCGACCTTCGATACCACGCATCGCCAATCGGCAGTGACGGCAGTGACGCCATGAGCACCTTCTGCTGTTCCACGGTTCCGTGGACATCGACCCAGGCCTTGATGGCCGCCAGATCTTGGGGTGACATCGTGCGCAGCGTAATAAGCACCTGCACCTGGGTCAGTACGTCCTTCGAAAGGACGGCACTGCGTTGGGTAATGACGCAGCACCCAAGCCCTCGTTGTCCTCCCCGACGGACCACGTCATTGATGGCGCCAAGCATGCGCATCTCGTTCGGTTGAGGTTTCTGCGGTGCCACCGCGTCAGCCTCATCCACGAACAGCATCAACGGTGTCCGGTACTCAGCGCGCGCCTTGAGACGGTAGAGATCTTCCAGAAACACCGCCATGAACGTAGCGACTTCGTGCTTGCGCAATAGTGATAGGTCTAGGAGCACGCTCACTCGCTCTTCGACAACCAAGCGAGCTACGATGGTGCCAGAGTCCGCTTCCAGTGGAAGATCACCATGGTCGCCACCGAGGATGACAATCGGCATACCGGGCGACTTCCCGTCTGCCGCAGAACGCGCTCCCCACCAATCCCCTTTGGGATCGATGATGACGATTTGTTGCCGGGCCGCGTGAAGCTGTTCCGCAAAACGACGCGCCAGGTAACTCTTGCCGGCGCGGCGCTTGGCCAGAATCGCAACAGCCTGGGTGACGGTATCCAAAGGCAGCACCAAATCGTCCGCTAATATCAATTTGGTCATTTGCACCATGTCTTTCCTGACCATGTCGCCTATATGTCCCGTATACACGGTTCTGGTAATGTGCGCTAGGGCCGCGGGCGCCAATTTCTGGAGGCGAAAAACTTCTGGTAAAACGGACCAAAGGCCGCGCTCTCGCACAGCGTAGCGGGCGAGATCCATTCCACAGTATTGCCGACCTCACAGGTGCAGGGGGCGGCGCCAGGACCCACGTCAGCCAGGAACACGTGCACCATGATGCCAGGCATAGCCGTCCCCTCGGCCGTGTAGACGTGCAGCATTCCGGCGCGCGCCTCCAGGCCGGTCTCTTCCTTCAGCTCGCGGCGCGCTGCGTCTTCGAGCGACTCGCGCCCCTCGACCTTGCCGCCGGGTAGTGCCCACGCGGTGTACTTCGGGTTGTACACACCGAGCACGTGGCCGCTACCGTCCAACTTCGGGATGTAGCAGATCGCGGAGTGAATCACAGGGTCACCTTGGCGCGCGCCCCATCGAACGCGTTCTTGGGATTGGTGCACTCGTCGCAGGCGCAGATCATCTGGACGCGCATCGCGTCCGCCGCTCGGATGCATTCCTTCAGTCTGTCCACCTCAGCCTGAAGCTCGATGCAGCGCATGTTGATGTCGGGTATACCGTTGTTGGTTGGAAACACCGCTGTCATGTTTTTTTCTCCCGACTTCTTAGCCAGCTCCGTTAACTCCCGGACGGCGTGCCACAGATCAATGAACGCATGATCATTGTGCGTGAGCTGGGACCCGTCTGTGATGCCGCGCTCCTTTTTGGAAAGCTCATAGTGTTTCCAGGAGTCGCTCAGCCAGTGGTCAGGGAAAGGCTTCTCCCGCGTAACCGCCACCTCTGGCGCCGCTCCTGCCCGCGGGCAGCATCCGCACTGGTACTCGGGCGCCGGGGCGTGGTTGGTGGGCTCGAACACATGAAACCCCTCGTGGTCGCTTTGCAAGATGCACGGGCTGCCAGCTGGGGACACGATGAGGCAGCCGCGCTTCGGCTCAACCGCAACTTGGTCGGCCAGGTCAGGGTGCGGCTCGCGCTTGCCGCGCACATGGCGCGTCCCAGGGCACCATGGTGAACACGGGCCAGAATTCGTCCACATGGACTTGCAGACGGAACATTTCTCAGCCGCCGCAACCTCAGCGACGGACCTAGGCCATTGCTTCGGCTCAACCGCAACCGGCTCCACGTCGAGGCGAGAGTTGCTGTCGGCTTCGTGTCTCTTCAGCGCAGCGATTCCGTCGTCCGTGATGTGCCACGTCCGCGTGGTGATGCTGTCGCGAAACTCGCGCGCGTACCCTGCCAATTCGAGCAGCATCCAGAGCGCATCCTGCTTCGTGCCCTTGGCGGCGACGTAATGGTTGCGGTGCCACCGTTGACCGACGGCGTGGCGCATCATCTTCGCTTGTTCGTTGGACAGCTCGGGCTTGTCGCCCTCTGCCGGCTGAGCTTCCTTCTCCGCCACCTGATACGGGTCCGGGTTGGCCTTGCACCAATCGCACCCGCCGTCTCCCCCACACGAGCAGCGACCGGTTGGGTGCAACGGGTCCGCCTTCAGCGCTGGCGAGAAGACGCTGAGGAAGTAGGGGCGAGTCAGCTCATGGGTGGCTCCCGTCTGCTCGTAGCGGTACTGGATGGCGTCTTCGCCGAAGAACCCGGCGACCTTGATGACCCTGTAAACCCGTAGCTTGATGCTGCGGTCTGCGTTCACGTGCCAAAGCGAATCGACAGCGACACCAGCGTCACTCCCCGCCTCGGGCTTCGTCGATTCGGTCACGACCCGGCCCCCCTCATGCGCAAGCGTCATGGTCATGAGCGTCACGGCGGGCTCACACAGTAGCGATGGTCTCGACCCGAGCAAGCGACAGCGTTTGCCGTCGTACTGGGCACACAGCGACTGCGTGCAACGCGGTCCCGAGTCCTGCCAATCGGCTTGCAACTCTTGCGCCTCAGCCGCGTTTTTGACCTTGTCGAGTAGGTTCATGGGGATCCTTAGTCGTCGCTGTTCCAATGCGGCGCGTTCGCGAAGGGCTCGCCGCTTTGCCCGGGGATGTAGTCGTCGAAGATGTCACCGAGTTGCTCGTAGTCGGGGTTGCGACTCTTCTCGTAAAACGTTGTTGTCTTGGGCTTGAACTTCACATGCACCGTGCCCTCGATACCTGATCGATCCTTGGCCACAATGATCTCGGCGTTGTTGTCGCGATCTTCACCGTCTTTCTTGTACACGTCGTCGCGGTACAAGAAGATGATCGTGTGGGTGTTCTCTTCGATTTGCCCGGCCCCGCGCAAGTCAGGGAGCGTGGGCCTGCGCTCATCGCGTGGACGCTTCTCGAGCGCACGGTTGAGCTGCGACAACTCCATCAGCGCGATGTTCTCATCCTTGGCGAGTTGCGCTGTGCCGAGCGTGATGTTGGCGAGGTCCGTGACCTCGTTACCCGTACGGTGCGCGCCAGGATCCATGATCTGGAGGAAGTCGGTGACGACGAGCCCCACGTCCATCTCGCTACCCCAACGATCACGCAGCACACGCCTGCCCTCGCGGATACACGACCGGATGCTCGACACCGTCTGCGTGCTCTTGTCGAAGATCACGAGTGGCAGGTTCGCTAGCTCGTGACAGGCGCTCGTCAGCTCCGTGAATTGCACCTGCGTGATCTGTCCCCGGCCGAGCTTCTGGCTGTCGATGTTGCTTTCTTGTGAGAGCGCTCGCAGCGCAAGCTGATCGCGCGGCATCTCGAGCGAGCAAAAGATGACCCCGGTGTTACTGCGGGCCGCTGCAATCGCCGCACCGAGCGCGAACGCCGTCTTACCGACCCGGGGTCTCGCCGCGACGGTGTACTTGAGCCCTCGGTGCATCCCTCGGATGCGCGCGTCGAGCGTCGGTAGCCCCGTGGGGATCCCGCTCACGATTGCACCCTTGTTGACCATCAGCTCGCCGACGCGCTTGGTCTCGTCGGCGGCCGCGGCACCGAGCAGGGAGATGTTCTTGTCGGCGGTCTCTCGGCGCGTGACGGCGTACACGCGCCCGTCGACCTCTTGCAGCCACTCCGGCACGGTGCCGATGTCGCCGTAGGCTTCGACGGAGGTCACGGTGCAAGCGCTGATCACCTGCCGCACGCTCCACTTGTCGACGATGACTTGCGCGTGGTGCGCGACGTGAGCGACGGCGGGGGTCGCATCGGAGAGTTGCGCGAGGTAGGGGGTGCCGCCGATCTGATCGATCTTCTCCCGCGATCGGAGCCACGACGCTACCGACACGATGTCCACGACGTTGCCGGTCGTGTGCAGCTCAACGATGGCTTCGAAGATGCGCCGGTTGGCATCCGCGTAGAAGTGCTTGGGTTGCAGGATGAGCTGCACTTGGTCGTAGGCCGACGCCTCGAGCAAGCAAGCGCTGAGCACTGCGGCTTCGCAGTCGAGATCCGATGGCGGCACTCGCCCCTGCGGCGCGTCCATGGCTATGGTTTGAAGAGCCCGGCAGCCAGCGCCGTCACGGCGCGGGCGGTGGATTCAGCGGTGGCGATTTCTTCCGGAGTGGCCTTCTCACGCACTTGCTGCAGGTGCTCCGATTTGCGACGGTTCAGGATCTCTTCGTCGGGGTCGACTTTGGCGGGTCGCGGCCGCGGCTTGTCGGTGGGCTTGTTGTCGCCGCGTTGCTTGGACAGCCGCGCGTACTTGCTCACGCAGTCGGCGTCGGTGAAGATCGTGGCCAGGGTTTGATGCTCGGGCTTGTCCCGGATGTTTTGGGCCTGAGCCGAGCCGCGGATGGCGGCACGCATGCGTGCCTGGTCGTTGCCCTCGGACCAGCGCAGCAGCACGTTGCGGCAGCCCCGGTCGGCCGACGTGCGCATGGGGTCCACCTCGAACCCAAACGTCTCACCGAGCACGCGCTGCAGGTCCAGCATCTCGGACCAGGACTCGGGCTGCGGGTAAACCATCGAGCCCCGGTTGGGGTCTTTGACCCACATGGCCGCTCGGGTCTGGAGCGTGGCGACCAGGGGCGGCTCGTCGGGTGGCGGCTCGACACGCGATCTCGGATCTGGTTTCGGATCTGGATCTGGATCAGATCTCGGATCAGGGGGATGCAGGGTAGTGGAATGCCCCATCGAAGGGGGATGCAAGACGGGTCGGAGACGTGTTTTGGATGGGGCATCGTATGGGGCATCCGGTCTTGGGATGCCCTCGTGGCTCAGGCAGTAGGCGTCGTAGTATCGATAGATCCACTCACGCACGAATCTGTGGTTACCGTAAACCTGCAGCTGGGACAGAGCCGGCTTGCGGACCTTGTTGCCGATGGACATCGTCTCGCCGATCTGGTGCGCCGACCCCTCGGGCAAGAACACAATGCCCTCCTGCTCGTCGTACTGCGCGATCTCCGCCACCGCAGGCAGAGCCGCTCGAAAGCGCGGCTCCGTGAGTCCTGTCTCGTCCAGGATGGTCGCCACCGAGCTGTAGAAGATCCCGACCATCGTCGAGTGCGGGCTCGTCATGAAGTAAAACGCGAGCACCTGCGCGTCCGCGTTGCCTCGGAGCTTCTTGCCGCTGCCCCTCGTCCAAAACGTAGGGACGATCGTCGCCTGCGTCCTCACCCGCTTAGCTCCGCGAGCAGACGGTCGGTCACTTCGCGGAGGTGCGAGTCGTGCTCGCGGAGCTTGTCAATGGCGGCGATCCCCTGCGGCGCGCAGTTGCGGCTGCGCTTGAGCACCTGGGCGATCTCCACGAAAGTGAGCCGCACCTTGAGCTTTTCAGCGAGCCAGCAGCACACCTGCCGCGCCTGCAGCGGCGTCGGCGTCTTGCCGTGCAGCATCCCCGTCAGCGTCATCTGGTACTCGCGCCCCACGGCGTCGAAGATCGGACGCATCCGCCCGTACCCCGGCAAATCCTCGTGATTCAGGTCAGACATTCGGTCGACACAAAGCCAGATCCGTGAACAAACGTGCAACACAAAAGAACCTCGCTGTGACGATTTTGTGTAGGGAAAATACGCACGCGCCACAGATTGGGCAGACAAGTCTCCGTCAGCCCCAACCTACCTGCTCACCCGCTCCCCCTTGTGCTACGCGCCGAGCTGGGTCTCGAGGCTCAACGGTGGTCGCGGCGCGCAGGCGCGCTCCATGGCGTCGTGCTCGCGCTGCTGGCGCGCCTGCTCGCGCTTGGGGAGTTCGTTCTGCGCCCAACGCCGCGAACGCTGTAGGTCCGCTGTGCATAGGCAGAGTGTGGTCAGCGTCGTGTTCGATGCGCCGTACGGAAACACCTGGTGCGGGTCGCCGCAGAACGCGCAGTGCGTGAGCAGCCAGCGCGGCCCGCGCTTCTTGTCGTTGTCGTCGCCGTACCGGTACGTCATGGAAAGTACTTCCGTGTGAAGTGTTGGACGGCCCAGTGCAGCATTCCAAGCAACCGCACGCGGTCGCGCGAGTAATGAAAGAACGACGCCACCACCGTGTGCGACTTGGCCTGCGGCATCCCCAGCACGAACACCTCCGCGAACGGGTGCTTCTTGTGCTCGTCGAGCGCTGCACGCAGCGCGCCCTCCACGCTGTTGGTGGAGGGCGGCTCGGCGCCGCCCAGGTGCACCACGAGCGCCGGCTTCTTTTTCTTCACTGCATGCCTACCCGGTTGACACCCAAGCGGCTCACAGTGGGCCTCTCAGCGCGCGGGCCAATCGGCTGCGCGTCGGTGTCGTTTCGGTCCGGCGCGTGAACTCAGCGATCAGCTCTTTGCGAGCGCCGTCAAAAGCCGCGTGATCGCGCTCGCCCTCGACGCCATCAGGACCGAAGAGCGCCTCGTCATCTTCTGAGAGTTGACCGAGGAACAGTCCCAAGATCTGCTTCTTTGCTTGGTCTCTAGTCATTTGGTGTTAACCGGATAGGCGTGCTTCACTGTTTGACCTGGTCGTGCTCGGCGTCAGCAATCGCCACCGCTAGCTCTTGCGCAAACCCTGGCCGCGTCTCGAGTGCATCTTCGATCGCGACCTTGTGCAAGTGCGCCACCTTGCCGCACTTGACGCACCAGTAGAGGTAGAGCCCGGGCTCTACGTCCGTGAAGTCCATGGTGAGGCGTTCGTCGGCGATGCGCTCGCAGGCTGGGTTGTCGCCGTAGTCGTTGCAGAAGTGCTTCGTCATGGGCTCGTGTGTCGCAGGATCCAGTCGAGCGCGCTGGCAGCATTCTTGGACTCGACCTGCATCTGCATGCAGCGCTCGCACTCGGGGTAGTCGTTGCAGTTGTGTTGGTGTTGTTCGATGACGATCCGCAGGCAGCGCTCGGCGTCACGGAGCGAATCGCCGAACGAGCGGCGCGCGGGTCCGGGTTCTGATCTGCTCACGGCAGCCACCCCCACACGAAGGTGATACACCGGGACCAAGATCCGCACCTGGCGCACGTGGCCCAGAGCACGAGTGGTTCGGCAGTTGAGCTGGCAACACAGCGGACGCACACCCGAGCGTGTTTCATGGCGCCACCACGAACGGTTTCGCCAGCTCGAGGATCCGGCGCACCTTGTCGAGATCGAACTTGTCGTCGGTGCGCGCGCCGCTCTCGAGATCGATCCAGAACGGGTGCGGTTCACGGTTCTCCAGGAGCTTCTCGGTAAGGCGCACGATGTTGTTCTCGTTGATGCCGCCCGCGAACCCGATGCGAAGTGGGCCAAGCGGCAAGGGCCAGTTCTCCATCTGTACGCCTTTTCCACCCGACAGATCCCAGAGGGCCACGACGTTTTTGAGGCCGCCTTCGACTAGTGCTTCAGCGCGCTCGACAGCCTCGAGCGTGCTGCACTGCAGAATGAACTCGACCTCCGGTGCGCCTTCGGCACAAAGTAGGCACGGCAGTGTGTAGTCGCTGAAGCCGTTGAGCTGCAGCCGCTTGATCCCCTTGGGAACCATGGTGGGGTCGCCACCCATGATCCGTCGCGACAGCTCACCGCAGGCGTGGATGGAGCAGTGCTCTAGCATCGTGATTGAGTAACCCTCGATTAGGGTACGGTGCCAATTACTGGAAGGGTAACGCGGCTGACCGAAGCGTTTCATCGACACCAAGATCCCCCACTCCACGAATGGGTACTCGCGGCGGAGCCTAGAGAGTGACTCGATGTCGACACCGTCGTCGGCGCCGGTGATAGTGACGCGGGTGAGCTTCATAGGTGCCGCATGTTCTGAATCAGTTGCTGGGCGGCGCTGCCCGCCATGGCTTGCACCGTCGACTCGATGAGCGCCTTGCTGTTGGCCGTGAGCCACGCGCTGATGGCTTCCGAGATCTGCGGTTTGCCGTTCCAGTTGACCCCCCACTCGGTGCTCGCGAGCAGGTTTTTGATCTGTACCTTCAGGTACTCGGTGAATACCTCGCTGCAGATCTGCGAGAACGCCGACGGCATTTCGATGGATCTGTTGTAGCCGTCGGATTTCATCGACTGCGCCATGAACCGCTTCAGCTCGGTAGACACCATCTCCTTCCATTGTTCTTCGGGAAGTAGCTCCACGAAGGCGGTGCGGATTTTCGACTTGAGTTGCTCGGCAGCGTTCTCGAGCGTGACTTTTTCGATGGACATGACGACTCCTAAGGTAGCTTGAGCGGTGGTAGATCTTTGGACTCGGCGGCGTTTCGGATGAGCTGTCGCACCACGAACGCCTTGTTGGGTGACCGCACCTTGTCGTAATAGCGCGCGACGATCCCCTCGAGCAGATCGTAGTCGGACTCGTTCAGCTCGAGGAGCATGCGGTTACCGTTGCTGCGGATCGCTTTCTTGGTTTTGGTCTTGGGCGCAGCGGTTTTTTTGGCGGCCATGGGTTCCTTTTAGGACGGGGAGGTAGCGGAGTCGACGGCGCCCGGGGGCTGGTCAGTTTGGTCCTCCTCCTCGTCATCATCGCGCCGGTTAGCGCGCGGCTTGGTCGCGGCTGGTGGTTCGTCCTTGGTGCCAGCTGCGGGCGCGGGCGTCGCGGCGGCGGCCTTCCCTCCGGTTTTGCTGCCTCGCGGCGCGCGCTCCCCGCCGCCCTGACCCGTCGCCTTGGGCTTCTTAGCAGCGCGCTCCTTTTCCTTTTGCGCCACGAACGCCGCCTTGCTGCCCTGTTCGGCCTCGCGCTCGGCCTTGGCGCTCATCACGTCCTTCCAGGTGATCTCTCCGTCGCGGATGAGCCCGTATGTGAGGCGCAGGCTCTCGACCTCTTTGGCGGTCGCGTTGGCGGGAGACTTGCCGAGGTACTCCTTCAGATCGGGCACGTCGATGCCGATGCTAATGAACGCCATGATGATGCGCTTGGCCTCGCCCGCTGGATCCTTGGAGTCCTCATTGGCGGCGACTGCTTTGCAGCGCTCGAGGCAGGCGGTCTTCACCTCGGCGGGGATCATCGCCAGGATGAGCTGGCGCTTGACCTTGCTCTTGATGGCGCGGAGCTTAGTGTTGAGCTGGTCCTCGGTGGCGGGGATGAGGAAGACCTTCTCGCCGCCTGAGTTAGTGCGTTCGCTGATGATGGTGTCACCGTCGGCGACAAAGCGCCGCTCCACGGTCTTTTCCACCTTGAAGGTTTCGCTCTCGGGTGTGTTGCTCTCGAGATCGAGCACGGTCATGCGGTAGTGCACCGAGAAGTCGTCTTCCATCTCGGGTGTCGTCTCGACGGAGACGTTGCGCATGATCTGGTGAGCGCGCTCGGCAAAGCGGATGCTGAGGCCCTCGAGCACGTCGCGACCGGCGGGCTTCTTGTAGTAGGCCTCACGCGCGAAGCTCGGGTCGTCGCAGGCGAGAAGGAGCTTGGCGTTGATGCTCTCCCATGAGCGCGGCAGCATGAGCGCCATGTGGTACTGCGCCATGATCTGCGCTTGGGCTTGCTTCAGGCGCACGTCGTGCGTGATAGCGAGCCCCTGGGGCACGCTGCTCAGGGAGCTAGATTGGATGGCGGCGGGGAGCACTTGGGTTTGGGTCTTGATGGTGGTGTTCATTTGAGATCTGCTAACTGCTCGTCGATGTCGTGTTGGAGTTGTTTGAGTTGGGAACGCAAGGCGCGCTTGGCGGCGCTGCGGGTCTTGCGGTCACCGGTCATCAGGCAATGCCGGTTGACATGGATCGAGTAAAACCAGTCGCGTTCGCCGCGCGCGTGTTGCTCGACGCGCAGGATCACCGTGTAGGGTGTCGCGCTCATCTTAGTATCGGAGCGAGCCGGTCATCTTGTTGGCGATGCGCTCGACCAGTGCGCCGTCCTTGAGCGCCAAGTCGAGGGCTGCGCGGAACGCCGCCTCGATACGTGCGCGGTTTTCTGGTTCCGCAACGACGTCAACGGCGAGCTGCTCTGTGACCTGGTTGAGCGCTTTAGTGAAGGCGTCCTTGATGACGCTGCGTCCCCCGTCGCGTTGGTTTTCAACGAACAGGTGCAGATGGAGCGCCTTGGCAAAGATCTCCTGCTGCAGCTCCGTGGAGACGCTGTCGGCGACCGCCTTGGCAAGCGCGGCGGTTAGAATGTCAGAGTTGATTTCCATGGTTAGCGTTTTTCCTGTTGCATGATGCCGTAGGAGATGCCCTGGGTCTGGAGCACGAAGAGGTTTTGATTTTGGTAGGAGCGCACCTGCTCCACGCCCGAGAACGCCCCCAGTGCCTTGATGAGGTAGTCGCTGTCGATGCGACAAGTCAGCTCGGCGCCATCGTCCGAGCACGCAAACTCATCCCTCGCGTCGGCGGCGCCGAGCGCCAGCTCCACGGCCACCTGTCCTGGACCGAGGGTCAGGTCGACACTGAAACCCTTCTTGCGCTCCTCGTCGTTACGGAAGCCACCGAGCGCCAGCACGCTCTTGACTCCTTGCAGGAGGAGCGACGGGTTGAAGCTCGGGCCAGCGATGCGCTCCTCGGCAGAGAGCAGCACCGTGAGGTGCTGGTGCGTGCTCGTGAATCGGTAATTAGAGGGGAGCGCCGCGGAGACAAGCGTGTCGCAGTTCTCGAGGTAGACGCGGCGCTCGTCGGAGAATATCCGCACCTTGTCGTCGTACTCCGCCATCTGCGCCAGCACGGCGCAAGCCTGGTCGGGCAGCACGATGTGCGCCGGTCCGCTTACACGAATCGACGACTCCACCAGGGCCAGCAGGTGCATGTTGCAGCCGAAGACGTTGACGCCGCGCTCGGTCATGATGAGCAAGCTGGCCACGGGGTTGTTGTCACTCGTGAGGCTCGCGGCATGCACGATGCGCAGTGCCCGACCTAGCTCGGTGGCGCTGATCTCTACCCAGGCCGCGTCTTTCCCCGGGTCGTCGATATGGAAGATGTCGACGACGCTGCTCTCGAAGGACGCCTTTCGTTTCGAGACCAAGCTCTGCACGGTGACACGCGTGCCCTTGAGCGTGAAGCGCACGGCGCCCTCGGGCATGGCTCCCGCGATGTCCCGCAGGTGCCTGGGGCGCACGTTGAAGGTACCTGGCTCCTTGATCACGGCTTCGCCGACGGTGTCGACAGCGGCGCGCTCACCGACCGTCGCAAAGGCCGCCTTCCTTTTGCCCTTAGTTTCGACGCGCATCATGTCGAATGCGGAGTTGGTGTTGCCGCCAGGTGCTGCGACGGAACACTTGTCGATGGCAGCGAGCACCTCCGAGCGTTTGATCGTGAAGTCCATCACATGTCTCCCATCTCTTGCAAAACCGCACTCAGGTGTTGGTATCGCTCAAAGTCCGTCCCCTCGAACTTCGGGATGGTCCGGAACACCGCGCGCGAGGCCACGGCGAGTGCCAGACCGTACTCGACCATGTCGAGCTTGTCGGTCCATACCCGGTCGGTGATCTCCCGCACGTGCTTCATGATGCGCTCGAGTTGCGGCACATCGGCGCTGGTGGCGTCACTCATGATCAAAGTCCCGCAGTCGGCTCTTGCGCCACCTGTGTTGAGGGTGGGGGCCCATGGTACGGGTCGGAACAAATCCGGACCTCGCCTTCGAACTGAACGGCGGGGTACAGTCGCGGTTCAGGTGAGCCACAAGATGGGCACGGGTTTCCGTACCCGCTCTCTGGAGCATTGGGCTCCGGTTCGACGGGTTTGAGATGGATCCCCCAGTCTTGGAGCACCGCCATCGCCATGTCCTTGGTCATCTTATCGGCGTCGCTATTGATGACCTGTATGGCCAGCGCGCACGCGCGGCTGCCCGCAAACACGAGCCTGGTGAATTCTGAGGACGGCATGACGGAGGCGGGCGACTGAGCTGGCATGGATTGGTGTTCCTTGATTGCCTGGTAAGCGGCGGGATAGGTCTCGGTGTCCCAACGTGACGCGGTAGCGATCTGGGCGACGAGGTGGTCGAAGTCGGAGTTCATGGGGACTTTCGCGGCGGCGTGATGCTGACGGGAATGCCTTCGGCGAGGCCTGATTGGATCATGTCGAGGGTGCCCGAGTACTCTCGCTTCCCGAACTTGACCCGCATCTTGCCGCTCCAGAAAGCGATGACCTTGTTGGCGCACGGTTCGGCCTTGGCCATGGCACGGTTGCGCCGCGGCCCAGCGCTCGGATCGTAGATGCGCGTGACGGGATCTTTCCACTCGGCAGGGAAGCGCTCGATGGTGACGCCGCGTTCCTTGCCCCAGTCGTTGGCGATCCAGTCGGCGCCCTCGGCGACGCCGTGGCGCAGGACGAACAACTGCAAGTGCTTCGCGCCAGCAGCTTGCCCGATGGACGCATGGACCATCCACGCCTGCAGCTCTTCGTCGAGCACGCGGTAGATGGTCTCCTTGTCCTTCCAGTCGCGCTCGCCGGTGACGATGATGATGTGGCTCATGGGTTAAGGTGCTCTTCCCAGGCCTTCAAGATCTCACTGAGAGATTGCATGGTGCGATCGGTGAAGATGGGCGGCGGTGACTTCTCGAACAGTAGCCGAAGCGCGGTAACGAGCCCCGCGGCTCGCTTGCGATCAGCAACCGGGTCGAGGTACGCGGCGTGCTTCGTGACGCTTAGCACGATGCGCGCCATCAGCTCCGCGTCATGGTGCTCAATGAAGGCGGACTTGCAGTTCCAGAGCATGTCGCCGATCTCGCGGATGCGAAAGACATAGTCTCCGTGCTCCTCGTCGTCTTTGCTCTTCCAGCCGAGGTAACTGTCGATGGCCTGACGCAGCTCGAGGAGCCGCGCGGAGTCTCCGGGGTCGACCCCGAAGCTAGGATCGACGTCGCCGCCTGCCACGTCAGCGAGCGTGGATCGGTCGATAGGCGAAGGCACGAGTGTCTGCAGCAGCGCGCGGTGTCGCGCATCGTTCTTGTTGCGGATGTAGCGCAAGAACTCGACCCACCAGTCATCGCTCGAGTTGAGGATGGCGTCGGCGATGTCCCCCGGCGCGGGGATCATCCCTGGTGGCTCATCTGCGTCGAACACCTCCAGGCACAGCTCGAGATCTGGCGCGTCGGTCTGCTGGATGCGGATACGTTCTTGGCCGCTCATCGTTTCCTCGTCATCAGCGGCACGACCCACGGAAAGTACAACGGAGCGATCTGCTCCATCTCGTGCAGCGCCTCCTCGAACGTGGCCGCTTGCACGCGGTACAGATCGACCTTGGCTTCGCGCCCGAAGCCGGTCAGCTGCTGCGCACTGGAGCTGTAGATGTGCGCGTACGTGGCGACCGGCGGCGCTTGGCTGATGTCGAGATGGATGACCAGGTAGGCGCTCTCGAGATGCGCGCCACGCGGCGGCGGCTCGACCCGGCGAGGCGGATCATGCAAGAACTTCCCAGGTCTCAAGAGCTGGAATTCCAACCACACGATCCCGACGGTCAGTGGCAAGAATGCCGCAACGAACGTCCAGTCACGAGGTCGCGGAAACGCATCGAGCGTTTTGAACGAGAACCACAGCATCGCCAAAAGCAAAACGGTGGCGAACTCGCGTGTGTACACGAACGCTGGTAACAGACGGTTACGCATCGGTGACTCCGGGCCAGCCGAGGCTTTTGGCGTAGGCCAATACTGACGCGATCGACGCCGAGGCGCTCGGCGAAACCTGATGTCCCGTGGAGGAGAGCCACGCGAGTGCCGACGCTAACTCGTTTAGTTGTTCACGTGCATCGAGCAGAGCTTCGGCATTGTTACGCAGCCAGCAGATGCACTCCCCGTTCGCTTGCGCCAGCGTGTCGATGCCGGGCACCTCGATCGTGGCGACAACCTGGGGATGCTTGTCGCTGGCCGGATAGGCCTCGGGTGCCTCCACCCATGTCGCGGGCACGTGGGTACCATCGCAGTCGGGGTTGGTGCACTCGCCCTCAAGTTCGCTGTTGTAGGTGGTGCCACCCTCGCAGGCGCGACACTCGACCTGCCACTGGTTGTAGCGCCAGGGTCCAGCGAACGCGGCTTCGACGAGCTTGCGCCCGTGCGCGAGATCTTTGCGGGTGAGCATCAGATGGGGTCTTTCAAGAGCGACAGCTCGGTAACGATGAGCGCTTCGATGCGCGCGAGCAGGTGATTCTTGGTGACGTTGGTGTGCTTCACGACGGTGAAGCGCTCTTCTTGGCAGCAGCGACCGACATCCCAGGACGCGCCGTTTGCGGAGAATGGCTCCGTGGGTAGTCCGCGCTGGATGCGCTTGCAGACGTCGCAGATCTCGATGTGGATGATCATGTTCTTGGGTGCTGACCCGAAGTGGCTGCCCCGAGCGCCAGGAGGGGGGTACTGATAACGCTCGGAGCCGCCCTTCGGGCCAGGACCGGTTACTTGAAGATCGCGCCTTCGACGTCGGGCTCTTGCCAACCTTCCGGCTTGAGCACCTTGCCCTGCGCGTCCTGGCCGCCGCCGACCTTGGCCATGTTGCTCTGGTGCACGACGTCCCACGCCGCAGCGAGATCGATCCCGAACTCACCTGCGGTGCCAATGATGGTGTAGATCTCGTCGACCATTTCGCGAGCGACCGCGGCGAGGCGCTCCTTGAACTCGGCCACGAACTCAGTGGTTTCGGTTTCTGTGAAGTCACCTGGTGTCGCGACCTGATCCTTGATGCCAGCCACCGCCAAGAAGTTTTCCAGCGATGCCCAGGCGCTGCGCAGCTCCTCGAACTCATCTTGCGTCAGCCGCCACCGCAGCTTGGACCGCTGGGGGCCTGGCCACATGGGCGTGTCCGTGTGCCATGGCAGCCCGAATTTCTCGTGGAACAGGTAGACCTGGTTGACGGCGCCAAGTAGCCCGAATGGCAGATCGAGCGACTTGAGCTGCGGCGGGTGCCATGCGGTGGCCGGGCGCTGATCGATCTCGGGCGTGTCGGGCCGCAGCAGTGACTTCTCGCTGGCATTCACGGCGGGGTGATCGTTACCCGGGCCGAGCGCCGAGCGGTTGCCGTACCAGCGATCACGCTCTCGGGTGTGCAGGTCCCAGGTATCGAGGCAGCTCTTAAGGTACGACGCGAGCACGAAGTCGGGCGTGTGGGAGCCGCTCTCGATGGATCTTGCGTTGATGAGCAGCTCTAAGTCCTTTTGGAATGTTCTTTCGGAGATCGGCACGTTGCCTACCTGCTGAATGTCGACGTCACTCACCCCGTCGACACCTTCGAGTGTCGACTTGATCCGGTGCAGGATCGTGAGCGGATCGGGCTTGTCGGGCTCCACCATGACGGCGATCAATACGCGCTCCGGGCGGTTCACTTGCTTGTCTTCCATGTGGTCTTCCTTGGCTTAGACGCGGCCGCGCTCACGCGATTCAACTTGCGGTAGCTGTGAGCGGCGACCTGATGCGCCGGCACGTGCACGTGTTTGAACGTCCATACCGTCCCGAACTCCAACCTGCCGCCGTCATGCTCACCAATCAGCGACGCCATCTCTCCTCGGGCCACCTCAAGGTCGTGTTTGGCGACATCGAGCAGCGCCTTCCTGGCATCGTACTCTGCCTCAGCCACGAGGATGCGACTGTTGATCGCGCGGGCGGACTTCGGCAGCGAGATGATCTTGTGGTTCGCGCGCTTCGGGTCGAGCCTTCGGAGCACCTCGAACGCGACCTTCGGATCTTCCTTCGGCGGCGCCTTGCGCTTGAGGCTCTTCCAGAACGCTTGCCCTTCGGTGAGGATGATCTCCTCGACCTTCGCGTCGCGCTCGAGGTCACACCACCGGTGGTGCACGAACGGCGATCCGAGCCACGCCGAGAGCGAGCCCATCGGCACGTCCATGACGATGCACTGCACGATGACCTGCACCTGCCAGGTCAGGTGGGGCTCGCCGCCGAGCGGCCACATCTCGTCGGCGGCGAAGGAGCCGGCGTTCTTCAGCTCGAGAGGGCAATCTGAAAACCGCTGCTCTTTTCTTGGCCCACCCGTTGGCTCGAGACCAGGCAGAGGTTCCCCGTACTGCAGGTAGTCGAGCGTTGAACCCAGCCATGGGTGCTTGGTGCTGCGCAGCAGCTGCTGCGAACGCTCGACGTGGCGCCCCGACGCCTTCGCAAACATCAGCGCGTTGAAGTCTTCGAAGTCGTGCCCCGCCTTTTTGGCCTCGCGGATGGCGTCCGACTCGGCACGGGCCACGAGCGCGTCCTTTTTCTGGTACCAGGTCTCGAGCGCGCTGCGGGCGCCGGGGATACCGAGGATGCTCGGCAGGTCCGTAGCGGTGAGCAGCTTTTGCCGCTCCTTAAGCCACCCCTCGAGGTCCGCGTCGGCGGAAATGACCACAACGTAGGGGCCCCGGCCCCAACTCTCTCCAATTTTGTTTTGCACCACGGGTCTACATGCCGTATATATTGTGTGCAGACGCGACGTCAACACCCAAAGCAGGACCCCATGGAATCTGGTAGCGAAATCGAAGTGCGAAACGGACATGCCAACAAGACCGTCGTGGTCGCGTCGGTTGCCCGCGGTCGCGTGACGGTGCGCTGGCCGTTCGTGGGCGAGTTCGAGGTCGATCTGGTGAGCGGCGAGCTGGTGCAGCCACCGGAGTCCCTGTCGGGCGTGCACTCGGTGGACGAGTCGGGTCGGGTCGTGGGCACGCGCACGCGCGTGACCGCAGAAGATCTGCCCGCGCTCGACTCGCTCGAGGTTGGGGCGACGCTGCGTCTCGACTCAGGCGCCACCGCCGAGGTCGTGGACGTTCTCCGCTCGGAAGGCATCGTGCGCATCTTCGTGCATGGCAAGTCGCTCCACGAGAGCGGGCTCTGGCGGCGCGCGCGTCGCACGGGCTACCGTGTGACGTCGTCGGCGCTCGGGAGCCTGCGCGAGAGCGCTGGCGTCGTGTCACGCAAAGCCGGCTGATGATGGAGCCCGATCTGTTCTGCCGGTGTGGTCACCTTCACAGTGATCACGCCACCACCGGTCACGAGATGAGCAGCCCCTGCGGGTGCGACGCCGAGGATGACGACGGCGAGACGTCGCGTTGCTGGTGCCAGCGATTCGTTGCGAGCGCCAACCAGAGCGAGTAGGCCTGACGCCATGGAACGAGCAACCTGTCCGAGCTGCAAGAACGTCAACGTGCCGGCTGGCCACGTCTGCATCGACTGCTACATCCGTACGCCGCAGGACAGACAGGACGCCTGGGAGCGAGCGGACGCTGCCCGGCAGCAACACGTCGAAAGCCTGCGCGACAAATTCGCGATGAGCGTGCTGCCGACGGTAATCCTCGGATCGGAACGAGGCGGGAACGAAGAACACGGGACCGCCTTCGTGGGGCCTGTGAGTCCGGACTCGTTCTACACCGATCGCGCCTACGCCTGGGCCGACCTGATGCTCGAGTCTCGTAAGAAGCCGTTACCAGAATCCGGTTGACGCATTCTGGTGAATGCCTTTACGGTGCCTCTCGTCTCAGACAGGAGAGCACATGAAGATTCCGAAGAGTTTCGAGGGACACATGGTGAGCATGCACCTCGGTCGACCGCTGTACACGTTCGATTACGGCGCGCATGTAAAGGTTGGGGGGCAAGAGTCCTTCATGCTGGTGCCAGCCATGAAGGAGGTTACCGACGCCGAAGGCAAGAAGCGCGCGGCGCCGGACATGACTGAGGTCATCATCGGCGCAACCATCGTCGAAGTAACCGATGACTCCGTAGTCTTTATGCTCTTCGTGCCCGACCCGGACCACAAGGGCGGCATCGTGGTGCGCCAGGTCATTCCGAGCGCGCTCATCCTCAACATCATCGAGCTGTTCGAGTACGACGCTGCGCTGCCCCAGATGGTCCGGCGCCAACGAGCGGCGGCCCCCGAGAAGCCCGCACCCAAGATCATCCTCTGATGACCGAAGAGGAGAAGGACCGCGAGCGCGTCCTAGGCATCGTCAAGGATCTGCAGGCGGCCACCGAGAACAAGAACCTGAAAGACGCGCAGACGGCGTTCGCGAACACGATCGCCATGATGTGCCTGAGCTTAGGCCAAGAACGCGCTGATGATATATTCCTGGCAACGCAGGCCATGATCCTCGAAGTGTACCTGGCGATCCGTGGTCGCGTACGCGAAGGCAAACCCGCTGAGGTGATGAATTGACCGACGATCAAGATCCGGAACTTGATGCTCACGTCGCGCGCTGTCATTCGCTCGTGGACAAGATGGGCGCCGTGCTCGACGGAGCCACCTGCGGCGAGATCATCGAGTCGCTCAGCATCATGCTGGCCAACATCTGCGCTGACTGCCACGAGCCACACAAGGCGTTCGTGGATTGTTGCGTCATCCTGCACTCGACCTTCGGCGAAGCGCTGGATTCTGAGCCCGACGACGATAACGAAGCGCCGCAAGATCCCCACGGAGTCAGCTGATGCAGCCCTCGTTTCAATCCCTGCTCGCCGCCGACGCCTCGCGTGAGCAGATCGAGGAGTGGTGCCGGCACCAGTCGCGCGCGTTACCGATCGCACACAGCACCGTGCTTAGTCGTGTGCTCGGTAAGTACTTGATGTACACGCTGTGTCAAGACCTGGCAATCACGCCACATCTAGCATTCAACGGCATCTGGGAACCGTGGGTCACGATGGCCATCGCGCGCCACGTGAAGCCCGGCATGCGCTGCCTCGACGTGGGCGCCTGCTATGGCTATTACTCGATCTTGATGGCCGACCTGGCAGGTCAAGACGGTCGGGTGGAAGCCTGGGAACCGATCTACAGCGAGCTGGTGACCGCGAACGCCGGCCTCAACGGGCTCGCCGTCGTCACCCAACCGTGCGCGATGGGCACTGCGGGTGGCAGCGTTAAGCTCTACCGCGACCCGGGCAACGAGATTGGCCTATACAACGCCGGCGGCGGCAGCCCTGTCACTGACCACCGCAACGAGCCGGACGATGAATTCGAGGTGGAAGTGCGTGAGCCGGCGGGGCTCTACGACTTCATCAAGATCGATGTCGAGGGCGCCGAGGCTGACGTGTGGAAGGCCTTGCGTGTTGGCCGATTCACTGACCCAGTGACGGTGTGCATGGAGTTCACGCCGTCGAAGCACGTCGAGCCTAGCCTTTTTCTGCTCGACATCGTCAGCGATGGGTTCCGGCTCGGCACGGTCGGCCACGACGGCGTTCCGCGAGAGTGCTCAATCGAAGAAGCGCTCGTGCCCGACACGGGCGACTTTCGGATGCTGTGGCTAACCAGGAGATCCTAGATGCCGGTATCGATATTAGAAGCACGCGCGACAATGGATCGCTCTGACTACCTACGATCGCTCATCGGGAGATATGTCACGATCGTGGCTGCGCCTGAGGCGCGCCGGCATCTCGTGTCGCTCGTTGCAAGGGTGGAAGAGATCGAACAATTTGGCGTCGTGGCGCTCGTAAATCCAGGCAATGACTTCCCGGTTCTGTTGGACGGTGTCGCCGACGGTTGGTCGCTCGAGGTGTTCGAGATGGCGCCACTACGTCGCGCGCGCGAAGTCTACGACCATGAGTCGTTCGTGGAAGATCTCGATCTCGCCATCAACCAGATCCGGGCCGTGGCACGCGACGAGCGGGCGACTGTGCCCGCGGAGCCGCACATCCCGCCCGGCACACCCATGCGCGAGTCGATTGCTCGCGTTTGCGACGCGCTCGTGCTGCGCCAAGCAGCGGGCGCCATCTACGAGCAGTTCCTGGAGGTCGTGCTCCAAAACACACGCGAGCTGCTGATCTCGAAGAACAAGCAGTACGGCAACAGCGCGCTCGACCCCGTAAGAGTCTTTAGTACGGCGTCGCTGAAGGAGCAGCTCCTCGTGCGTCTCGACGACAAGGTGTCGCGCCTCGCGCGCGGGAGTGCCGCGGGTGAGGACGTGGCAGCGGACATGCTGGGCTACCTGCTACTCGTCAGCATCGCCGAGGCGCGCGAGAAGTAAGCGGCGCTCTAGCCACCCAGTGACCAGGAAAATAACTAATGACTGAAGCGAGTTTCGTTACCGATCCCATCGTCGTTCCCATTGGCCAGATGGCCCTCATGCCGGAGGGCATCCGTGGCATGGTCGACTGGGTGCGCTCGCGCGCGCCAGCATGTGTGCCCGATGAGGCGCACGAAAGCGCCGATGCGGAATCGACCATGGCGTCCTTGTTCCCCCACAATTTGCACGAGGGTGATCGTCGACTCGCCGACAACGAGCTGATCATCGAGCTGGCCGGACGAAGCTGCTACAACAGCTTCGGGCTCAAGGCGGGTCGCAAGGACAACGCGACCTACATCAAACACACGCAGGAGATGGACCCACCGCACGCCAGTGTGACCTATCACGCTAAGATGAGCTTCTTCATCGCGGGCGTGAGTCGCCGCGTGAGTCACGAGCTGATCCGCAACTACGTCGGCGCCGACCGCACCGAGGAGGGTGCTCCGTCGCAGCAGAGCACGCGCTACGTCGAGAACGCGGGCTTCTACATCACACCACCGCGCTACCTGCAAGAGGGTCTCGAGCCAGCGCGTCTCCGCTTCCAGGACGAGTGTGCCGCCAACTTCCGGCAGTACCGAAAGCAGATTCAGCTCGACATAGAGCGTCACACTGAACGCACGGGTGCCGCACCCAAAGGCATGGACTACAAGCGTATCCTCGAAGCCGCCAGCGGTCTCCTGATCCACTCGGTGGAGACGAGCTTCATCTGGACCACCAACCCCGGAGCGCTTGTCAAGCTCTTCAAGGAGCGCGACAACGAGGCAGCGGACCTCGAATTCCAGCGCCTCGCGCGCAAGTGGAAGCGCCTGTGCATGCAGCACTGGCCGAACGCATTCCCGCAGCCGTGGATGCGCGAGGGGCTGTGAAATCGTGGAGCGAGTTCCGTGAGCACTGCGTCGCCAACGTGCAACGGATCCTCGACACGAACGACGGCGGTATGTACGCGAAGCTCTACGCGGACGACGTCACGCGGCTGCTGATGGTGGTCGCCGCGCTGAACCGCCAGCGTGACATCGACACCACTGAGGCGGAGCATATATGGAACAGGGATCCGTGAGGCTGATCCCGCCGTCTCCTGTCTGCGACGACGCCGAGTTCTCGGCGGACGGACTCGAGCGCTTGTGGCTCTCGCGCAAGGTGGCGAACACGGGCCACGTGGGCCTCATCATCGGGCTCAATCCAAGTAGAGCCGGAGCTGCGCGCGAGGACACGGATCACACCATCACCAAAGAGATCGAGTTCGCCGGCCGCTGGGGTTGGTCGGGCTTCTGGAAAGCCAACCTATTCACCTGCATCGAGACCTACAGCGCCAAACTCAAGAACCTCTCCTTCGAGACGGCCGTGGGCATGCACGGTAGCGCCGTGCTGCAGGAAGTGCTTCCGCTCGCGCCCGAGATCGTCGTGTGCTGGGGCGCCGCGGTGCCCAAGCAGAAGCGCCACCGGATCTCGGCTGTCTGCGAGATGATCCGTGTGCTCAAGCGCCCCGAGGCGCGGGTGCTCTGTTTCGGTCTGAGCAAAGACGGGTTCCCGGTGCACCCACTCCGGCTTGCCTACGACACGAAGCTGGTGCCGTTCGAATTACCCACCACCAGGAATCGTCGCGATGACTAAATCCCTCACCGAACTCCTCACCGAACTCGAGTCACTGGCGCGTGATGTAGGCGAGGACGAGGTCTGGTGCCTGCACCCCAACGGCTTGAGCATTTGGTCTGGCACCGAATACGACAGCGACAATGTTGACCAGGTGATGATTGCCCGCGCCGGCGCCATGACCGACGAAGCGTCTATCAAGAGGATGATGTTCATGGCTGTGCTCACACCGAAGGTGGTTTTGGCGCTAACGGGACTGGTGCGCGCCCAGGCCGCGGCGTTTGAGAAAAGCGACGCGCTGGTGACCGAGTATCAGCGGTTACTCGATCGCGCGACACAAGCTCTCGAGCGTCTGCGACCATGAAGCTCCACGAGCTAGATGATCATCGGCTCGTGGACACCGTCCGTGCGCTGATTGGTCTCGACCCTCTCCACCTGCGCCAAAGGCGCGATCCTGTCTGCGGGTCGTACGTGCGACTCGAATCGCTCAAGCGACTCGCGCGCCCGGGCTGCGTCACCTGCGGCGGCAGCGGTTATTACGACGGTGAGCGCCTCGATCAGCGCTGCGCCTGCACGGGTCGCGCGCAGCGGGCGCTCAGCCCGAACCGCGCCCCCACGGCGCCCTCCCCTGGTTTTGCATATCGCGGGCGCCGGATGCCCAAACCCCTGCACGGAGACGAGACATGACCATGCGATGGCTGAGAGTTCTGTCGGTTGCCCTAGCGGTGATGCTGGGCTGTGGCAACCAGGCGCCCCTCGGCTCCCTGGGCATCGGTGTCTGCGACACGGGTGGGATGGGCGGCACTGGCGCCGGTGGCAGCGACGTGGGGGGCACTGGCGGCACCGGTGGCAGCGAGACGGCCGGTACCGACACGGGAGGCGCCGCCGGAGCAGCAGGCGAAGCCGGCGACCACCAGGGAGGCGCTGCGGGCGCCTCCGAGCAGCCGGTGGTGCACGTGGTGCACTACATCGGCCAAAGCCTCGCGCTCGGTCCGTTCGCGGGCGAAGTACCCGCGGGGATCCCGCTGCAGGAGGTGCTGTTCTGGAACCACGCACCGACCAAGCCGCAGACCGGTGAAATCAGCTGGGGCGAGTTTCGCGCGCTCGACTGCCGCACGGGCCAGTACCACGGCTCAGAGCTGTCCTTCGGTTTGGCGATGCATGCCGCCGGCATCGAAAACCTGGCGATCATTAAGTTCGCGCAGGGATCGGTCAGCATCGACGATTTTCGCCCGGTCGATCCCGAGCACGCAGACATGTGGGACAAGTGGAGCGCGGACGAAACGGCGGCGATGGACGACCTGCGCGCGCGGTTCCCGAACGGCCATTTTTACCACTGGTTCATGGGCAACCAGGGCCAGCAAGAAACCGGCAGCGTGAACGCCGTCACCCGGTGGAAGATGCACCTCGCCACCGTCGAGACAGCCATCAAGGTCGTCATCGGCATCCCGGAGTTCG
>Ga0193753_10000819_pt1 | contig 28909 bp, 15 predicted proteins | sample H1c2metaG_FD_144925 | JGI IMG/M metagenome (GOLD analysis project Ga0193753, IMG submission 144925) | Soil microbial communities from a riparian zone of the East river system, Colorado, United States - H1c2 | ecosystem: Environmental > Terrestrial > Soil > Riparian zone | place: USA: East...
TACGGCATACAGCCGCAGGTGCGTCGCGCACACGAAGGTGAACAGCGAGATCGCGTGAGTGCCGCACTGACGAAGCTGGCGCTGGAAGACCCGGACGCAGGTGTCTCCCTCGAGGCCATCGCCGCGCTACGCCGTCTGCAGTGGGGTCATACCTCCGAACTCACGCTGCGGCGGGCCGCGCTGGCCCGCAAGGCGAACGACGAGGCGGGAGCCATGCGGCTGCTCGACGAAGCTGACCGTTGGGTCGAATGGGACGGTCAGATGAACCTGCCCAACTTCATGCGCACTCCACCGCCAGTGTTTTCGGTTACACCTGAGGCTCACCCGATCCATGTACTGGCCTTCGGGGACTTCGGTACCGCCTCACCGCAGCAGATGCAACTCGCGGGTGTCATGCGGCAGTTCGAAGTCAAACAACCGTTCGACTTTGGCATCACGCTCGGCGACAACTTCTATCCCATCGGAGTGAACTCGCCAGACGATCCACAGTGGAAGACCAAGTGGGATGACGTCTACAACCCGCTCGGAATCCCGTTCTACGCCACACTGGGGAATCACGACTACATACAGGCCGACGGTCCCGCGGCGGAGATCGTCCACACGCAACGCAGCCAGAGCTGGCGCATGCCAGCCAGTTACTACACCTACACAGCCGGCCCGGTGCAGTTCTTCGCCATCGACACGATCGAGCTCTCCGACTCCGCGCTGCCCAACAAGGAGATGGCATGGCTCAATGCGGAACTAGCCAAAAGCAAGGCGAAATGGAAAGTTGTTTACGGCCACTACCAAATTTACTCTGCCACGCGCGGTGACGAGCAGAACCTGATCCAGCGCCTTCTGCCTATCTTGCGCAACCGCGCGGACGTATATCTGTGCGGCCACGACCACAATCTGCAGGAGTTGAAGCCTGAAGCCGGAGTGCACTTCTTCGTCAGCGGCGGCGGCGGCGCAGGGGTGTATCCCTTCCGCCAACCCAGCTACGCGCACAACGGCGAGTTCAAGGAAGTGGACTTCGGATTCACGATTCTTGATGCCACCGATAGCGAACTGAAGATGACGTTCATCGGCTTGAAAGGCCAGGAGATGTACTCCTCGGTGATCCACAAATAGTCCGTCACACCGAGCCGCGCTTCTGCAGATACGTAGCGAAATTCTTATGCCTTTGATTACCACCATGTACAACCAACTTGAAAAGGAAAGCCATGCTTAGCCAAAGTTCAAGAAAAACGAAAAAGCTTCTTTGTCCGATACTTTCTTTCGTCTCCATGCTGTTGCTTATCCTCATCTTCCTTGGTGGCTCTCCACTCAACGCGCAGGAGTTTCGCGGTTCCATCACCGGTATCGTCTCGGATGCCACAGGCGGCGCACTCCCCAACGCAGCCGTCATCGTGCGGAACATGGACACCCAGGCTATCTTCCGCACGCACACCAATGCTCATGGGGCCTACTTTGCTCCCTCACTCGCGCCCGGGCGCTACCGTGTGCATGTCGAAGCACCTAACTTCAAGAGCTTCGAACAGATCGGCATCCTTCTCCAGGCCAGCGATAACCCGCAGGTCAACGTCACGCTTCAGGTGGGTGACGTGCAACAGGAGGTCGTGGTGGACTCCGATGCTTCCATCCTCGACGTCTCCAACGCCGCCATCAGCCAGGTGATTACCACGCGCGAGGTGGAAGACCTGCCACAGAATGGCCGCACTCCAGCTGTATTGGCACAGCTGGGTGTGGGTGTCACCAGCACCAACCGTCCCGGCACGACCAGGCCCTTCGACAACGCCGGCGCGGCCGCAATCGGCATTGCCGGAACGCATGACGAGAGCACCGAGATTCTGCTCGACGGCTCGCCCGATACCGACAACCTGTTGAAGCTGGCCTACAGCCCACCGCAGGACATCGTGCAATCGGTCTCGGTCAGTGCCTTCCAGGTCGATGCGGCCTACGGCCACTCTGGCGGCGGTGTTCTCAACCAGATCACCAAGGGCGGCACCAACACCTTCCATGGTTCGCTGTACGAGTACGCGCAGTTTGCCGCGCTCAACGCGAATGGCTACTTCGCAGACCGCACCCACACGCCCAAGGCGAATACGCACTATCACCAGTACGGCCTCTCGGCCGGCGGCCCGGTGTGGATTCCCAAACTCTTCAACGGCCGTGACAAGGTCTTTTTTGAGATTGCCTGGGAAGGCATCCGCGACTCGCAGCCCGCTAACGGCTTCCTCACCGTGCCGACGGATGCGGAGCGCGCGGGCGATTTTTCCGCACTGCTCGCAGCGGGCCCGCAGTCCCAAATCTATGATCCTGCGACGGCGACGGTCACAGGAGGTGTCGTATCGCGTCAGCCGTTCAAGGGCAACATTATCCCTGCGAGCCGGATCAATCCGATCGCGGCGCAGTTGATGAAGTTCTATCCCGAGCCGAACGCGACGCCCTCCGGTCCCGACGGCGTGCACAACTTCTTCACCAGCTTTCCCGCCCGCGATCAGTACGACAACCAGTTCGGACGCATGGACTTTAACATCGGCACGCGCGACAAGCTATTCCTCGATGTGCGCCACAGCCAGCGCACGCAGACTACCAACAACTACTTCAATAACATCTCCACGGGCGATCCGCTGGACCGTGTGAACTGGGGTTCAGGCATCGACAACGTCTATGCCATCAACTCCACAACCGTTGTCAACACCCGCGTCAATTGGAACCGCTACGTCAACTATGCCCTCGCCGGCAGCCAGTCCCTCGACCCAACAGCTATCGGCTACCCCAGCAACCTGATCTCCAACACCACACTCCTGGAGTACCCGTCCGTCCAGTTCAGCGGATGCAACTCGGGCAGCTCGACCACCTTCGCATGCCTCTTCGATCCCAACAATCTGGCGGCTTCTACCTACACAGAGAGCTACCACCTGCTGAACACAGTGACTAAGGTACTGCACCAGCACCAACTGAAGATGGGAGTCGATGCCCGGCAGTATCGTATCTCCAACATTGCCTATAACTACTCCACAGGTAAGTTCACCTTCGGCAACAATTTCACGCAGGCATCGAGCACGGCTGCCGCTGCGCCGCTTGGGCAGGACCTCTCGGCCCTGCTGTTGGGCTTGCCAACCGCCGGCGAGTACGACAAGAACGTTTTCGTCTCGACTCATAGCAACTATCTGGCCCTTTTCCTGCAGGACGATTGGAAGGTGCGCCGAACCCTTACGCTGAATCTCGGGCTTCGCTTCGATCACGACTTCCCCTTGTACGAACGGCACAACCGCGCCATCAACGGCTTCGATCCAACGGCGGCTACCCCCCTCACGTCGTCTGCGGTCGCAGCCTACAATGCAAATCCGATCTCACAGGTGCCTATGGGGCAATTCAACGTGCTCGGCGGAGTCACGTTTGCCAATCCATCGCAGCCACAGCTCTACAACGCGCCTTCAAAAACTTTTAGTCCTCGTGTTGGCTTTGCGTGGAGCCCAGATTATCTGCGGAATAAAACGGTTATTGCAGGCGGATTTTCCATCTTCGTCTTTCCGTTGCTCGATGTCGGCACACTCAACAGCAGCGGCTTCAGCTCCACTACTCCCTACGTCGCGACCAACAACAATTACCTGTCTTCGGCCGCTGACCTGAACAACCCGTTTCCCAATGGCTTCCTTCAACCGACCGGGGCTTCCCTTGGGACCTCCACATATCAGGGCCAGGAGATCTACTGGTTCAATAAGGACTTTCACAACCCGTACTCCGAACGTTGGTCGTTATCTCTGCAGCAGGAGTTAGGTGCGAACACCTTCATGCAGATTGCCTATATCGGAGCCCACTACGTCAAGCTGCCGGTGACTCGCGACCTCAATTTCGTCCCTGCTCAGTACCTCAGCACGAAGATCAAACGCGACGCGGATGTCATCGCTTTGCTGAACGGTGCGGTGGCGAATCCGTTCGCCGGCCTTCTGCCCGGGACGACGTTGAACGGTACAAGCGTTGCGCGGTCGCAGCTATTGCTGCCGTACCCCCAGTACCCGCAGGATGCGGTGCTTGAGCAAAACGTCAGCAACGGTAGAAGCAGCTACAACAGTCTGAACGTTCGCATCCAGCACCGCCTCTCGCACGGCTTCTCTATGATGGCGAACTACACATGGTCCAAAACCATCGAGCAGGACTCGCTGCTGAACCCCAGCGATACCAGCTATGAGAAGCACCTCTCCACCCAGGACTATCCGCACCATCTGGTGATCTCCTCCACCTATAAGCTGCCCTATGCCTCGATTGGCGGCGACGGTTTCGTTGGTTACCTGAAGCACGCGGTGCTGGGTGGCTGGGCTGCCAGCGGTACCTACTTGCTGCAGTCCGGTCCGCCACTTTCCTGGGGCAACGTCATCTATCTTGGCGGTCCGCTTAATCTGAACACACGCGAGACCAACAAGCCTGCGTTCGATATCAACCAATTCGATCGCGCCTCTGGCGATCAGCCGTCAGACAATATCCGTACCTTCCACACCACGGACGGCCGCTGGCGTGGCGACAAGACGAACAACCTCGACGCGTCGCTTGCCCGGCAGGTGACCTTTCACGACCGCATCACTGGCGAGCTTCGCGTCGAAGCGTTCAACCTTTTCAACCATGCCGTCTTCAGCAACCCGAACCTCACGCCCACCAGCTCTTCTTTCGGCCTGATTACTTCGCAAGCCGGCGAGAGCCGGACGATGCAGGTATCCGCACACATCCGCTTCTAAGAGTGGCTTTGCTCCGGACGCAGAAGACGGTGCTCTCACAAGGCTGTCCCTGCGTCTGCATTTTGGTTTCCGCATTTGCTTGCCGTCTGGAGGACGCATGTTTTCGAATCGTAGACAAACCCTGAAGTTTGCAGGTCTCGGCATGGCTGCCGCCGCCCCAGGCTCGTGGTTCAAGGGCGTACCGCAGGACCTGCCGACAGGGATAACCCGCGGTGCAGCTTTCGTCACTCCCGGTGCACGCCAATCCGGCGAAGTCAGCGACACCGGGCGCCTGCAGCGCGCTCTTGACGAGGCACAGACGCGTAGCGGAGGCACCGTACTTATTCCAGCAGGGCATTACGTATCCGGCACGCTGTTGTTGCGATCAAACGTCTCGGTCTGGCTGGACAACGGCGCCGTGCTCGCAATGAGCCCCAACAACGCCGAGTTTCTCCCGGCGGAGATGCTGCCCTATGACTCCGGCGCCAACCAGGCAACCTCGGACTTTCATATAGCGCTCTTCGCCGGCGATGGCCTGGAGCACGTTGCGATTCACGGTGAAGGCATCATCGAGTGCAATCGCGGAGTGAAGGGTGGCGGCCCCAAGCCGATCGCGTTGCGGCGCTGCAGCTATGTCAGCCTGCGCGGCATCACGTTGCGCAACGCGGCCAACTACAACATCAGCCTGCTGGGGTGCGACTTCGTAGACATCGAGGGGGTGACTATCCTCGCAGGCCACGCTGACGGCATCGACCCGGACTGCTGCCGCCATGTGCGCATCAGCAACTGCTATATCGAGTCTGCCGACGACAGTCTCTGTCTGAAGGCAAGCGGTGCACTCGGCCAGCGCGGTGCGACCGAATTCGTCACCGTCTCCAACTGCATCCTGCGCACGGCCAGTATTCATTTCAAATGCGGCACGGAGAGCTGCGGCGACTTCCGGCACATCGCTGTGTCCAACTGCATCTTTCAGGGTGGTGCGGGTATGCGGCACGGCAACCCCGGCCTGGCGTTCTATACCGTCGATGAAGGTGCACTCGAAGATGTCGTGGTCTCCAATATTACGATGCAGGACGTCGGTACGCCGATAGCCATTATCCGCGGCGACCGTGATCGCTGTGCAGCGGGGAAAGGTCCCGGCGTGCTCCGCTCGATCCGCATTAGCGATATCGTCGCCACGGGAGCGAAGCTACCTAGCGTCATCGCGGGCCTGCCGGGTTTTCCGGTCGAGGACATCTATCTGAACAACATCTCGATTAGCGTTGTTGCGGCGCGTCCGGGAAGGTCTACCCTGAATGACATTCCGGAGCAGCCAAAGGCTTATCCGCAGCCGACCATGTTCGGCGAACTGCCTGCGGCTGGGCTCTTTATGCGCCACGTCGTTTGTCTGCAGGCGCAGGAGGTCCGCTTCTCGCTTCCGCTTGACGAAGCCCGGCCAGAGATCGTCGCCGATGACGTTGAGGAACTACGCCTGCGACTCGACTGGAAGGCAAAGAGCCAGGCAGTCCGCCTCTGGCTTAACGACGCGAGCAATACTTTTATCGACGCTCTCGAACTTATGCCGCCATCCGCAGGTGCATACCGCATTAACGGCGCGAAGACCAAGAATCTCTACCTGCGAGGTGCTGGCGCGGTCGACTGGAGCAGTCAACTCATCGTTGGAGCTGAAGTTCCTCAAGGAACAGTCCGCCACCAAAACTCTATGTTGCAGCAACATACTTCCAAGCCCTAAAGTCGGAATGCAGGTCAACGTCCTTCGCTCCTGTGTTCGCAGGCGCGCTTTGGCGATACCAAGACAGAGGCAAGCCGAAAGCCTGTTCCGCTGTATACGTCGGTCGTCGAGTGCCTTGATGCCTGGAGACAGGAATCCCGATACAACGGCGAGGACGATTTTCTCTTTCCATTTGTTCGGAATGAGGGGAAACAACCGATCACGCCGGACATGGTGCTAAAAAAAAATCATCCATCCAGCTCTCAAACGAGCGAAGATAACCGGCAAGGGTCCTCGGATGGCACAACTTCCGTTACTCTCTGCAACCAACGCTGAGAGCGTCTGGGGTCGACCTGAAAACCGCCCAGGAACTCCTGCGTCACGCCAACTCTCGGATCACGCTCGATGTGTACACACGAGCGTGATCCGAGACGAAACGGGATGCCAATAACAAAGTGATGGAGATGGTGATTGAAGCGGGAAAGTCGAAAACTTCAGCACTTTCGCAATGGGGCCGCTGATGCTGGATGGCAGCAAAAAAGGGCGCTGAGAACTCTCAGCACCCTTCAGCCCTTCGCGGGCAAATCTAAACTTGTCATTGTGCCATAAACCATTATTTTTCTTAGGTTTATGGCGGGGACGACGGGGCTCGAACCCGCGACCTCTGCCGTGACAGGGCAGCGCTCTAACCAACTGAGCTACGTCCCCAGATTGTTTTTCAACAACTTAGGTTTATGTCACATAGAGTCAGAGAGTTCGCAGCTTTCGCTATTTTCGCTCTGTTCTACCATTTCGCTGTTGTGGACTCAATTTGGCTCTCTGGACACTAAATGGACACCAAAACCGCCACTGCAACGACAGAAATAAGTCTATCAGAAGGGAGTCCGATTTTGGTGTCCATAGTGCCATTTTCCAACCAGCGAGCTGTTTTAAAGAGGGCTTCAAAGAAGACTACGGTACAACCGCAACTGCTTCAATTTCGATCATAAACTCCGGTCTGAAGAGAGCTGATACCCTGCACTGCGGTGCTCGTGGGTGGATTCCTAAGTCGATGTATTGATCTCGTACTTCACGGAATTCTGACGCACGGCAGAATCAAGAAAATAGCTATTCAACTTGACGATGTCGGTGAACGTTCCTTCCGACTGCTTTCACAGTTGCGTCTAGATTGGCGAAGACCTGTTGAACTTGCGCCCTAAAGTCGTTTTCGCCAATGAGGGTACCAAATTCCACCAGAGTACCTGAGCAAAGATGAATACGCATGTGTCGGCGCGAGCAAGGCATGACGGTTCTTGTGACGAGCCATTCTACTTGGCAGGAGATATTTTCTGGTATCGCAGATGAACTCGTTTAGTTCTAATAATTCCTCCAGGCAGGTGATAGAATTTGGAAGAAATCGCAATAAACGGGCGGTTAGCTCAGTTGGTTAGAGCGCCTGCCTTACAAGCAGGATGTCGGGGGTTCGAGTCCCTCACTGCCCACCAAACCCGTTTGCAAGACATTCTAATCGTTGATAAAGCTCATAAAATGAGCTAGCTTGAACAACATCCTGAGCCCGAAGCGGGCTTCATGCTTTCACGCGGCACTATTGTGCCACCTATAGCGTCCAAACGGCCGTGGATGCTGAGAATGCTTTGATCGTGGCACAAAGTGTAGATCTGGACGCAGCAGACAGCCGACAGTGGTTGCCGATGATTGACGCTGCTGCGAAAGCGTTGGAAGTCCCAACTTTTCACGTAGCTGCGAATGCAGGTTATTCCAATGTGAAGCAGGCAGCAGAGTGTGAGGCAAGAGGGTTTGAATTACATATCCTGGCGGCCCGCGCTGTCCATACTAGCAGCGGAGGCGCTTTTTACTCTAGGGAACATTTCCGATATCAGCCTGATTTCCGATACGTACCTTTGTCCTGCTGGAAGACCCTAAAGCGCAAGAGAACGCGACCTAAAGAACTGGATATCGTCTATCGCGCCTCGGCGGAGAATTGTTCGGCTTGTCATCTCAATCACACTTGCAAGAGAACGCTACTCCCGCTGCAATGAGAATCCGCAGGTCAACGGTGGAGCATCTATTTGTCGCGCTGAAATATCGGATCTTTGGCCATCCACGACTTCTGATGCGCGGGTTAAATGGTGCATGAGCCGAAATTGGGCTGGCAACAATGGCCTACAACCTCAAGCGCATGGCGAATGCGGCCGGAGTGCCCCGCACCGATACAGGCAATTGACTGAGTCTGAGGTCCACCAGCAGTTTGTCGAATGGTGGGGAGTTCAGATGTACACTCGACCGGCGAGTTTTGAAACGGCCTCGGAACGTCGTCCTGTCGCCCGGCGCGGAGCCGATTCATGATGGAAAAGTATGGGGAGCCTTGCGGCTCCCCATATCGCTAGGCAGCTTTCCGTTTGGTTGATCTAGACGAAGCCTGCTTATTGTCCTTCTTTGCTTTCTCCTTGGCCTCGAACTCCTGCTTCACCTTCAGAGCAACGGCGTTCGTGTCGACTGTGTAAGCTGCCGCAGCCTCACGCAGTACAGTGGCTCCGTTGCTACGAGCCAAGGCCACACGATATGCACTTCACCTGTCTGAATCGAAGTGGTGGGAGCAGCAGGATTAGGCTGCAGCACATTATGCTGGTGAAGACTGAAACCAGCAACGCGCAACATCAACGGTATCCTACCGGCTACATCGGGTAAGGACCGATTTCTCTGATCCAGTGAAGGCGACGTAACCGTTCGGGCATACCAGCAGAATTGCTGGTCCCGTGCCGAAGATATGCTTGAACGGCTTTTCTGCGCTCGCGACTACGGCGACGTTATGCCCCTTGTACAAGGGACTTCGAAAGCAAGAGCACGGATTGCACCTGCTTGTGCATCGTTGCGGGGGAGGATGTTGGCGAGTTCCTTCGGCGAGAAAGAGTAGACCTATGAAAGCGCCTGCCAGGAAGTTTCTTAGTGGAGTTCACAATAATGATCTGCGTGGTCAGGTTGATGTTGTTTCATATTTGTTTTGGATTTAGAACTTCAAGAGACCCCATTGACCGGGATTCAGGCGGGCCTCGCTGGGAACATCCGCAGCCATAGAGTCCCATTTGTTGTGCCAGTAAATACGCGCCCTCGCGCGAACCCCGTCGCTCAACACCAATCCGACATCTCCGCGAAAAGTCTTGCCCAGAGGATCTTTTAGCCCCAGGACAGTCAAGGGAACGGTGAATTCATAGTTCGATCCATTTGAAGCGACCTCCACGTACTTGCTGACGTCCTGCACATCATCGAAGACCACCTCTCCCACGGGTGAGGCAAATGTTTGCCGGTTTCCGCTGCCCGTGGCTTTCTGCCGATAAAGTACTGCCAAAACCTTTCCGTTTCTTTTCGTCACGAAAAGACGAATGTCGCCGACTTCAGGCTTCTTGTCATCGCTGGCGCCGCTGGTTCGCAACATCAGATCGAGACCGCCGCCTTGGGTAAAGGCAAAAGGAAACTCCGTGGCCGAATTGAGAAGCATCTGGCTTTGATCGGTCCGATATGCCACCACAAGTTTGTCTCCTCCCAGGCCTAACTGGAAAGAACACTTGGGATTAATCGTTGCCCAACCTTTTGCGGGCCATTCGCTGAGATCACCATCGATCTTGGCCTGGATCGGAGGCACAGATATCTCATCGCGCATGGCGTTCTTGGACGCCTCTTCCACTCGCGTGGGGGCCGCGGCCGCTATTGTCTCGGCTGTTGCGTTGACTGCGCCCAAGTCAATCCGTCGAACCTTGTCCAAACCGTCGAGGCGGACGATTGAGCTGTGCCACTTCCCAACCGAGAGGTACACGTTGCCATCATCCAGACCAAACATGAACGGCCAGAACTGTTCCGCATCAAAACTCAGTCCCTTGATCGCCATGCCGAGCTTTTGTTCCGGATAAGGCCAAAATGGAGCCGATCGGGTATCAGCTCCGAGCGTGCTGATCAGGATGCCATCCACGGAATAGACATATATCTCGCCCATGTAGGAATAGCGTGCGACGAAGTAGCCCGTTTCACCCTGGGCGCTCTTGACGGGATAACCAAGCATGCGTTCAGGATTTTCAACTTCTCCAAGTCCCGCTGGAGGTGTCTTGATATCGCGGGTAGCCAGGGTCCAACGCGGCTGGCCGTCCTTGAAGCCTGTAACGCCTGCAACGAACCAACCGTCTGGACTCATCGCCACATCGCCCCTGGCGGCGGTATGGGAAAGGAGTTGAAGCCGATTCAACTTGTAGCTCGGCACGCCCATCTCATCCACATTGCTAGCTGGCAGATGGTAGGGGCCTCCGCTGATAACTGAAAGATCCGGCTGGAAAACGACACCTTCGGAACCGGCCGTGCTCGGACGGGCAAACTCGACTTCATCCGGCTGGACGGCATGGTCATGATTGCGATCCGTCCACACAAAAAAGATGCTGTTCGCGGGGCCGGCTGGCATCTTTATCTTGATCTCCGGCTCATCCAGCTTCGTCCAGTGATGGGGGCCGCTTCCGACCCAGCCGGAAGAGGCAATCGGGCGACAAACGCCGTTTTCCAATATCCACAATGTGGTGACGGCTGACTGGTTATACCAATACGTATTGTAAGAATCGGTGAAGTACTGATGTCCCTTGAAATAGAAAGTTTGCCCCGGCGTGATGCCCCCATGGGACCCCACCGGAATCATGTCGCTGGGAAAGAAAATCGGCTTCGTTGGATAGCCGCCATAACTGACAATATCGTTAAGAGGATCAGGATAACGGTAGCGCACGGCCGTCAGCTTCGACTCGCCGGTTTTCATATCGACCTTGAACTCGAGTAGTCCCATGCTGCCCGGGTTGCCGATAGAGGGATAATAGGCCCGGCTTTTGTCCTTCGGATCGACAAACCCACCGCCGCCATATTGAGTCGGGCCATACCACGCGTTGATAAAGCGGCCGGTCTTAGCGTCCCATCGGCTGATCCGTTTTGGGAGATAATCCTCTTCGGCCACCCAAAGCACTCCATTCGAATCCACACACATGCCCAGCGGGTGAGCCATTCGCTTCTCATCATAGTCGCCTACTTGCGGACCTCCCGCCTTACCGATGATGCGAACCTCTTTGCCCGAGGCAGAGTTGAAAACTTTCACTTGGTGGCTGGTACCCCAATTGGTCACATAAATTTCATTGTCCTGCTCGATGATCTGTTTGGGCGCTTGAAGATCCGAAGCAGCCACAACCGGATCTCCTCCCGAAATGCTGAATGACTTCCAGTCATTCTCAATTGAATATCGCTTGATGGCGCCATTCGTGGTAACAAGCAGTTTGCCGTTGGGCTCAAAAGCGATGCCGCCAAGGTTTTCAACTTTGATCGTTGCGAAAGGTGCTTTGCTGGTGCCGCGGACATCGAAGGCAACGAGTTCATTCGCGGCCGGGTTAGACAGCAAGAGCAGCCCATTATAGGCGGCCATACCGATCAACTCACGGAACGCGTCATGGATTTGAATGCCGCCTGTAACTTTAGCCAGCGGTTCCAATCCTGTCTTCGTAATAATGTAAACCTCCAAGCCGCCGGGGTCTTTTACGCCAAAGTCGCGGCTCGGATTATCAACGAAGACCGTATAGGCCACATGATCCGGATTACCTTGAGGGCCGATATCGCGCGCGAGGGCGACACCCCCGTTCCATCCGCGAATCTTGGTCCCACCCAATTTGCGGCCATCAAGGTCGACCCACATCAGGGCATTTCCCGCCTCGGCCGAATCGGCACCGAGAATGACAATCGGTTTGGTATCTTTGGCCGGCCAAGGGCTGCCTTTCGGAAGAAACAAAGCGGAAGCCGGCGCGGTATGGTCCGCCAACCAGGCCCCAGTGCCATCCGCCGTGGGCCAGGGCGGACGACCAGGCGAGTAAATTGAGTATTCCAAATGTGGCGTAATGCCTTCATGGAAGATGCCGCGCACCGCATAGGTCCCTGGAGCAGCGACCCCAGTGACAGAAGAACCGTTCCAATAAATGACGTTATCCCCCGCCTGAACCGGATGATCGAAGACAAGATTTTGCAACCGGTTGCCATCTTTGTCTTCCACCACCAAGGTGATAAAGCCGGCCTTCTCTGCGCTGAAATGAATGGGTATTCCAGCCTGTTGGCCGGTGCCATCCTTATCTAGAGCAAAGGCCCCCCCTTGCATGCCTAAGAGGCTGATTCCGCCTATCAAAAAATACAGAGAGGGGAGAAGGAACTTTCTATCCATGGATTTGATCAATATAAAGATTACTCCAATTACACAGAATTAACCGAGCTACGACATAGGCAACAAAAATCAGTCGTGGACAACGTCATATTGTGAGAGTCAAGCGACCGGCGCTGCATTTCAACAACCGACGAGTCGCCACCATAAGGGATGTTCACGGTGTATGCAAGAGACAATTTCAACAGCGTTTGGGTTTTTTTAAAATTGCTACTTTTGAATGACGGCTATTCCCCCTGTCCTCCATCATTAGCGGCCGTTAATCACACTTATTTGTGCGCTCATCTAGACAAATACTCAGAAAAGTACTGTGCCTTAATTTCAGAATTGTTTTGCTATGTGAAACTCCACCTATCACTCTGGTTTCGGCGTGTAGGATACTTGATCGTCGCAACTTACTGCGAAGGCGAAGAAAAAACGCGCCGGGTTCCGGTCTACGGTGATATGGTTGTGCTGCTGTGGTCGGATGGATAATATTAGACGGCGATTCTGCTCGAACAACTGTGGAATCGACTTGCCCGCACGCATTCGTTTCAGTTGTATTACGCCTAGTCGCTAGCACCGCGAATACGATAGATACCCCACTCATTTCTTCAATCTTCACTGTGGGTGTGAAGTTGCCTTCGTGTTCCGGAGGCATTATTACCGCACACCGCCGACTACTGCTTCTTTCACGGGGAGGAATAACGCGCGTCTCCTCTGTCGCCGACAAATTCAGGATGGGCACGCGAAGACGTACCAATGCTTGCCACTCTTCGCGTGCGCATCTGCCCATGAATAGGATTGCAATGGTTATTTTGGCGGTTCCAAGTCACGGGCAAATTCGTTGCCAAATTGCTAAATTCACTCGTCGGGGACTGCAAGCAGGGAATCCTGTACGCGCCACAATCCCCGCTCGCGCCGCTTGCAATCTCCTGCGGCCTTCGACGAGAATGGGTCTCAAAGGAACATTCTCCATGGGTATTCGCTCTGTATATCAGAAGATCAGCGGCTTCGTCTTGTTTCTTTGTGTATGGACGGTAAGCGCCAGCGGGCAAGCCAAGAACATTCCTGCCCACGGCCCGGTCATCATTCTCTTCGACGGCAAGGACATGAATCAGTTCGATACCTTCTTGACTAGTTCTGGCCTGAACTCCGATCCCATCCATACCTTCACGGTCGAAAATGGGGCCGTTCATGTCTCCGGAACTGAATTCGGTTACTTCATCACCAAACAGGAATACAAGAATTACTATTTGCGCGCCGAATTCAAATGGGGCGAAGGAACCTATGCTCCGCGGCAGGGCCAGGCTCGCGACAGCGGCATTCTCTATAACGTTCAAGGTTCCAACAAGGTATGGCCGCGCTCTGTCGAGTTACAGATCAACGAAGGCTGCACTGGCGATTTCTGGCTGACCGATGGCGCAGCGATGACTGGTATAGGTCCAGACGGAAAGGCCGGTGCGCGCGTTACCGGACCCGAAGGCAAGGCACTCAAGATTGACCGCTTCGGCAAGGGCGAATTCAAAAACTTGACCGGCTTTCGGGACCCGATCCATGAACTCGAAAAACCGCACGGGGAGTGGAATGTCGTCGAACTTGTGAATCGCGACGGGCACGTGTGGCAATACGTGAATGGCAAGCTGGCCAACGAAGGAATCGACGCGCTTCCTACCAGCGGCAAAATCCTCTTCCAGTCCGAAGGCGCCGAGGTCTTCTTCCGCAACATTAAGCTCTATCCGCTGAAATAGCAGAGCCCTGGTTGTTTTCAGATTATTTGCGGAAAAGAATTGTTGATGGTTCTGAGGAGGCTCGATCCGGAGATTTAGACTACGCCAGGGGTGTGATCGGCAGAGTTTTTGAGAACGGTCCGGCCGGAATCGTTAAGCATGGGGGAGACGGCTCGAGAGTCCCCTCGCGACGATTGCCGACTTGAGTATTGCGTCGTGAACGCGAATTCGATAGCTTTGTGCCATTACCAAAATTTCGAAAAGTTCCCGCGAAGGGCATGCCGTGCTGATCTCGCAGGCTATTTTTCTAGCTCTGTTCATCAGATTTCCTTTCCTCTTGTTCTCTCAACCAGATTTCGTTTTTGAAAGCGAGAATCTCCATGAAACTGCATCGCTTCAAGCAGGCTGCCGCTATCGTCACGGCTGCGCTGCTCATCTCGTCCGCAACTGCGCAGGAACAAGCAGGCGACAAGGTTGATCTGGCTACCCTGGCACAGATCAAGACCGAGGCCTTTCAGCACTCGCAAGTGATGGAAAACCTCTTCTACGTGTCTGAGGTGTACGGTCCGCGCGTCAACAACAGCCGCAACCACAAAGCCGCCGCCGAGTGGGCCATGAAGCAGATGAAAGAGTGGGGACTTCAGAATGTCCACCTGGAAAAGTGGCCCTTCGGCTATGGGTGGCAGATCAAGAAGTTCTACGCCGCAATGGAGACTCCGGTTTATGCTGCGATCACCGGTTTCCCGCTGGCATGGACGCCCGGGACCAATGGCCCGATCTCCGTCGAGCCGGTGTTCGCGCCCATCCACTCGAAGGAAGATTTCGCCAAGTACCATGGCAAGCTGAAGGGCAAGGCCGTGCTGATGTTTGACCCGGCCACGCTCACGCTTCACACGCGGGCGGACGCGCAGCCTTCCCTAACTGATGAGGAAATTCTGGCACGCGGAAACGCGCGCGGCGGCGGTGGCGGCGGTCGCGGAGCAGCAGCAGCCGGCGGCGGCGCTCCTGGCCTCGGAGCCCCCGGTGGCCCGGCTGCAGCAAATCGCGACCCCAGCGGTCGCGGTCGCCCCGGAGAAGGCACATGGGAGTACACGCCGACTTCCCTTGCTCTGGCATCGCCCAAGAATCAGGCTCTGCGCAACGAGGTCAACGCCTTCCTGAAGGAAGAAGGTGTGGCCGTGGCCCTCACGCCCGGTTACAACGGAGACGGCGGCACCATCTTCTCAACGTACGGTGGCTCGGAAAATCCCAAGGATCCGATTCCACCTCCGATTGAGGCCATTGCGGCAGAGCAGTACAACCGCCTCGTCCGCCTAGTGCAGCACGGCATCACGCCAAAACTCACCTTCGATATCGGTGTCGACTATCAGAAGGAAGACCAGAACGCATTCAACGTGATTGGTGAGATTCCGGGTACCACCAAGCCGGATGAGGTTGTGATGCTAGGCGGTCATTTCGACAGCTGGCAGGGCGGCACCGGCGCCACCGACAACGGTACCGGCTCCTCGGTGGCGATGGAGGCCGTGCGCATTCTGGCTACGCTGAAAAAGCCCATGGCCCGCACCGTTCGCGTTGCCCTGTGGGGCGGCGAGGAAGAAGGTGTCTACGGTTCTACCGCCTACGTGCAGCAGCACTTTGCTTTGCGCGACACCATGAAGAAGACACCGGAATACGACAAGCTGGATGTGTACTTTAACGACGACGGTGGCTCCGGCCGCTTCCGCGGTGTATCGGCGGGGGGAAGTCCGCAGACGGCGGCCATCTTCCGGTCCTGGATTGAGCCCATCAAGGACCAGCACATCGTCTCTGTTTCAGGGGCGGAGTTCAGACCCACCCTAGCACCCGGTGGCACGGACTCGACCGCCTTCTCGTGGATCGGCCTGAACGGCATTGGCTTCCAGCAGGATGGACTGGAGTACGGCACACGTACCCACCATTCCAACGCGGACACCTACGACCGCGTCCAGAAGGACGATGTGATGCAGGGTTCCATGATCGAAGCATGGTTCGCCTACAACGCCGCCACCCGTGCAGACATGCTTCCACGGATCCCAACCCCCGAGCCTCTGAAAAAATAACGAAAGGAACGGAAACAACAAAAGGGTGGCGCGTAAAGCCTCACCCTATTGTCATTGCACTGACTGCTTGGGATGTATGGCAGAAAACTGCATGCCGAAACATCAGTAGCGAAAAACGCCCTACTCGTCACCTGGACGAGTACATAGTTCCGAACATGATGGGCGTCTTATACGGGGCAGGGAAGCGTAATGGCTTAAAAGCCGCCGAACCTGTCGAGTTCCGCGTTCGCCGAGAACAGCGGGAAAAACAGCGGACAAGAAATCGATCGCACATTTAATACTCGAAGGTGTCGACACCGCATACTCTTATGCGCGGATGATTTCGCAAAACGAGACTGAACGTGTGCTGGATGAATTTCTGAACACCCTTGGCGTGACGGTTGAGCGCAGTGTCGAACTGACAAAGTTCATCGACTCCTCGACGGGTGTTGTTTCCACTCTGCGCCATGCCGATGGCACGGAAGAAAGCTTGGAGAGCGCATGGCTAATCGGCTTTGATGGTGCCCCATAGCGTCGTCCAGCATCAACTGGGGATGGAGTTTCATGGAGAGACGTCTCTGATCCACTGGGTGCTCGCCGACGTTCATCAGGAGGCTTGACAAGCGTTATCCGGTGTCGCCGCGTGCTACGAATCCGGTCTGGCTGTCTTCGTTCACGATCAATGAGCTCAAGTGAAAGAGTATCGGGCCGGTCGCATGTTCCTAGCGGGCGACGCCGCCCATGTTCACAGCCCCGCGGGTGGGCAGGGAATGAACACCGGGATGCAGGATGCTTGTAATCTCGCATGGAAGCTCGCCATGGTAGTTCGTGGAACCGGTGACGAGAGCCTTCTGGAAAGCTATAGCCTGGAACGCAGCCCGGTTGCCGAGGCCGTTCTGAAGATCACAGGAGGAGCCCCGACCATGGCGACCTTGACTGGGGATGTGACACAGTCGATCCGCAATCATGTGGCTTCTCTGATTCTCGGCTCGCCCCCATTCGCAAACTAGCTGCAAAAGTCGCGACGGAGCTTGCCATCGGATACCCGGACAGTCCTCTCAATGGTCCGAACGGATATAGCGATCCGGCTCCCGGACATCGCGCGCGCCCATACGGACGAGCGAGCCTCCTGTCGGCGCAGATGACACTCCGCGCTTCGTCTCTTTGGGAAAGCTGACGGCGTGCCTGCTGACCTCTTGCAGCGTTATGCAAAGGTCCCTCGAGCCGAACCTTCGTGCACTCTATGAGGACGGCGGACTCTGGCTGATACGGCCGGATGGGTACCGCTCTTGCCGTGGAGAGCGGAGATTTGGACGCGGTGAAGAGCTATCCTTTCGTCGTCAACAAATCTCACTCCGGTAGGAGTCCAAGAATATCAATCTTGTTCTGCTCGCATAGCGCCTTAAGCCTTTGAAGATCAGGCGGGGTCGGTTCTGGTAAGGCGCCTTTCCTGACTGGCAGAGCCATCTCGAGCATCATTCCCACAAACCCAACTTTGCCGCCTGGCATTACGTGTATAAGAACGCGAGAATTCTTTTCGCTGCTGCATCGAAACCCGTGGGGTATTCCGCGCGGGAGAAAAATGTATCCACCTGCTCCCAGGGCCGTCTTCTTCCCGTCGCAGATGAAGGTGAACTCTCCATCCAGCACATAGAACGATTCGTCTTCCGTATGGTGAAGGTGGTAAGGCGTCCCGAAGCCAGGAGACGCTGTGAGGTGAATCAGAGAATACACGCCTCCTGTTGATTCGCTTTTGGCCAAGAGGATATGGAGGGCATTGAGGAACCAATAGGCTGGTGCTTCATCGAGGGTTGTGGTTTGCAGAAGCTCTGAAAGCATAAATTGGATCTCCATTGTCAGAATCGGTTATTGCAGCTCTGTGGTTTTCGACGAAGGGGCCTGATCTTTTTGTCAAGGCCTTCATTGAAATCGCACGAACACGTTTCGAAAATCTACTTTCCAGGTTTCGGCGGAAAGTTCTTGAACATGTTGTTGATGTCGCCATCCACTATCTTGGCGTTTTTATCGTCATTTGAAGAAAGATTCTCTGTGCTTCTCCACAGCAGCTTCTTTCTGGTTCGGTAGTGGTCGTGGTTGCGATGCCGGTGCCGAAATCGGGCCTACCCCAGCCTCCACCCCATCCCCAGTCGCCGCCCAAACCGCCATGGTGTCATACATGGTCTGCACCTGTTGCGGTCATGAATAGCGTCGATGGCGAATACCGTGACCGAACCGCCGTGGGCATCAACTTCCATCCCTTAGCCTGCAGATCTTTATCGACCGTCTGCTGAATGCGAGTCAGGAAAAACGGGTTGAGGTCTGCACCTTGTCCCACGAGTATGTGTTGTACTACGAGAATTAACTGTGTGATCGTAGCACTGCCAGCATAAACATGGAGAGTGAGAGAACCGTCTTCTTCATTTTTGTTTTTCCTCAGATGGTTGGTTTGATGCGAGGTGTGGCGGTGGGTCAGATTGAGTGAACCCACTGCCGACTGCACTCCTATTTGTTGCTGGGAAGCGTGACGCGGAGGCTGACACCGAAGGTTCCTCCGGTGTAGGTTCCGGTGTAACGCTCGATGGCCAGTGAGCCGGGAGTTCCGGCGGTGGAGGGGAAGGCGATGGCTGCGATCGCCGAGGCTCCTGGTTGGATGTCGCCGACTGAGACGGGGGCTGGTGTGCCCGGTGCGTTGCCGAGTGTCGCTCCGGTTAGAGTGACGGCTTGCGCGGTTCCGGTGCCGTTGTTCTTCACGGTGATGATGGCTTGGTAGCTGCCGTCTCCCAAAAGAATGACCTGCGCGGTGGATGTGAGCTGAATAGTGCCCTGGATGGGCGGCGTGTCGATGACGAGGTCGCAGAGCTGGACGAGGCCGACCTGGGAGATGGCGTCCCAGTGGTCGATGCTGGTGATGCCCTTCTGCTCGGTGCGGAAGGCGAAGTTGGTGCCGATGTTGAGTTCGGGCTCGCCATTAGGTGTGACGTAGATGGAATAGGTGTTGGTGGGGACGTTGACGATGGCGCGGAAGTGATACTTCACTCCGACGCCGTAGTTGATATTGGTGGTGGCTGCAAAGGCGCTGCCGTTGCGGGCGTCGATCTGGCCGGTGGGATTGAAGCGTCCGACGATGGCGATGCCGGTGAAGGCGCTCTGCGCTCCGAGGGAGAGGCCGACGTTGGAGTTGTTGAGTGAAGTGGAGGGTGTGGCGTCCCACTCGGCGGTGAAGGTTCCAGTTTGTGTGGGGACGGTGCCGTTGATCCAGTTGTTGCCGAGCTGCTGAATGCAAGCGTTGCTGAGCGCGTTGACGATGATGAGCGCTGTGGTGGAGCGGGCTGTTGAGCCGTCGGTTGCGGAAATGGTGATGGGGTAGGCTCCGGGAGCGGTGGTGCCAAGTGTGGCGATGGAAATGGTGGAAATTGGGCTGGCGCTGCTGACTGTTGGCGAGGTGAAGGTTGGGTTGGCTCCGGCAGGGAGGCCTCCGGTGACGCTGAGGGTTACGTTGCCGAGGTAGTTGGTGGATGTGGCGAAGGTGATGGTGAAGTTGGCGACGTCGCCGGCGACGTTGGTGATGGCCGACGGTGAGGCGGTGATGGAGTAGTCCGATGCGGACGAGTTGACGGTTAGGGTGACCGGGAGGTTGAAGGTGGAGGTGGCGTTGGAGCCAGTGACGGTGATGGGATAGACGCCGGGAGCGGTGCCTCCGCTGGCAGAGATGGTGAGTGTGGTTGAGCCGGCGCCGGTGACTGTGGATGGGCTGAAGCTGGGTGATGCTCCAGAGGGCAGTCCAGTGACGTTGAAGGAGACGGTTGGCGTCGGATCGATGCCGGGGATTACGTTGATCGTGAAGGTAATGGAGTTGCCCGCGCGGACAGAAGCGGAGGTTGAGGGAGCGCGCATCAGGAACGGCTGCAGGAATGAAGCGTCGCCGCCGTGCGAAAGGGTCTCGTAGACCATGATGTGGTACTCGGTCGGGTTAGTGAGCTGGCGGATGGTGGTGTTGAGGTACTGCAGGGTGAGGAGGAGGTCGAGGCCCTGACGGTTGTGGTAGTTGTTGTAGCCGATCTCGTCGGTGGGGTAAATCTGCAGGGTGACGGCGCCGTTGCAGATGTAGGACGGCACGATGCTCGAGTTGGCTAGGAGATATTTTGCGTTGAATTCGAGCGCAGAGGTAAGGCGATTGAGGGCGTTGCTGGCGGTGTCGTTGTAGAGGTCGACGTCCTGGATATAGGCGGTTTCGGCGGCGTCGAGTGCTCCGGAGATTCCATACTGCGCGTGGCCGAAGTCGCGGCACGTCTCCTGCGAGATACCGTCGACGCGGGAGTCATAGAAGTTCTGGCCGTACCAGTTGGCGGTGCCACGGGGCGCGGGGGCGGGGGCGGGGCCGTCAGTGTGGTAGTAGAAGTAGGCGGGGATGCGCTGCTTCCAGTAGGCGACGCCCTTGTTGAAGGTGGCGGGGTCGTCGTTGAAGACGCCAATGTTGATCATGCCCTCGATCATGCTGATCTCCCAATTGCCGTTGGAGGTCGAACCGTTAATGATTCTCGGGAGAATGACGGCGCTGAGCATGCTCTTGAACTGCTGGATGTCGGGGTCGGCCCATCCTGCGTTGGAGTAGCGAATGATCTCAGCGGCGCGGGGGAATTTTTCGCTATCCCATGCGGCTTGGAGGGGCTCGTTGGAGTTGGTGTAGCCCTTCAGGTTGTAGCCGTAGGTGTTGAGGATGCGGATCGCGTTGTTGGCGTACTGCTGGTTGCCCGTGATGTACCAGAGCAGAGCCTGCAGGTAGGCGGCGCTGGAGTCGTTGTCAGCAGCGGAGCAGCCGATGTTGGGGTTCGAGGTGGGTCCGCACTCGATGATTCCCGTCGCCGGAGGTCCCTGGAGCTGATAGGTGAGAGAGCCGATGTTGCTGTTTTGGGCTTTGAGGAAGGCGGAGTAGAATGGCTCATTGTGGGCAGCGACCATGATCTTGATGTAGTCGAGCTGTGCACGGGAGACGAGGACTCCGGGATGCTGGAAGGTCTGGGGGGCCTGGGCGTGGGCTCTGGTTTGGCGTGCTCCAAGGACAAAAACGATAAAGGCGAGAAATGCGGACAAAGCTCTGCGTGAGGCTCTCATTTTGAGTCACTGCTCCTGTTGTCTGAACTTTCGTTGGTGCGCTTGCGAGTGAATGTCCCTTGTCGCTTGCCAGGACACGCAACTGGATGGGGAGGCGGAAGTGGCTTAGACAAACGAGTGTCGTGATCTTTTCAACTTATGTCCATAGAACGTACTAAATGCGACAGACATTAGGCCCGATGGGTGGGATGGCTGTCAACATGAAAAAGTTGAGGCTCTGTTGATGTGGTCGAAGTTTGGTGTGCGATGACGATTGATCTCTCGCGTCTGCCCATCTTATGGGCTAGGTTTGTGGCAGGCTATGGAGATATTCGATATTCCGACATCCATGTAAGTCATCTGTCAAGCGGAGACGTGGGTGTTCCGGTCACGCTCGCGAGAGCGTGCCCGTCAAGAGTGCCAGGATGTTCTGTGCGCAATGTGTGCCTCTCGGCATCGGTTTCTGCACTTGGCAGAACCAGACATCCATTTGCTGTCTCAGGCTCCGAAAAGCCTTCACAGAAGATTGAGTTTGTGTTCTCTGCCAGTCCCGAAACAATTCGTAGAGAGCCTCGGGAGGGTGATCTCCTTCGCTCAGTCGGCAACATGCAGGACCTGGCAGTCTGCGCATTTTGTTCATCCTGTTTCTTTCGGCAGTATTTATGCTGCCGCAGTCCTGCGTTCTTCAGCAGGTGTAAAGTCTCTCTGTTGCCGATCCACGGCAAGCAGATAAGCGACCATCTTTCGGGCTACGGCAAGTGTCGCCCGATTGCCATTTCCTCTTTGCTTTTCCCGATCGTAGATCACGGCTAACTCATGGCTCTGCCTCGGAGCCAGTTTGGCAGCTTCGATCAACGTTCGTTGGATATGCTTGTTGCGCTGTTTCGAGAGCGGCATACGCATCGCCTTGTCGGCCGAACTCCGTTCATCGCCGCAGAGGCCGCAGTAGCTGATCGCATTCTTGATCGCGCGGAAGCGTGAGACATCGCCGATCTCCAGCGCCCACGTCAGTGCCGTGATCGGACCCACGCCAGGAACCGTTCGGAGTCGTTTGATCCTGTCGGCCAGCTTCGGGTCGCGCTGAAGAGAACTGACCAGAGCGTACTCGGTCTTCTGACAACGCTCGATCGTCTCCCGGCTGAGTTTCAACAGCGGCCGTATGCTCGGATGAACCTCCTCGTTCGTAGTGAGCAGTTCACGGAAGTAACTCACCTTGTGCAGCCGTTGCTTGTTGTACTCCACGCCTGTTTCCATCAGCAGGCCAGAGACACGGTTTTCATCTGCACCATCTGCCGCACCAGCAGATGCCGGTACCGCAACGTGCGGCGGCGATCCCGAAGCTCCGCGGGCATCATGTGGCACTCCGGGAGAAAGTCGCATCGCAGACAGTCGGCGATCTTGCTGGCATCGATCTGATCGTTCTTCTTCTTGGCCGCTGCGATCGCTCGCAGCATCAACGGGTGAGCCACCTTGATCTGCGCGGCGTGCGGAAGCAGGTGATCGTAGATCCAGACGCTGAAGATCGTCGCCTCCATCGCCACGGTCCACGGCTGGGGCAGAGTCTTCATCCAGCAGTCCAGCTCGCGCCGGGTCGACCCGATCTTGCCTTCCTGTTGAATCCGGCCACTCACGTCCTTCACGCAGTAGCTGATCGTCTTCTTGTGAACGTCCAATCCGATATAGTTCATAGTCATCATCGAGGAGCCTCCGGGGTTGTTCTCTGAATCAGCGTCACCGCTGAGTTCAGCCTATGCAACACCACGCGCTCTTCGATGACTTAACATTCAAACAACTCGGGAGCTATCTCGCATGGCAGGCTCGAATTGGGACTCCAAATGGACGCTGGGATTGCCTCTCTTCTGCCGGATATCTGCCATTTTTCAAGAGGTCCCGCATCGAATTGCTCAATATTGTTCAGATGGTCGACAGTCATCAGTCCCGGTGGTTCTTTCCGCTTCAGTCCATCAAATCAGTATCAGCGCTGGAGACGGTGGAGTGCGGCCTGGAATTTCTATTTGCCTAATCATATTAGTGCTGCACCGTCCGCAGGGCACATTCATGGTTGGAGTCTGGCGAGCTGTCCTGTCGAGAGACTGCGCGCAATCCCGCCGCCCACCTGCGACACTCTTGGTAGATGAAAGGCTGTGCATGTAATGGCCGGGTCGACCCATATTGGGTAATCGATCTGGAAGGGGTGCAGGGGAGCATATGCAAGGGCACGGGGGGATGGGTTCAGTGACGGGAAGTCGTCTCTGTCCTCCGGGTTTAGAGTCCTTCGAGTTTGAGCCGTCAAAGCGCCGGGCAATCCCTATTGGACCCTTATCGGACCCGAGAATGACCCGCGCGGCCTGTATCACTTCGCTATCTTATTGAAAGTAAATGGTCGGGACGACTAGATTCGAACTAGCGACCTCACCCACCCCAATCCTAGAAACGACGCAATCTGAATAACTTAGCGAAATCATTACGTTAGAGAGCGGGAAACAACCCGACGCAACGCTTATTGGACCCGCAATGGACCCACAGTTGGACCCACGCTAGTGTACGCAATCAAGAATGCGGCACGAACGGCAACAGCGAAACTGTGGTCGTCGGAGGCCGCGTTTCTTGCAAACGTTGCCTAGACTGATCAACGCCTACCCAAGGCTTGATGTGGATCGCGATCGAGGTACCTGAGCTCCTTTTTGCGGCTTACTTAACTTATTAGGACTCCGCATTGTTAGCCACCGTGACCAACGGCGACTTTAGCTACGGGCAGCGCGAGAAGCACTGGAGCTTAGCCACTCCTCTGTCAATCAAGCAGAACTCGCCTGAGTTTTGGCTAAAGGACGTGTCAAACCGCTCAACGGATGAGCAACTGGAGGTTCCAACCCTTCTTTCTCGCGTCAGTCGCTCGATGCCAACGGCTCATTATCTGTTCTGCTCCAGAGCCGTTCGAAATTATCCTTGAAGCCTCGAATCGAGACGCTATCCCGGATGAAAGTGAGGTCGTTATCTTGTCGCTTCTCGCCGGTCGGAGAGAAGTTTGCCGACCCTGTCCGCAGCAGCTCCGAATCGATCAGATAGCTCTTGAGGTGCATTAGCGTCTTGGAGTGCTTTACTCGGATGGTGACGTTTGGAGTCCCTGCAAGGTGGCGGAGAATGCCTTCAGACCTGACATATCCGGTCTCAGGATCTGCGGGATCGGATATGTAACGGCTGTTCTCTCTGTGTAACTCCCCCGCGGTCTGCCCACGGTCCAAGTAAATACGTACTATCACGCCTTTTTGTGCAGCCTGGGAGATTGCGTCGATTAGAGCATGGTCTGTGAGACTGTACGCGCACAGGTCAATAGTGGATTGCGCATTCCGGAGTACTGTGCTGTCGAGTTCTTCGAGATTCTCTACGGGGGAGTAGTGTGTTTCGAGCGTCGCACGGTAACCATGTTGCAAGGCATCATCGAAGTAGACGAGACGTACATCGGCGGTAAAGAGAAGAACAAACACGAGAGTAAGAAACTCCATGCTGGACGTGGAACGAGCACCAAGATCGCTGTTATCGGAATGCGTGAGCGTGGTGGACGAGTCAAGGCTATAACGCTGCCATTCGTCAACGCTGTGTCTCTACAGGCTAGTGTTACGAATAACGTTGCACTTGGTTCTGAGATTCAGACTGACGAGCATCCCGGTTATATCGGCCTAGAAGACACCTATCCCGCGAAGACAATGCCCTTCGATACGCGCGTGACTGATTCCTAAAAACTGTTGCACAAGCCCAGCCCACTGCAAAAAACCCTCCGGATCGGAGGGTTTTCTATTGGAGAAATGATGAAAGATTTAACGTCTGCCCTTGGCTATAACGCAACTTCTTACGAAGCAATCGCTCTCAAGGTTGTCGATCTTATCGACGCCGCTGGGGTTTCTTTGGAGGTCGGTGTAATTGGACTCAAAATGGCGCAACTTATCCTTGACGCGAGGCAACGTGACGCTTGGGACGCAATGTGGGCAAACCTGGAACAAACTCGCCTTACTACGGTTTAGCAGTTTGAGTTTTTTCAAGAGATGCAATACGCTTCTCTAGCTTAGCTACGATTTGTCCTAACTCGTTGATTGCTGTCAGGATCTTCTTTAGTTCTGTTTCCACCTTGTAAGCGTCTGCCGTTCTCCTGCCATTCATCCTACGCCGCGCCAAAATGAGGCTAGGGAGTCAAGTATATAATTCCCATCCAACCCTATAAACAACCCAATTTGAATAACTTAGCGATACCAATCGATACGTTAGAGAACGGGAAACAACCCGACGTAACGCTTATTGGAGCCACGACAGGCGGAGAGAAAGTGATCGCGCACGCGGCACGAACGGCACTCCACCATGTTATCGATCGTGATGATCGCCCCTTAGGCTTCAGCAACGTTCACTAGAAAGTTGAGGTTCCGTTTCAAATATCTGCTATACAGGCAGTAGTCATGTACAAACCTTTACTGGCCCTTGCACTTCTGTCCTACTCTCTGCCCTCTCTGACGCAAAAGCCTCCGGCTCAGCCCCCCACTAAGACCACCGACTCGGTGGCCAGCTTTACCGACGAGGCTGCGGTCGTCGAGCGGGATGATGTTGTCTATCGTTATGCCTCGAATGGCACGGGCAGCAAACTAGAAACCGCCGTTTTCCGGGTTCAGTCGAATGCAGCGCTACAGACACTTGCTGTCCTCAGTTTTCCGTACGCTAGCGGCAGCCAGCATCTCGACATTGTGTACGCTCGCGTTCGGAAGCCTGATGGAACAGTCGTCGAAACGCCTGGAAGCGACGTTCAGGATCAACCTGCTCAGGTCACGCAAATTGCTCCCACATATAGTGATATCCATCTAAAGCAGATTCCCATTCGTTCGCTTACAGTCGGCGACAAGCTCGAATTCCAGACTCGCATGACACAGAACCAACCTGAGATCCCGGGTGAGTTTTGGGGGCAGGAAACTTTCGGAGCAGAGATCGTCTTCCTCGAACGCTCCATAGAGCTTCATGTCCCCAAAGAGAAACATGTTACCGTCTACAGCCCGGCGCATCCGCCGACGCTCTCTGAGGCTGGCAACGAGCGTGTCTACTCTTGGAAAGGATCGCAACTTCGTCCCACATCCGCGAAAAACGACGATGGATTGCCACAAGACAACAAACCACCCATTGCCTGGACAACTTTCCCGGATTGGGAAGCGGTGGGTCTCTGGTATCAAGGACTGATCGCTGGGCGCGATGCTGTCACCCCGGCTATCCAAGCACGAGCCGACGAGCTTACTACCAATGCTAAGACTGATACCGACAAGGTTCGCGCTCTCTATGAGTATGTCTCGACGCATAACCACTACATCGGTATTGACTTTGGTGTCGGACGATACCAACCTCACTATGCCGCCGAGATAATGACGAATCAGTATGGGGATTGTAAGGATAAACACACGCTTCTTGCGGCACTCCTTCGTGCCAAAGGATTCAAGGTGTCGGCGGTATTGATCGGGGCCGGTATTGAGATGAACGAGAAGGTTCCGATGCCGTACGCGTTTAATCATGTCATTACGCGAGTAGAGGTTGGCGGCGAACCGATATGGCTGGATGCTACGACGGAGGTAGCTCCATATCGTGTGTTGCTGGCAATGCTGCGGGGCAAGCAGGCGCTGGTGGTTCCGTCTACAGGGAATCCTGAGCTGCGCAAGACTCCTGCTGAACTTCCATTTTCATCCGTGATGCATTACGAAGCGAATTCGGTGTTGGATAAGGCCGGTTCGTTCAAGGGACATATCGATGTCTCATTGCGCGGGGATGACGAGGTGCTGATGCGGGCGGCCTCGCGTCAGATTGCACGCGCGCAATGGGACCAGTTCAGCCAGAACTATTCGAATGTCTATTTTCCCGACGGCACGACGAGTGCGACGGCGCTTGATCCCGCGGAGGATACTTCCGGTCCGTGGCATCTGCGTTATGACTATGCCCAGAGCCCCTATGGTCAATGGGAGCACTATCTCATTGGAGCACTGCTGCCAAATCCCATTTTGATGATTCCCACAATCGACGAGAAGAAGCCCCCAAAGAAGGAGATCGAGCTGAATGGACCGCGCACTGTGAGCGCGCGCAGCACCATTCATCTGCCTCAAGGATACGGCGCAGACCTGCCTGATGCGACTCACCTGAAGACGGCCTTTGCTACTTATGACAAGACCTATCAGGTGAAGGATGGCAGCCTTATTGGCGAATTCAAACTGGAGATGCTCACCGCCAAAGTGCCGGAAGATAATTGGAAATTTTATAAGAAGTTCCTAGACGATCTCGGCACCGAACCATGGATTCAGTTGACGAGTATCGACCATGTGGCAGGCGAGAAGGGGCCTCCGCCTGTGGGTGAAAACAATGCCTCCGCAGCCCGACTGGTGAACCAGGTTCATGAAGCGATCGTCGCCAAGGACTATGACCTTGCCCGCAAGCTCTCCGATGATGCGCTTGCTGTGAATGATAAACAGGCATATCTCTGGAGTCAGCGAGGCTTCCTCGCTGGAATGCGCCGTGATTTTGCGGAGGCAGCAACCGACTATGAGCGTGAGCTGAAGCAGCACCCGGAGGAAGTGGGTCAGTATCCTGGTTATATCTTTGCGGAGAACCGGGCTGGAAGAAAGGCGGAAGAACGAGAGTGGCTAGAGGCATACCGGAAGATCGCTCCGGAAAAGGACACCTCGACGCTTTTTATTGGGGGTAGGTTTTTCGCGCTGAACGATATGGATAAGGCAATCGAAATCTATCGCGCGGGTTGTAAGGCATATCCGGACAATAAGCGGATTCAGATGCAGCTTGCGAATGCCCTGTTCAGCACGAACAAACCGGATGAAGCAGCGGTAGTCATGAAGTCTGCGATCGAAGGCTCCTCGGACCCACTTCTTTTGAACGATGGAGCATATGAGCTTGCTACGCATAATATGGAGATACCTCTCGCCGAAACTAGTGCCCGTAAATCCGTCGACCTGATCGAAACAGAGACAGCACAGATAAATCTTGACGGTGTGAATACGGGTTCTATGCGGCGGATGACCCTGCTATTCGCAAGCTGGGACACGCTTGGCTGGATCTACTTTACGGAAGGCAAGAGTGATCTTGCTGAGCCATACTTGCGCGCCGCTTGGAATAACGAGACTGATGGAGTGATGGGACTTCATCTAGGTAAGGTGCTTGAGAAGCGGGGTGACAAAGAGCAGGCAATGAAAATCTATGAACTGGCGTTGAATGCAATCAAGGGAGTGAGCGATGCAACGACGCTCAACGACCTGCACGCTAGCATCAGCGATCTTGAGAAGCAGGGCGTGCGACACCAAAGTGATCACGCGGAGAACGAGTTGCAAGAGCAGAGGACATTTCGGATTTCAAGTCCAGCGGCACTGAAGGGTTCGGCCGTCTTTCTTTTTCAGGTCGCTGAT